>Cebus_capucinus_imitator_PRJNA485217_SSR118__coassemble_288_pt1 | contig 20932 bp, 18 predicted proteins | sample Cebus_capucinus_imitator_PRJNA485217_SSR118__metabat2_high_PE_012 | metagenome-assembled genome bin Cebus_capucinus_imitator_PRJNA485217_SSR118 | reverse complement strand
ATAGATAGGAAAACCTATCTATCTCTTATACCCCAACATTTGACAAAGAACCTAATATACCAATGGTTTTAAGATTTTATATTTATTTAGTCAATTTTTCTTTGATGAGTTTATTTACTACGCCAGGATTTGCTTTGCCTTTGCTTGCTTTCATTACCTGACCAATTAAAAAGCCCATGGATTTAGGAAAATCAGCTACAGCTTTTGGATTATCAGCGATAGCTTTGTCCACAATTTCTTCAATAGCTTTTGTATCAGTAATCTGCACTAAACCTTTTTCTTTGACAATTTTTTCTGCTTCATCGCCAGAAGTCCACATTTCTTCAAATACTTGTTTTGCAATCTTAGAAGAAATTGTTCCTTTGCCGATTAATGCGATAAGTCCTGCCAAATTTTTAGCAGATACAGGGGATTGTTCGATAGTGAGCTCATTTGCATTTAAATGCTTAGATAATTCACCCATAATCCAGTTAGAAGCAAGTTTTGCGTCTGCTCCGGCTACAACTGCTTCATCAAAATACTCAGCCATAGCACGAGTAGCTGTGATGATTTGAGCATCATATGCAGGAAGTCCGTATTCATTGATTAGGCGAGCTTTTCTTGCGTCAGGAAGTTCTGGGAGATTTTTTCTAAATTCTTCAATCTGCTCATCAGTTGTGATGATTGGCACAAGGTCAGGTTCAGGCATATAGCGATAGTCTTGTGCTTTTTCTTTGCTACGCATGGAAAGTGTAATGCCTCTGTTATCGTCCCAAGTGCGAGTTTCTTGAACTAAAATACCACCATCTTCTAAAACTTCATTTTGGCGTTCAATTTCATAATCAAGAGCGTCCTCGATTACTTTAAAGGAGTTCAAGTTTTTCATTTCAACTTTTGTGCCGAGTTTTTCACTGCCAACAGGGCGAAGTGATACGTTTACGTCAGCACGCAAATTTCCTTCTTCCATTTTGCAGTTGGAAACATCAATGTACTGCAAAATAGATTTGATTTTTTCCATGTAAGCACGAGCCTCTTCAGAAGTTCTCATATCAGGTTCAGATACGATTTCGATAAGTGGAACGCCTGTACGGTTGTAGTCTACATTAGAACTTGAAGAATCTTTAATTGTATTGCCAGAATGAACGAGTTTACCTGCATCTTCTTCCATGTGAATACGAGTTACGCGAATGCGTTTTGTCTTTCCGCCAACTTCGATATCCACGTAGCCATGTTCAGCGATTGGTAAATCAAACTGAGAGGTCTGGAAGTTTTTTGGCAAGTCTGGATAATAGTAGTTTTTGCGGTCAAATTTGCTGAATTTGTTGATTGTGCAGTTAAGTGCTAAGCCTGCTTTAATAGCAAATTCCACTACGCGTTTATTTACTACAGGTAAAACCCCTGGTAAGCCCAAGCATACAGGGCAAACGTGAGTATTTTGTTCTGCACCAAAGGAAGTAGCACAGCTACAGAAAATTTTTGTATTAGTTTTCAATTCACTGTGAATTTCAAGACCAATGACGGATTCGTATTTCATTATTCTACCCCCTGTGCAATTTTATTTGCGTAATCATGATTAGATTCATAAGTGTAAGCTGCACGAATGATAGTTTCTTCATCAAGCGGACGGCCAATAAACTGCATACCGATTGGCATATTGTCTTTGCTCATGCCACAAGGAATGGAAATACCAGGTAGTCCTGCTAAGTTTAATGGAACAGTGAAGGCGTCCATTAAGTACATTTTAAGTGGGTCATTTACCATTGAACCGATTTTATAAGCAGGAGTTGGTGCAACAGGAGCTAAGATTACATCTACATTTTTAAAGGCTTCATCAAAATCTTGTTTTACCAAAGTTCTAACTTTGAGTGCTTTTAAGTAGTAGGCATCGTAATAGCCAGCACTTAATGCATAGTTACCAATCATGATACGGCGTTTTACTTCAGAGCCAAATTTAGCTGTGCGAGTATTTGTCATCATAGCAACGATATCTTCGCCTGCTACACGGCTACCGTAACTTACCCCATCGTAACGAGATAAGTTTGTAGAAGCTTCAGCAGGTGCGATTAGATAGTAAGTAGAAATCGCATAGCCTGTATGCGGAAGGGAAATATCCACAATTTCAGCACCGAGTTTTTTCAAATCTTCGATAGCTTTTTCCATAGCTTTAACAACATCTTCGTCCATGCCGTCAATAAAATATTCTTTTGGCAAACCGATTTTTAATCCTTTGATATCGTTTACCAAGGATTTAGTATAATCAGGAACATCACGATTGATAGAAGTAGAATCTTTTTCATCATGACCTGCGATAGTATTCATTACATGAGCACAGTCTGTAACATCGCGAGTCAATGGGCCGATTTGGTCTAAAGAAGAAGCAAAGGCTACTAAACCATAGCGAGATACACGGCCATATGTTGGTTTCATACCTACGACACCGCAAAAAGACGCAGGTTGACGAATAGACCCGCCTGTATCAGAACCGAGCGTCCAAATGCTAATACCTGCTGCAACTGCTGACGCAGAACCGCCAGAGCTACCGCCAGGAACGCAGTCTAAATTCCACGGATTGTGAGTTGGGAAAAATGCTGAGTTTTCAGTAGAGCCACCCATAGCAAATTCGTCCATGTTCAATTTTCCTAAAAGGGCAGGCTTTTGCGATAAAACTTTGTCCATAACTGTTGCGTTGTACGGTGGTACAAAATTTTCGAGCATATACGATGCACAAGTTGTTTTTAAACCTTTAGTGCAGATATTATCTTTGATTGCAGCAGGAATACCTGCTAAAACAGGAATAGTTGCTCCGCCTGCAATATCTGCATCGACATTTTCTGCTTGTTGCAATGCATAATCTGCTGTTTTAGTGATGTATGCATTCACTTTACCTTCAACAGCGTCCATGCGAGCGATTACATCTTTTGTAATTTCCACAGCAGAAACTTCTTTATTGATTAACATCTCATGAAGTTCATGAGCCGTCTTTTTAAATAATTCCACGAAAGTGCCTCCTTATATTTTATATCTTATATTTATTCTTCTAAAATTTTAGGTACGCGGAAGTAACCCTCTTCTTGTTCTGGTGCATTGGACAATGCCAAATTGCGGTTAAGGGAAGGTTTCACTACATCTTCACGGAATACATTTTGAATTGGCAATACATGAGCTGTCGGAGTTACATTTTCAGTATCAACCTGTTGTAATCTATCTACATATTCAAGAAAATCACTAAGCTCATTGATATTTTTTTCCATCTCATTTTCGCTAATGCTCAAGCGAGAAAGTAGAGCTACATTTTCTACGTCTTCTCTAGTAACTTTCATCTTTTCACCCCATTTTCAATAAACTGTTTTCATTTTAACACATTTTATTCTAAATCAAAAGTTAGCTTTTCAGTTTATCTAAAAATAACGCCAAAATAAAAGCCAGCCTAAGCTAATCTTAGACTGGCACAAAAAAATTATTTTCCCTTTGCAGGTTCAATATTCAATTTATAACCTTTAATTGTATTTCTGTGCATTACAGAAATTACTCTCTCTGCGATATCTTTTGGAACTTCAACGAAGGTGAATTTATCGTAGATGTTTATCACACCGATTACGCTACCTGGAATATCAACTTCAGAGGCAAACGTGCGAACGATATCTTGAGGGCGAATGCCTTGTTTTCGTCCAATGTTTAAGAATAGACGCACCATGCCAGGAGCACCACCGGTATTTTCAAATCGTTCATCTAAAACTTTATCGTCTTTATCTTTTACACCTTCAATCGAAAGTTGCAAGGCTGCCGCTGCGATATCCACAGCGTCAAAGCCTTCGTTGATGATGTCAGAGATTACTAAATGATAATCTGCATAGCTGTTGTTGTTTAAAGTTTTGAGCAAACGCTCTTTGATAGATTCACGTTGACGTTCAATTACATCTGCAGGAGTAGGAAGCTCTCCACGAATCATACGAGATTTTGTCATGCGTTCGATTAATTTTAATTGGCGATATTCTTTTGGTTCGATAAATGTTACAGCGATTCCTGTACGTCCTGCACGGCCAGTACGACCAATACGGTGTACATATGATTCATGGTCTTGAGGAATATCGTAGTTGATTACATGACTGATGTCATCAATATCAATACCACGAGCAGCAACGTCTGTTGCAATTAAGATTTCTAATTTGCCTTCGCGGAAGCGACGCATAACTCTATCGCGTTGAGCTTGGCTCATATCGCCATGTAAACTGCCTGCCATGTAGCCACGAACTTGAAGGGACGCTTGAAGGTCATCAACATTTTTCTTAGTGCGACAGAAAATGATGTACTTACCGCTATCTTCAATATCCAATACACGGCAAAGTCCTTCAAATTTATCGCGAGTTTCAAAGTACAACTGATCGATAAGTGGTACAGTGAGCTGTTCGCGATTAATCATGATTTTTTTAGGGTCTTTCATGTAACTGCGAGCTAATTTTTCGATAGGAGCTGGCATTGTAGCAGAGAAAAGCAGCGTCTGTCTATCTTCTTTTTGTGCTAAATTAGACATGATTTCTTCGATATCTTCAATAAATCCCATATCGAGCATTTCATCAGCTTCATCTAGTACGAGCATTTTTACGTGGTCGAGTTTAATTGTATTGCGACGAATATGGTCTATTAAACGCCCTGGTGTACCAACTACTACTTTTACACCAAAACGAAGGGCACGGATTTGGCGGTCAATCATCTGTCCACCGTATACAGGCAAGGTTTTAATGCGTTTATATTTACCGATTTTGTTAAATTCTTCAGCTATTTGAATAGCAAGTTCACGTGTTGGCGTGAGAACTAAAGCTTGAATGTATTTGTTCTTTTCATCAATCTGTTCAATAGTCGGTATACCAAAAGCAGCTGTTTTACCTGTACCGGTTTGAGCTTGACCTATAACATCATGCCCTTCAAGAGCAAGCGGAATAGTCTGAGCTTGAATTGGAGATGGTTCTTCAAAGCCCATGTCTTTTACAGCATTTAATACCTTCTTGCTAAGTTGCATATCCTCAAATTTTACAATTTTTTCGTCCAAAAAGAAACCTCCTAAATTTTTTACTAACTAATTATACAATCATTTTACATTTGATGTGATGTAGTGGCGAAGCATTTCTAATGCTTTTTGTGTTGCACGATATCTGATTTGTTCTCTATCGCCAGAGAAAGTATTCTCGCTGACAATAGTTCCAAATGCACCTGACACAGCTATATAAACCAAGCCTACAGGTTTTTTAGCTGTACCGCCAGTAGGACCTGCTATACCTGTTATGCCAATGCCGATGTCAGAGCCAACAGCATTCATAATTCCTTCTGCCATTTGGCGAGCAATTTCTTCGCTCACCGCACCTTTTGTATTTAAAATATCTTCATCTACATTTAAGAATTTAATCTTAGCTTCATTGCTATAAGTAATAATGCTACCGTGTAGATATACAGAACTTCCAGAAACAGAAGTCAATCTTGCAGCTAGTGAGCCACCGGTGCAAGATTCTGCACAAGATACTGTTAAGCAATTATCTTTTAATAATGCACTAACAACGTTTTCAATTTTTTCGTTGTTTACAGCGTAGATGTATTCACCTACACGCTGTTTTATTTGTTCTTCTAAGACAGCGATCATTTCATCGGCTTGTTCATGTGTATCAGCCTTTGCTGTTATGCGAATGATTACACCTTCAGGGCGAATCAATAGTGCTAAAGTAGGATTAGATTGTGCTAAAATCAAATCCTTAATCTTAGTTTCAAGTAGTGATTCGCCAATTCCACAAGTGTTTAAAACTTTAGATACGATGACGTGCTTAAAACCAAATTTGCGTTTTAAATAAGGTTTTAAACTGCGTTCAAACATATCTTTCATTTCACTTGGTGGACCAGGCAAGTTGATTAAAACTTTTCCTGTGTTTTCATCTTCCAAAGCTACACCAGAGGCTATGCCATTGTAGTTTAAAAATACTTCTGCACCTTCGGGCAAAGTTACTTGGCGAAGATTATTTTCAGTCCACACAATATGACGCTGAGCAAATCTTTCATCCATGCGACGCTTGCTTTCAGCGTGCAATTTCATCTTGCGACCGAAAAGTTCAGCAGAAACTTCTTTAGTGATATCGCCTTGTGTTGGCCCTAAGCCGCCAGAAGTTATAACAATATCCGCACGGTTAAGTGCGTGTTTTAAAACAGCTTTCATGCGATTGTAATTGTCGCCAACTGTAGTCTGATAAACAACGTCAAAACCTAAATCATTCAATCTTGATGACATATAGGCAGCATTTGTATTCACAATCTGCCCCAATAGCAATTCGCTACCAGTAGTAACTAATTCAACTATCAAATTTATCACTCCTTGATAATTATTTATATTAATTATTGATTATCAACTGTGTCAATTCTTTCACCGACAACATCGTAGTCAAAGCCTTGAAGAATTTTAACTTTTACGATATCGCCAACTTTGCTGATATCATCGCCTTCGATAAATACCTGACCGTCGACTTCTGGGGCTTCACGATAAGAACGACCGTATGCGATATGCTGTTCATCATCTCTGCCTTCGATTAAAACATCGACAATTTTTCCTTCCATTTCAATATTGACAGTTTCGGAAATCTTGCTCTGTAAACTCATCAAATCGTGGTAGCGTTCTTGCATGATATCTTCTGGTACTTGATTTGGCATATCGTAAGCAGGAGTGCCTTCTTCACGAGAATAGCTAAAAATACCCACTTTATCAAAACGCTGTTTTTCCAAGAAAGAACGCAAAGAAGCGTATTGAGAAGCAGTTTCTCCTGGAAAACCTACGATAAAGCTAGAGCGAATGACAACATTTGGAATGCGTTTGCGTAATTTGTCGAGTAAAATTTCAATGCTTTCGCGAGTATCAGTGCGACGCATACGTCTTAATACATCATTATGAGCATGTTGCAACGGCAAATCTACATAGTTGCAAATTTTTTCTTCTGTTGCAATTAAATCAATTAAATCATCAGTAAAAGTGTGTGGATACGCATATTGAATGCGAAGCCATTTTACTTCATCAATTTTTGCCAATTCACGAAGCAATTTTGCAAGCGAAGGTTCGCCATAAATATCTCTGCCATAATAAGTTGTATCTTGAGCGATAATATTAAATTCTTTTACCCCTTGTTTAGCCAAAGTAGTTACTTCTTGTTTAATATCTTCGATAGTACGACTGCGATAATTGCCACGAACGTATGGAATAGCACAAAAGGCACAGCGATGATTGCACCCTTCAGCGATTTTGATGTACGCAGTGTAATTAGGCGTAGTGAAAATACGAGGTGTAGTAGCGGTGTAAATCTCTTTTGATTCACCTGTAATCAGCACTCGTTTTCCTTCGTTGATAGTAGCATTTACAGCTTCCATAATACGGCTCCAAGAACCTGTGCCTACAATAGCGTCTACTTCGGGGAATTCGTCTAACAATTCCTGTCCATAGCGTTGCCCCATACAACCTGCAATAATCAAAGAACGGCAGTTACCATTGTTTTTGTAATCCGCCATATTTAATACTGTTGTAATGGATTCTTCTTTAGCTGATTGAATAAATGTACACGTATTTACAATTAAAATATCAGCTTTTTCTGGCTCTGGTGTAAGTTCAATTCCATTTTGTGCTAATATGCCGAGCATATTCTCCGTATCCACCAAATTTTTTGAACAACCAAGGCTTATAAAACCAGCTTTTAACATAGAACATCCTCCTAAATTCTCAACCAATAATATATAATATTAATTTTTAAGTCTGATATCTGTAACCCATCTATCTAAAATGAGTTTTTTCGCATTTTCATCTAAAATCATCTGCTGTGGCAAAAATTTGATATTTTTTCCGGCAAACTCTTTGTAGGTCAGCGAAGTATAATTTGTTGGCACGAAAAAATAGCGATTGCTTTGCAGTGCAATTTGCACTTCATCGCCTAAAAGCCACTTGATAAAATCATTGGCAGCATTTTTTTCAGTGCTATTTTTAGCGATAGCAACACCTGTTAATTGATAAGCCGTTCCGTCTTTAGGATAAATAATGGTAAGTGGATAATTATCGTGTATATATCTTAGCGTTTCACTTTGCACTGCTATTGCCATGTCCGATTCTGCCATGCCTGTCATGCGTACAGGTGTAGATAAATATTTTGCATATCGAACGATTTGCAAGTGAATATCGCCCATGATATGAAATGCGTTTTCTTCACCTTTAGCCTCTACTAAAGAATATAACACATTTGAAGCTGCCGAGGCTACCATAAAATCAGACATAGCGATTTTTATATCTCTTTTTTGCGATAATTCTTCCCAAGTTAGCGGTATATGCCAATTATTTTTTACATAATCCGTATTGTAGCAAAATATCACAGGGTCATACCAAACGCCAATCCAGCGATTATTTTTATCCTTGAAGATATCTTGCACGATATCTTCTTGTTCGGAAATAATTCCTTCCAATTCATCTTTTTGTGCCATTTTTTCTAACAGTTGTGAATCAGTCAAAATTATATCAGCGTCAGCTAAATTATTTTGAGCAATTTTATCATTTAGTTCTTCTGTGCTAAGTGGCACAAAATTAATTTGAATATTATTTTCCGCTCTGTACTCACTAGCTATTATCGAAGCCATATCAGCAGGAATTGTCGTGTAAACGGTTAAAGATTTGATAACTGGCACTAATTTATTATTATCATTATTTTTTTGCATGATGGAAGTCGTATACAAAAGCGTCGCTAAAATAATAAACAATGTGCATAGACCAACTAATAATAAAGGTATATATCGCCTCATGGCAGTCTTACCTCCTCAAAAAAACAGGCAATCACAAACTCACTTGATTGCCTGCTGAAATAAAACTATTTGTACTATTGTACTATCTTCATCAATATTTGCTTTTTCTCATCCAAGAAGGTAAATCTGGAAATCCGCCCACATCTTCTTGCGGTGTTGCCTTTGGCATAGACGGGAATTTTGGCACGTCCTCTTTACCACCTTCATCAAAGCCTGTAGCAATTACAGTTATTCTAACTGTATCTTCTAAAGATTCATCAATAGCTGTACCAAAGATGATATTAGCATCTTCATGAGCAGCTTCAGTGATGATTTCAGATGCTTCATTTACTTCCATTAAGCCTAAATTAGGCCCGCCTGTGATATTGTACAGCACGCTCTTTGCCCCTTGAATAGAAGTTTCCAAAAGTGGGCTATTTACAGCTGCTCTTGTCGCATCAATAGCCGCATTGTCGCCATGACCTTCGCCAACGCCCATGAGTGCAGAACCTGCATTGCTCATAATTGTTTTAATATCGGCAAAGTCTAAGTTGATTAAACCAGGTACAACGATTAAATCAGATATACCTTGAACACCTTGACGCAAAACATCATCAGCTATGCGAAAAGCTTCAATCATCGAAGTTTTTTTATCCACGATATCGAGCAAGCGGTCATTTGGTATCGTAATCAAAGTATCTACATTTTCCTTTAAATTTACAATTCCCGATTCAGCTTGTCTTAAACGCTTTTTGCCTTCAAACATAAAAGGCTTTGTAACAACGCCAACAGTCAAAGCACCGATTTCTCTAGCACATTCAGCAATTATTGGAGCTGCTCCCGTTCCTGTACCACCGCCCATACCAGCAGTAACAAATATCATATCAGCTCCCTGCAATGCTTTTAAGATATCATCTTTGCTCTCTTGTGCAGCTTTTTCGCCGATTTCAGGTCTAGCACCTGCACCAAGACCTCTCGTCAATTTTTCACCGATTTGAATACGGTTTTGTGACATAGCGTGAACTAATGCTTGAGAATCTGTATTTACTGCAATAAATTCTACACCCTTTAACCCAGACGCAATCATTCTATTTACAGCATTATTACCGCCGCCACCTACGCCAACTACTTTTATTTTAGCAATTGGTTCCATTCCTTGTTCTTGATCTAATTCAAACACAAATTTAGCCTCCAGTGATATATAAAATAAAGTCGTTTCGACATAATACTCTTTAATAATAAAATTGCTCGATACTTAATTATATACCAAAATAAAGATTTCGCCAATATTGTAAATCGTTATCTATTGAATAAATGTAGGCGAATAACATCCAAATCTTGCAATAAACGAAATCCTATAGCAAGTAAAACCACATAATACAAATCTAATCCCAAATTATCTCCTACAAAGACGAATACTACTACAATAAAAACATTGGCAAGAAAATTTAGGATAAAAGATTGAGCGTTAAATTTTTCGCGAATAATCAATTTTATAGCACTAAAAATTGATTCTACACCAGCCAAAATAGCTACAGAAAATAATTTGCTGTAGTTTGTCGGTATGATTATCGGTGTTAAATATCCAATAAATCCTCCTAATAGTGTTGCTACAAGGCAACAAAATAAAAATTTTTTCATAAAAAACTCTTCCTTAAAACCACAACTCAAAAGTTAAAATACAATAAAATTATCAATTAATTAGCAATAGGCTCAGCGTATTTAAATTGCATAATGCCTTTATAGGCAGGAATAATAATACTGTTTTCTTTTTTTATATCTAATTTTATGCCCCATACGCTTAAATTTTCAGCAACTCCGCCACGCATTTTTATAGCTTCTTCCATATTTTTGCTATTGCCAATAGCTTTTATCTCAAAAGGTGCAGAAACCCTCGTATTATTTATAGATATCGTAGGACCAGCACAGCGAATTTCAGATGTAGCGACAAGTCGTTGCCCATTTATTGAAATAGCTTCTGCTCCTGCTGCTTTCAATTCATTTATGACCTTTAACATATCTTCATCATGAATTATATATAAATTCGTATTGTCGGTAGAGGCAAGGTTCATCTTGCTATCTTCTATCGTTAAAACTACGCCAGAACCTTTAACAGCACTAATGCCAGATAAATTCTGTAAATTTTGAGGCGTTTCACTATGTAAATTAGAATCTTCTTTGAGGCGAGCGATTTGTGCTTTTAACTCATCTCGCTCTTGTTCTGTGCGTAAAAGCATATCCGATAACTGTTCAATTCGCTGATAGTGAGTAGAGGCTTTTAAAGCCTCTTGAGTCGTTTTCACTTGTACAGATATCATAAAGCCCAATAAGAAACATATAAAAATAATCGGAAAAAATTTTTTATCTCTTAAATTAACCATAAAAAATTCCTCGTTGTTATCAAATATTATCAGCGATTGTAAATCACTGCTTAACTTTTAAAACAGGTCGTGCATAACTAAAATCTATATAATCAATAGGAATAGCTGCCGCTTTGATATCAAATATAAAATTATTTGTCTTTTGTGCTATGACTTCAGGCTCTTTTAAATCGCCGACAAAAATTTTCGTCCCCTTTAAAGTATAAAGTTCAATGCGTTCTGCATTCATCAAATTAATCTGCGATATTTGCCCTATAGCATCTGGAGATAAAAATCCAAGGTAAGACAATACACGATTTACTGCTTCATTATCTATTTTATCACCTGTATATACATCTTGAAGTACAATTCCTGTAATCAATGGTTTTTGAATTTTTTTCGGGTCGTTATACGTGTTGATGATTATGCTATTTTTATCTACATCTACATAACCGTAATTGCAGTTCATCACAGCTAAAGGCGTACGTTCTGAAATCTCGATATTTAAGCAATTAGGAAAATCACGCCAAACCTTTGCTGATTCAATGCGTAAATCACTTTGCAAATCTTGTTGTATCTTATCTGTTTGCACAGCAAAAATATTTATAGGTTCATTTATCTGTGCTATCTGTAATATATCTTCTCTTGGCAAATATGAATTTCCTGTTACCTTCACATAGCCAAATTTTAAAATAGGTGAATTGATGATAAACAATATAAATAGTATAGCAAAGAGCCCTAATAGGGCTCTTACTATGTTTTTCATGGAGATAAAATGTCTTGATTTTTTATTTGTCTTTGACATAATTAACCCCTTATTATTTTTCTACTGCCATATTTAAAATCATTTCGCACAAATCAGCAAAAGAAATACCAGCATATTGTGCTGAATCTGGCACGAGTGAAGTTTCTGTCATTCCTGGAACAGAATTTATCTCTAGTGCATAAGGCACATCATCTTCGCTTAGCATTACATCTACACGGACAACGCCTCGGCAATCTGCAACAGTGCAAGCATCAACGCATAATTTTTGCACTTTAGCAGTCAATTCATCGCTGATAGGTGCAGGAATGATATGATGTGATTCGCCTTTAGTGTACTTGCTTTTATAATCATATCTGCCGGAATTTGTAGTAATTTCGATTATCGGCAAAGCCTTTTTCTCATGATTGCCGATTACAGGAATGGACAATTCACGGCCTTTGATAAATTCTTCGATTAAGATTGCTTCATCGTATTTAAAAGAATTTTCAAGGGCAAAGTGCAAATCCTCTACTTTTTCAACGATTTCCACACCGATACTAGAACCTTGAGATGCAGCTTTTACCACTACAGGTAAGGAAAATGTATTTAAGATTTCATCTGCTAAATTTTTATTTTTAAGATAATCGTATTTACGATAAACTAAACTTCTTGGCGTGGAAATTCCCGTAGAGCGAAATAGATGTTTAGTTGCCACTTTATCCATGGTGATAGCACTAGATAATACGCCACAACTTGTGTACGGAATATCAAGTGTATCTAAAATACCTGCAAGTCTGCCATCTTCACCGTATTTTCCGTGAATAGCATTAAAGACAATATCGCAACCGCTATTTTTTATATCTTCCACCACTGTTTGAGGAACAAATTCCATGCCTTCAGCATTGTAATTTTTCTCTTTCAAGGCTTTTAAGATAGCATTTCCTGTCAATCTTGAGATTTCAGCTTCGCTAGATGGTCCGCCCATCAGTACAACAACTTTTTTAAAATCAGTATTCATAAAATTTCCCTCTTATAATTCTTTAGCTAAACTTTCGCCGACTGTGTAGATATTGCCTGCACCCATAGTGATGATTAAATCGCCATTTTGGCTATGCTCTTTAAGCCAAGGCATGATATCTTCCAATTTTTCAATGTACACAGCGTCAACGCCTGTTTCTTTTTTCACTTCCTCGACAATAGTTCTTCCTGTAATTCCTTCAATTGGGTCTTCACTAGCAGCATAGATATCTGTCAAGATAAGAATATCCGCTCCTTTAAAGCAAGAGCCAAATTCTGTCTTTAACAATTTAGTTCTGCTGTAGCGGTGCGGTTGAAAAGCTACAATCAATCGTTTAGGATTAGTTTGTTTAGCAGCTTTAATTGTAGTTTGAATTTCTGTTGGATGATGAGCATAATCATCTACAATCCATACATCGTCATTTCTAAATTTAGTTTGGAAACGGCGTTTAGTGCCGGAAAATGCCGAAAAACCTTGTGCGATTTCTTCCATGGACAAGCCCACTTGACGGCAAACGGCAATCGTAGCCAAGGCATTTAAAATATTGTGTTTGCCTGGAATATTTAAAGCTATCTTACCCAAATTTTCGCCTTTATACATAACTGTAAAAACAGTGTGTGAGCCTTCAAATCTTATATCACAAGCAGAGTAATCAGCTTCGTGGTCTAAGGCATATGAAATATATTTTCTATTTGTTTTATCTGCTATATTTCTGATATTTTCATTGTCAAAGCAAAGTATAGCAAGACCTTTTTCTTCATCTAAGTTTTGCATAAACTGAGTGAATGCTTTGATGATATTTTCCATAGAGCCGTAATAATCCATGTGGTCATCTTCGATATTAGTAACTACAGCAATATGCGGATAGAATTTTAAAAATGAACCGTCGCTTTCATCTGCTTCGGCAACGAGATAGCGAGATTTGCCGAGCTTAGCATTGCCTTTTAAATAATCTACAAAACCGCCTATTAAAATAGTAGGGTCAACTTTAGCGTGCTCTAATACAACGCTTATCATGGAAGAAGTTGTCGTCTTGCCATGAGCTCCTGCAACTGCAATACCATCAACTGCGTTTAAAAGATAGGCAAGTAAATCTGAACGGTGATAAATTTTTAAGCCTAATTCTTTAGCTCGCACCAATTCAGGGTTATTTTGATGAATAGCTGAAGATAGTACAATTGCTTCACTGCCTTCAACATTTTCAGCTCTATGACCTTTATAGATCGTAGCACCTTTTTTACGCAAATTTTCTACGACAGGCGAATCATTTAAATCTGAACCTGAAATTTTAAATCCTTTATCTAGCATTATTTCGGCGATAGCACTCATTCCTACCCCGCCAATGCCTACGAAATGAAAACTTTTTATATTACCAATCACTTGGTAACACACTCCCTTAACTATAAAATATGCAAAATAATTATTGCAAAAACCTACTATATTCTACTCTCATTACTTTTAATATACAACAAAAATTTAAGAGCTTATCTATCTTTAGCCAAATCAACAGCTATTTTAGCTATTGCACTAGCTGCACTAGGTTTTCCCATATTGCGACTTGCTTCTGTCATCTTTTGCAAATTAGATTCGCTAGATAAAATTTCTTCAAGTACTTTTATCAATTTTTCAGAAGTCAATTCTTTATTTAAAATAACTTTACTTGCTCCATTTTTTTCTAACTCTCTTGCGTTAAACTCTTGATGATTTTCCGCTGCAAATGGATATGGAATAAGCACAGAAGGAACACCACGAGCTGTGAGTTCTGCAAGGCTTGTAGCTCCTGCACGAAATACTGCTATATCAGCTGCTGCCAAGGCTTTTGGCATATCGTATAAATATGGGTAAACTGAAATATTATCTGTTTTATCTACATTTATGCCGATATCTTTTAAACCGTTAATCACAAAATCGTATTCATTTTTACCCGTTACGTGCATTATCTGAATTCGATAATTGTTAGCAAAGTACTTGTGAACTTCGAGCATAGCTTTATTTATGCTGTGTGCTCCTCTGCTTCCGCCTGAAACTAAAATCGTTTTTTTATCCGTAGCTAAGGAAAATTCCATTAAACCTTGTTCACGAGTGCAAGATAATACATCATCACGAATAGGGTTTCCCGTAAACACAACTTTTTTAGCAGGAAAATAATCTACAGCACGCTCATAGCCTACAGCTACCTTATCCACAAATTTTGCCAGTATTTTATTTGTAACACCTGGAATAGCATTTTGTTCTTGAATTAAAGTCGGTATCCCCATTAAACTAGACGCCATTAAAATCGGGCCACAAACGTATCCGCCTGTACCGATAGCAATATCCGGTTTAAAATCTTTTACAATCTTAGTCGCTTTCACAACACCTGCTAAAGCCTTGCCTAATACAGCAAAATTCTTCATGGTCAAATGGCGTTCAAAACCGCTGATATCTAGCGTAGCAAATGGTAATTTTTCACGAGGAACAATATCGGCTTCTAAGCCTTTTTTTGTGCCGACATAGAGAAACTGTGCCGATGGAACTAATTTTTTTATATTATTTATCAAAGTAATTGCTGGGTAAATATGCCCGCCGGTACCACCACCGGATACAATTATCCTCATCGTTTGACCTACTTTCTAAAATTTTTTCAAATTAAAGAGATAATACTAATCGTTTAAAATCTCTACCACGAGCTTCATAGCCTTCGTACATATCGAAACTTGCACAAGCAGGAGATAATAATACCACCTGCGGAGCAAATGCTTTTTGATGAGCATATTCCACTGCTTTTTCCATGGAATAGCCTGCTTCAAAAATCTTATCTTCCGGATAATTATGCTTTAGAGCTTCTTCTTTAAAACGACGAGAAGCATCGCCTACTAAAATCAATCTATCTACGCGTTCATTTACTAAATCGTAAAATTCATCAAGCGGTGTATTTTTATCATCGCCACCTGCAATTAAGATGATGTGCTTAAAGGTAGCAATAGCTTTGTTGGCAGCCTCTGGATTTGTAGCTTTAGAGTCGTTATAATAAGTTACACCGTCAATAGTTTTTACAGGTTCAATGCGATGTTCTACAGGAGAGAAATCTTTTAAAGCCTGTTCCATTTTTGCTACATCGCCACCTGCTAAAAAGGCAATAGATAACGCAGCTAAAGCATTTTCTACATTGTGAGAACCTTTTATCTGCATATCATTTACATTGCAAACAACGTGCATTAAGCCTTTCCATAAGATGACAAGTTGACCGTCTTTGACGAACGCACCTTCTTGCAATTCTTGGCTACTGCTGAAGAAACAAATAGTGCTTTTAGCACGATTTGCCATATCACGAGCGCGAGGATCATCGTAATTTAATACTAGGAAATCATCATTTGTGTGGTGAGCAAAAACTTTTTCTTTTTCTGCCTGATAAACTTCCATGGTTTTATGGCGAGCTAAATGGTCTGGCGTTACATTTAAAATAGCAGCACCTTTTGTCGCAAAATCCGTAGAAGATTCCATTTGATAGCTAGAAATTTCAGCTACAATGCAACCACCTTCGCCAATGCGATAACATTCTTCGCAAAGAGGTGTTCCGATATTTCCGCCAACGCCAACTTTATCTTTGCAGTAAATCGTTTTCATAAGTTCGCCTAAAAGCATTGTAGTTGTCGTTTTACCATTTGTACCTGTAACGGCAAAGATAGGAGATTTTGCTAGTTTATAGGCAAATTCCACTTCACTGATGATAGGTGTATGTTGACCTACGCTTTCAAACAGTGGAATATGGCGTGGCACAGCCGGAGAAATAATTATCAAATCCGCACCAGCAAAAGTGTCTTCTGTTTGTTTACCCAAAAGAATGTTTATCTTTAAATCACGCAAGGGTTGTAAATCGTGCTTTTCTTCGATATGCTCATTAGCATCGCTTAGCGTAACCTCAGCACCCAATTTTTTTGCCAATTTTGCTGCTGCAAATCCGCTGATACCTGCACCTACAACAAAGATTTTTTTATTGCTCAAATCCATGAAAAATACATCTCCTAAAAATTAAATTATTTAGCTAAAATGTAGCGTCAACATAGCCAATACACAAAAGATAAATTCAGCACTCCAAAAAGTTAAGACTACACGAGTTTCTGACCAACCTTTAAGTTCAAAATGATGATGAATAGGACTCATCAAAAATACGCGTTTACCTGTAGTTTTAAATGAAGTAACTTGAATGATAACAGAGAGTGTTTCAATTACAAATAAACCGCCTAAGATGATGAGCAAAAGCTCTGTCTTAGTCAAAATCCCCAAACCTGCAAGCACGCCACCTAATGCAAGTGAACCCGTATCACCCATGAATACCTTTGCAGGGTGATAATTGAATTTTAAAAAGGCTACGCACGCACCAAAGCAAGCAAAGCTAAAAATCGCTAAATTTGTTTTACCAAAGTAAAAGCATATAGCTACAAAACCTAAAGAAGCTACAGCCATAGCACCAGAAGCCAATCCATCTAAGCCATCAGTTAAATTTACAGCATTTGTTGTACCGATTAATACGCCAATTACCAAAACATAATAAAACCAGCCGATATCAAAAGATTTTCCGATGAAAGGAATCCAAACATCTTGCGTTAAACCTGTATAATTTATACCGATATAAGTTACGATAAGAGCGATGAGCAATTGTCCTAACAATTTTTGTCTAGGTTTTAAACCTAAATTGCGTTTTAAAACTACTTTTATATAATCATCTAAAAAGCCCAAGACAAAATGACCTAGCATGACAAATAGAGCAAGTCCTACTTCTACAGTTAAATCTGCAAAGATGAGCGTTGCAACAGTGATACCTGCAATAATCATGATACCGCCCATTGTAGGTGTGCCAGATTTTGCCTGATGACTTTTTGGCCCTTCTTCCCTGATACTTTGCCCAAATTTTAATTTATGCAATTGTGGTATTAAAAACGGACCTGTTACCAATACTACAAGGGCAGCAACTACAGCTGCCCAAACCATATTTAAACTAAAAAGTTCTGTCATTTAATTTCATTCTCCAATAGCAATAGTTAATAATTCAATTATTTTTTCCATATGCATTCCATGTGAACCTTTAAATAATACAGTATCACCTTTTTGCAAAATATCTTTCAATAATTGAGTTGCTTCTTCATGGCTTGCACATTCATACACTTCTTTAATGCCGGCTTTTCTTGCTGATTCTGCTGTGTATTTTGTAAGCGTACCTCTAGTGATTACAATATCCACTTTGTATTTTTCGGCTTCTGTGCCGATTTCTCGATGTCCGTCAACTTCTCTACTGCCAAGCTCGAACATATCGCCCATGACTAAAATTTTTCTGCCCGTTGCAACTTTATCCAAATTAGCAAGAGCAGCTTTTGTAGACGCAGGACTTGCATTGTAAGCGTCATTTATGATGTTGTAATCGCCAAGTTTTTGATATTCAAAACGCATAGCAGTTGGTTTAAAATCAGCTAAACCTCTTTGCATTTCTTCAACACTCAAACCGCAAGCATAAGCTACAGCAATACCGGCTAAACAATTGTAGACATTGTGAATGCCGAGCATATTTAAAGTGAAGTGAGCCTCTTTTCCTGCGATTAATACATTAAATTCTGTCTTGCCATTATCTATAGTTTTAATATCAAAAGCCTTGATATCTGCCATGTGGTCAATGCCAAAGTACAATGTACGAGCTTTTGTCAATTTGCACATCTTAGCAGTGTATTCATTGTCTGCATTTAAAATAACTGTGCCGTTGATTTCAATAGCTTGAGCCATTTCGCCTTTTGCTTTAGCGATATTTTCCATTGTGCCTAAAATTTCTAAATGAGTTTCACCAACATTTGTGATGACGCCAATAGTAGGTCTTGCTATATCGGCAAGTTGGGCAATCTGCCCTAAGCCACGCATACCCATTTCGACAACTGCACAATCGTGAGATTTATTTAATTCCAATAAAGTCATCGGAAGGCCAATTTCATTATTGAAATTAGCATGTGTTTTAAGCACATTGAATTTGCCAGAGAGAATAGCTGCTGTTAAATCCTTTGTCGTTGTCTTTCCATTAGAGCCTGTTATGCCAATGACAGGAATGTTGAATTTTTCTCGCCAAAATCTCGCTAAATCTTGATAAGCTTTTAAAGTATCATCGACAGCTAAAATATCAATTTCTACATCAGCTAATTTATTTACATCATAATCTTTATTTACGATAGCACCAATAGCACCTTTTTGAGCTGCTTGAGCTATATAATCATGCCCATCAAATCGTTCGCCTTTCAAGGCAACAAATAGCATACCTTCTTCAATTTTTCGTGTATCAGTTGTTACACCGCCAAAAACAGAAGCTATCGTTGCTTTTTTTAATACAGCATTAGTTGCCTGCATTACTTGTGCCAAAGTAAATTGAAAATCAGCCATTAATCTTCCTCCTAATTGCTTCAATAGCTACTTCTTTATCATCAAAGTGAATTGTACCTGTTTTTAAAATCTGATAATTTTCATGACCTTTGCCTGCGATAAGTACAATATCATCTTTTTGTGCTAATTCAACGGCACGGAAAATCGCTTTTTTGCGGTCGGTGATTTTTTCGTGGAAATTACCATGGAGAGCAGGAATTACACCGGCTTCAACTTCAGACAAGATAAATTCTGGGTCTTCAGTGCGAGGGTTATCAGAAGTTGCAATCACTACATCAGCAAGTCTTGCTGCAATTTCACCCATGATAGGACGCTTTGTTCTATCTCTATCACCACCACAGCCAAATACTACAATCAAACGATTTTTTGCGATTTCACGGGCAGTTTTTAAAACATTTTCCAATCCATCTGGAGTATGTGCATAATCAACAATTACGCTAAAATCTTGACCCTGACGAACGAGTTCAAATCGACCTGCTACAGCTTCAAAATGTTCAAGAGTTTCTTTGATGATAGCTGGGTCGATTTCTTCAGCAAGGCAAACGCCGATAACGCCTAATACGTTGTAGACATTGAACATACCTGTTACTTTTAAATCAAAATGCATCTTGTGATTATTGTACTCTAAATCAAAAGAAGTGCCTGATGATTTAATTTCCACATTTTCAGCTTTTAGCGTAGCTTCGTTTTTAATGCCATAAGTAATTAGATTGCATTTAGTATGTGCTATCATGCTTTTAGCACCGAGTTCATCATCTATATTTATGACAGCATTTTTATTTTCTTTCACTAAATTATCGCCTGTTAAGCTATCAAATAATTTTGCTTTTGCTAAAGCGTAATTTTCCATGGTCTTGTGAAAATCTAAATGGTCTTGAGTTAAATTTGTAAATGTAGCTGTATCGTATTCACAACCTGCTATACGATTCATAGCTAAAGCGTGTGAAGACACTTCCATTACTACATAATCAATATTTTTTTCGTACATATTGTTAAGTGTTTCCTGCAAATCAATCATATCAGGGGTAGTATTGTGAATTGGCAATTCTTCATCTTCAATCATGATTTTAATAGTACCAATAAGACCAACTTTATAACCTGCTTTGCGTAAGATATCTCGTATCATATAAGTGCTACTCGTTTTTCCGTTTGTACCTGTTACACCAATCATACGCATTTTTTTGCCAGGATAATCGTAAAAATATGGAACTACCACTTCTATAGCTTTGCGGATATCAGCTACTTTTAATACAGTTATATCTTCTGGAACTTCTACCTCTTTTTCTGTCATGATAGCACAAGCACCAGCTTTTATTGCTTGGTCGATAAACGCATTACCATCTACTCTAGTACCGCTAATGCAAACAAATAAAGTATTTTTGCGTACACGGCGTGAATCATGCGCGATAAATTCAACTTCTTTTGTTAAGCTCCCTCTTACTTCTACATTTTTTAATACAGACACTAGTTGTTCAATGGTTTTTGACATTATATAGCCTCCCAAAATTTTACACAAATACTTTAAATCAAAATATATTATATATCACTTAGATATTTATGTATACAACAAAATAAAAACCATAATTTCTTCACCAATTAAATAGGTTCTATAATAAATGTTGGGGTTTGAGAAAATTCTCAGGCTCTAACATT
>Cebus_capucinus_imitator_PRJNA485217_SSR118__coassemble_247_pt1 | contig 24295 bp, 19 predicted proteins | sample Cebus_capucinus_imitator_PRJNA485217_SSR118__metabat2_high_PE_012 | metagenome-assembled genome bin Cebus_capucinus_imitator_PRJNA485217_SSR118 | reverse complement strand
GGAGAACCTATCTATCTCTTATACCCCAACATTTGACAAAGAACCTAAAAAAAACCACTCTAAAAGATGTAATTTTCTCTTTTAGAGTGGTTTTATTAATTATTTATTATCGTCCTCTTTCCAATAGTACATACCGTCTTGTTTTGGCATTACACTGGCTTTAAATACAGGGTTTTTAATGCCTTGTAATCGCTGTCTTGTGTAGTCATTGAGTGCAATAAATGCATATTTTCCTAAGAATAAAATAGCTACGATATTTGTAATTGCCATTAAGGCCATGAATAAATCGGCTAAGTTCCAAACTAAAGTTAATTCAGCAACAGAACCAAAGAATACCATCAATGTAACAAAGGCACGGAAGATATTTAAATAAAGAGGATTATCTGTCAAATGACTGATGTTGATTTCGCCATAGTAGTAGTTACCGATGATAGAACTAAAGGCGAATAATAAGATAATGAATGCAATACCAGATACTGCGATATCGCCAAAGTATAAAGATAAATCATACTGCACAAGCTGAATTCCTGTCAAACCTGTAGCTGTATAATCACAGCTTAAAAGCACGATAAAGGCAGAAGAAGAGCAGATGAAGAATGTATCTACGAATACGCCGAACGCTTGTACAAGACCTTGTTGTACAGGGTGGCTAACTGTAGCTGTAGCAGCAGCATTTGGTACAGAACCCATGCCGGCTTCATTGGAGAATAATCCGCGTTTGATACCTGTCATCACAGCAGCACCAAAACCGCCACCTAAGAAGGAATCTACGCCCCATGCTTCAGTAAAAATAGTGTATAAGACGCTTGGCAATTCAGCGATATTGTAAATTGTAACGCCGATAGCCACCAATAAATATATACCTGCCATAACAGGAACCATGTACTCAGCAACTTTTGCAATGCGTGCTAATCCGCCAAATACAACTGCACCAGATAAAACAGCGATGACAATGCCAATCATTGTAGGGTCAAAGCCAAACGCAGTCTGCAAGGATAAAGAAATCGTATTTGCTTGTACGGAGTTAAAAATCAAACCGTATGTAACACTGATTAAGATAGCAAAAAATACTGCAAGCTTTGGGCGTTTTAAAGCATTGTTAATATAATATGCAGGACCGCCCAAAAATCCTTTAGCATCAGTGCGAGGGACTTTATAAATCTGTGCCAAGGTGCTTTCGACAAAACCTGTTGCAGCACCTAATAGAGCAATGAGCCACATCCAAAATACAGCACCAGGACCACCTGTTACTACGGCAATAGCAATGCCTGCTATATTACCAACGCCGACACGAGAAGCTGTACTTACGCAAAATGCCTGAAATGAAGAAATTTGATGTTCATTTGTTTTTTCGCCTGCACTGCTTGCAATAACGCGAACCATTTCACCTAATTGGCGAATCTGCACAAACTTAGAACAAATAGTAAAGATAATACCTGAACCAACTAATAAAATAATTAAAACATAACTCCATAAAACATCATTAACTTGAGCGACAACGGTATTTAATACCTCTAAAAACCAACTCATAACTCCACCTACTTTTACTAATATTTTATTTTCTTATGGGTTAAATATAATATTAACATTATATACTATATAACGTCAAATTTATATTTAAATTTATTTGTGATTTTTGGAGAAACTAAGTATAAAAAATAATAGGTAGAGCAATACCAGATTTATTGGATTTTTTGTTTAAATATTTGTTATAATCTAATTATGAGATGTATTAGTGCGAGGTGAACAATCATGAACTTTTTTGTGAAATATCCATTAGTAGATATGGCAAAGGAAGAACAAAAAAATCGCAATTCGCTGATAACTGCTGTGAAGCTAAATAATCTTGTGCGAGATTTGCAGACGGATATCTGCCCTGACGATAAGATTGAGTTTATCGACATGAGCGAGGAAGATGGAGTGCAAGCGTACCAGCGAAGTGTGCTATTTTTAATGATGTCAGCTGTAAATTTACTGTATCCTGATAAGGAAGTTGTAGTTGAACACTCTGTAAATAATGGCATTTACTGTGAACTGTGGTCTAAGGACAATCAAAAATATATTTTAGATGAAGCTAAGATAAATTGTCTTGAACAAAAAATGCGTGAGATTATTGATAAAGAAAAACCTATTGTGAAGATTACATTGCCCCGAGAAGATGCAGTTGCTCTATTTAGAGAATCACAGCAGATTGCTAAGGCCAAATTGATTGAATCGCTAAAGCAGGAAAAGGTGAGTTTGTACTATAGTGGCGGTTATTACGACTACTTATATGGGCCAATGCTTTACAATACGAAGCTATTAGACAAATTTGCACTAGATTTTTACAATCCAGGACTTATTTTGCGAACTCCACTGAAAAAAGCTCCCAATGAAGTTCCGCCTGCAAGGAAACAGCGTAAATTATCCATGATTTTATCTGAGGCAGACAGGTGGGCAAATATCTTAAAATGCAATTACGTTACAGATTTAAATGATTATATTAAAGAGGATAAAATCGGAGAACTAATCCGCATTTCAGAGGCACTTCATGAAAAGAAAATAGCTCAAATTGCCGACCATATAGCAACAGACGCCAATCATTTGCGTTTGATTTTGATAGCAGGCCCATCCTCTTCTGGAAAGACGACCTTTGCTCAAAGATTGCGTATTCAATTATTGGTAAATGGCATGAATCCGCTACCTATTTCTTTAGATGATTATTTCCTAGATAGAGAACAAACTCCTAAAAATGAAAACGGCGATTACGATTTTGAATCGCTGTATGCACTCGATATCGAATTGTTTAATCAGCATTTACTTGCCCTTTTAAAAGGCGAGAAAGTGGAAATTCCTGTATATAATTTTACGACAGGTTGCCGTGAGTGGAAAAACCACAAGGTAAAACTTGCCGAAAATCAACCTATTATCATTGAGGGAATACACGGTTTAAATAATGAGCTTACAAAAGCTGTTCCCGATGAGGTAAAATACAAAATTTACATCAGTGCTTTGACTCAGCTTGCTATAGATTGCCATAATCGCATACCAACGACTGCTGCAAGATTGATTCGTCGAATTGTGCGAGACAATCAATTCAGAGGAGCGACAGCTTTAAAGACGATTAAACAGTGGAGCGATGTTAGGGCTGGCGAAGATAAAAATATCTTTCCTTATCAAGAAAATGCAGATGTGATGTTTAATTCAGCCTTGATTTATGAACTAGCAGTATTAAAAAAATATGCTAAGCCTTTATTAAATGAAATAACAAGCAAAATGCCTGAGTATTTTGTTGCCAAGCGTTTAGTGGATTTTCTCGATTATTTTGATGATATAACTGATGAAAATGATGTTCCCAACAATTCCATCTTGAGAGAGTTTATCGGCTCTTCTTGTTTTTTCTAAGGTTAAATAAAAAAAGAGTCCTCTTGCAAGCGACTTTGTGAGTTGACTCTTTTTTATTTTATGTACATTGAATGAAATTGATTTTCATTTGATTTTTTTAGAAAACTGATGTATGATAAATCTGTTGAAGAAATATCTTTCTTTAGCGATACAATTTAATATACAAGGAAGTGATTCATTTGCAAAAAAAGCATTTTGCTGTTACAGGTATGACTTGCTCTGCTTGTTCTAGTCGAGTGGAAAAAAGTGTCAAGAAACTTGCTGGAATAGATGAAGTAGCTGTAAACTTACTGAAAAATAGCATGATTGTTCTTTTTGATGAAAAGGTACTATCTGTTGAAGAAATCATCTCAGCGGTAGAAAATGCAGGTTACGGAGCGTCCCTTCAAGAAAAAAGCAAGGTAGCTCAAAGTAATTTGGCAAAAAACGAAGTGAATACTTCAGCGAATACTGCTACAAATGAGTACCAAAGCATGAAAGAGCGATTGATTATTTCAATAGTATTTGCTATTCCTTTATTTTATATTTCTATGGGACATATGTTTCAAGCTCCATTGCCGAGTTTTTTGATAGGAATAGAAAACACTGTAGCTTTTGCCTTTACGCAATTTTTATTATTGATACCGATAGTATTTGTAAATTTTAAATACTATAAGATAGGCTACAAGACATTATTTCATCTTTCACCTAATATGGATTCGCTCATTGCCATTGGTTCTAGTGCTGCTATAGTTTATGGAATCTACGCTATTTACAAAATAGGTTTCGCCTTTGGAGCAGGTGATTTGCATACAGTCGGTATGTTTTCCATGGATTTATATTTTGAATCTGCCGGTATGATTTTAACTTTAATCACTTTGGGTAAATTTTTTGAAAGCCGTGCCAAGGGGAAAACTTCTGACGCAATTACTAAATTGATGAATTTAGCACCGAAAACTGCTGTGCGAGAAAATGCTGATGGCATCGAAAGCGAAATCTTAGTACAGGCAGTTCAATTAAACGATATTTTAATCGTTAAAGCAGGTACAGCCGTTCCTACCGATGGTGTCATTATTGAAGGAGCAGGCGTAATAGATGAATCAGCACTCACAGGAGAGGCTATCCCTGTGGATAAACAAGTAGATTCTCAGGTAATCGGTGGTACAATCAATAAATCCGGCTATTTTAAAATGCGAGTTACAAAAGTAGGTACAGATACAACTTTGGCTCAAATTGTAAATTTAGTTGATGAGGCGACAAGCTCTAAAGCACCTATTGCAAAATTAGCGGATAAAGTAAGCGGAGTATTTGTGCCAATCGTCATAACTATTGCAGTTTTGACAACTATCGGCTGGCTACTTGCAGGGCAGAGTTTGGAATTTGCCTTATCTGTAGGCATTTGCGTGCTTGTTATTTCTTGTCCTTGTGCCTTGGGACTTGCTACGCCGACTGCTATCATGGTAGGAACGGGCAAAGGTGCAACAAATGGAATCTTATTAAAATCTGCCGAAGCCCTAGAAACAGCACATAATATTGATACAGTTGTGCTAGATAAGACAGGAACGGTTACATTGGGAAAACCTGTCGTTACAGATATCGTTTTATTAGGCGATTTAAAAGCTAATCAATTATTGCAAATAGCGTCTTCAATGGAAAAATTATCTGAACACCCACTTGGTGAAGCTATAGTCAAAGAGGCTGAAAAAGAAAATCTTGCTTATTTGCCTGTTGAAGATTTTACGCAGATTGCAGGCGAAGGCATTACAGGCAAAATTGACGGTAAATTGTACTTAGCGGGCAATAAGCGATTGTTGAAATCGCATAATTTATTAAATCAAGAAATCGTATCTTTGAGTGATAAATTTGCCGAAGAAGGAAAAACTCCGTTGTTTTTTGCCCAAGAAGATAGTTTAATCGGCATAATTGTCGTGGCAGATATAATCAAAAATTCTAGTCCTAAAGCTGTAGAACAGTTGCAAAATATGGGCATTGATGTTGTGATGTTGACAGGAGATAACGGCAAGACAGCAAATTACATTTGCAAGCAAGTTGGCATAGCTCATGTGATTTCTGAGGTATTACCGCAAGATAAAGAACAAGAGATTCGCAAGTTGCAACAAGCAGGTAAAAAAGTCGCTATGGTAGGCGACGGCATAAATGACGCACCGGCTTTAGCTAGAGCAGATGTTGGTATTGCTATCGATGCTGGAACGGATATTGCGATTGATTCAGCGGATATTGTTTTGATGAAAAGCGATTTACTAGATGTAACAACAGCGATAAAATTGAGCAAAGCTGTCATTAAAAATATCAAAGAAAATCTATTTTGGGCATTTATCTACAATATAATCGGCATTCCAATCGCTATGGGATTATTTTATACTTCTTTTGGCTTAAAATTAAATCCAATGATTGGAGCTTTTGCCATGAGCTTTAGCTCTGTATTTGTAGTCAGCAATGCACTTAGACTTCGCTTTTTCAAAGTTCAACGCAGGATAGCTAACAGCGAGCAAAAAAATATCATTGAAGCTAGAAAAGTCAATATTATCTCTATAAATTTACCAAAAAATAATGATGAAAAAGGAGAGATTTCCATGGGATTTTTTGACAAATTATTCAACAAAGAACACAAAGGCACTAAAAAAGTGATTACAACAAGAGGCATGATGTGCGAGCATTGCGTTAAACACGTAACAAAAGCACTTGAAGGGATTGCCGGCGTAAATCACGTGAGCGTAACTTTAATGCCACAAAAAGCTACAGTATATGTAGAAGATAGCGTAACAGATGAAATGCTTACGCAAGTTATCGTTGAAGCAGGCTACCAAGTTATCAAAATTGAAGGCTAAACTAAATTGAATTTAAGACAAAGAAAAGGCATAATCGCAAAAGCGACTATGCCTTTATTTTTATAATTATTTTTTAGCCAAGAAGAATTTTTTAGCAACTTCTTCATCGAGGTTGTAAAGTAAAATATCTTCGTCAGTTGGGTTAGCAACGCCAAGAGCTTGTAATTTTTTGATTGTGCGTTTTTTGAAGAATTCTAATGCAACTTCTGGGAAGAGAGCGTAAGATAATACATCTTCTTCACTAGCGTTTGGATAGCCTTTATCAGCAAGAGTTGCAGTGAATTTTTCAAGACCTGGTTCGAGAAGGTCAGCAGGACGGCAAGTAACCATATCTTCTGGTTTGATACCGATTTTTGCAAGAACTTCTGGATTAACAGGTTCTGGAGTACGACCGAATTTACCAGAAGCGAGTTGTTTGAATTCGTCTGGAACCATTTTGTAACGTTCGCCAGTCATAACGTTAAATGTTGCCATTGTACCAACAATCTGGCTGGAAGGAGTTACGAGTGGTGGGTAACCGAGGTCAGCACGAACGCGTGGCATTTCATCAAGAAGGTCTTGATATTTGTCAGCCATGCCCATTTCTTTAAGCTGATTTACGAGGTTGGATAACATACCACCAGGAATCTGGAAGTCAAGAACGTTAGGGTTAACATCGAAGTAACCTTTTAAGCCCCATTCATCAATGATTTCTTTTTTAACGCCTAAGAAATGTTTAGCGATAGGAGTCATAGCCTGACGGTCAAGACCAGTATCAAATTCAGTGCCTTCAAGAGCAGCTACCATAGTTTCTGTGCAAGGCTGGGAAGTATCTAAGGCAAATGGAGAAAGTGCACAGTCGATTACGTCTACGCCAGCTTCAACAGCTTTTAAGTAAGTCATGGAACCAAAACCACTTGTGTAGTGAGTGTGGAGCTGAATAGGCAAATCAGTAGCAGCTTTTAATTTTTTAACGAGTTCTTCTGCTACGTATGGTTTTAACAAACCAGACATATCTTTGATACAAATGGAATCAACGCCCATTTCTTCAAGTTCTTTTGCTAATTTAGCAAATTCATCAGTATTGTGAGGACCACCAACAGTGTAAACTAAGCAGCCTTGTACTTCTAAATAATGGTCTACTTCAGCTTTAGCTTCTTTAGCAGCTTTAATAGCAGTCTGAAGGTTACGAGTATCGTTTAAAGCGTCGAAGATACGGAATACACCGATACCATGCTGAGCAGCTTTTTTAACGAAAGCAGTAACAACATCATCTGGATATTGGTAGTAACCTAAGAGGTTCTGACCACGGAGCAACATCTGAATAGGAGTTTTGAGATGTGCTTTTAAAGTGTCAAGGCGTTCCCATGGATCTTCATCAAGGAAACGAAGGCAGCTATCGAATGTAGCACCGCCCCATGCTTCCAAAGATTTATAGCCGATAGCATCGAGAGCTTCGAGCTGTGGAAGCATCTGGGAAAGACGCATACGAGTAGCGAGCAAGGACTGATGGCCATCGCGCAATACTGTTTCAGTAATTTTTACTTTTGCCATAATAAAATAAACACTCCTTCATATATATGCAGTTGGCATATTTTTTACAAACAAACTAATTAATTTTATTTAAATTGTATATTAATTTAAAAATGCTTATAAAAATTTGAGAATATATAATTCAATATGTATGCAAAATCATATATTCTAAGGATGAATGCCCCAACCTGTATATTTCATACCCTCATGATAAAAAAAGAGGTATTATGACTTATTTAATTGCTAAAAATACACAAAATTAGATTCTACTAACAGTATAGGTATTAATAAATACATTGTCAATAATTTTACGTGATTTTTTTCACCTATTTTATATTTCAATAAATAAAATTTATTTTATAAGCATAAATAGTTAATCTCATAAATACTTATAAGCGATATTTATAATCATGGCAGATATTTTTCTTTAGCCAATCAGGGATATTTAGACCATAAATAGTTAAAAAGCAGTAAAGCGTTATATATGCATCTATTAAACTGTTGTGGTATTCGCCGAAGGACGGACAGCGATAATAATTTGCACAGCTTTGCAGGCTTGGCATATCGTTGTTAGAGCTGTAGATGCGAGTAAAAGATTTTTGCAAATCGTATACAATCGTATTTTTGCCCATGTAGATTTTATCTTTTTCCATAAATCGCAAATCGTTTTCGATACCGTAGCCCACTATCATATCAGCGTGTTTAAAAATAGAAGCTATCTTGTGGCGATGTACATTCATATTGTAGCAGTTTTCCACCATTTTAGGTGTTATGTGATGAACTGCCTCGGTATTTTTCCACGATTTGCATTTTGTCGGCTTGATGTATTCATTAAATAATACGCCGTCGTGCAAATCGATAATGCTAAATTGCAAAATTTCATCATAATTTGTATTTCCGCCAGTCATTTCCATATCGTAGAATAATATAGACGGTTTAGTGTCTATAGAAGCAATAAAATTAGAATCAAAGAGATTTTTATCTTGGTTAAAATTCAACGTCTACACATCCTATAATATTATACTTATATTATACTATTTTCTAACAGTGATTTTCAAATCTTATTTTTAGATTAAATAAAAATAAGAGTAGCTGAAATTTATTTTTATCTAAATTTACATCGCTACTCTTATTTATGGTGTTTATAAAAATTATTTAGCATCAGTTTCTTTGTACGCTTTTAAATCAAAAGTGCCAAGCTGTTTATCAATCACCAAAGCATTTACTACAGAACCGGCTACGTTTAGCATTGTTCGTGCCATGTCAATCAATGGGTCAACAGCTAAAATTGCCCCAATTAGACCAAAAGAAGAAGCCATGCCAACGCCTGATAAACTTACAGAGGCTGCCATTGTGGCAGTTCCTGGAATACCTGCAATGCCTAGTGAACCTAAACTTACGACGATAATCGTCATGATAATCATGCTAAAATCTATTGGCACACCTGTTAAATTGCACACGTAGACGATTAATAGTGAAGGGAAAATTCCGGCACAGCCTTGCATACCGGCAGTTGTTCCAAATCCTGCGACAAAACTTGCTGTAGCCTGATTTACACCCAATTTTTTGACGAGCGTTTCAATAGTTACAGGAAGACAACCTACACTTGAGCGAGAGGTAAATGCCAAAACCAATAGAGCAATAGATTTTTTCAAATAATAAATTGGATTTATGCCATTTAAACTCAACAAGAGAAGTTGAATAATAAATTGAACGATAATTGCTAGATATAATACTAAAATAAATTTGCCTACTTCTAAAATACTTGTAAGACCTTTTTGAGCGATTGTATTTGCAAGCAAAGCAATTACTGCCCAAGGCATATAATCTAAAATTAAAAGAGCCATATTCATCAAAGTTTTATGCAGACCGTTTATCAAATTACGCATAAATTCTTCAACTTTTGGCTGGTCGGCTTTTATCCACCAGATAGCTTGTCCCACAAATGCACCGAAGATAACCATGCCGATGATATTATTTTTTACCATAGCATCTACTAAATTTCCGGGAATTAGCATTCTCAAAGTAGAAGCAACGCTTACGATTTCCTTTGCTTTAACCTCAAAAGTTACAGCTGTTGCTTCTCCGCCAACTTGAAATACAATGCCAAAGAATAAACCTATGCCGGCAGAAATCGCTACCATAATCATTGTAATTACAATAGTGCGTTTTACTAAACGGCTCATGCTCTTATCAGAATCCATATTTACAATTACATGAGCAATAGATACGATAACAAGTGGTACAACAATCATCTTAATCAAATCAATATAGCCATTGCCAAACAGTTGAAACCAATTTGTCGTTTCTTTGATAAATGTAACTTTTGTAGGCGAATCAGGAAAACCTGCCATAGCTTGCATACTAAGTCCCAAGATTGCTCCTAGTACCATGCCGATGATTACAACTAAGGAAAAATCCATTTTACGCATGCGGTATAGATAGTTAATGAAATAAAATAAAATTCCTAGCACAGCTAAAAATAAAACGGTGCGATAATCACTGATAGTCAAAAAAGATTGCAAAAATTCATCTATCATAATTTAATTACCTTCTTTCTTCATATTCTATTCATACTATTTTGATATGATATAGATAATATCATAAATTCAAAGCAAATACAACATAAAAAATCTAAAGTTTGACTTTGAATCAAATTTCTTGATTTGAATAATTAGTTTGGTAACTATGTTACAGAAAAAATTTTTTTGCTATGCTAGACTCTAAGAAATTGCATAACGTGATGTGATTAAGTTATCATATAGTTATGGTATGCATATGAATTAACACAAAAATTTTAGGAGGAATTTTCATGAATTCTTATTTTTCCCTTTCAGATAAAATTTACGATATCACAGAAAAATATCCTGAGTTGATAGATTTTTTGGTAGTCAAAGGTTTTACGCAACTGCAAAATAAAATGCTTCGCTCCACAATGGGCAAGACTATTTCTCTAGAGAAAGCTCTTTTGAGTAAACATTACGATGTAGCTTCTTTTGAAAAGGAAATGGTGGAATTAATCGAGCGTAAAAATTTAGATAATAGCTCTGATTTAGGCGTGGTAAAAAAAGCTGTAATAAAGGATAATTCCGATGAAATTACGATAAAAGGCGTGTTGCCTTGTCCTATTCGCGTTCAGATTTTACAGCAGGTAGAGCAGTGGATTAAGCAAAAGAATTTATCTGTAAATTACAATTTGCCGGCTGCAAGCATGGGGCTTGACTGGCTAGAAACTGAAATTCGCCAAAGCTGTGAAGAAGCTGATTTAGCCGATATTTATTTATCTGCAGGCTTTAATTTATTCTTCGATAAAAAATTGCTCGGCCATTACAGTGAAAATAATGTGTTTGCAGATATTACAGGGATAAAAAAATTAAATCCTATTTTCGATAACGATTATATCGATTTAAAAGACCCTAAAAAACAGTACTATATAATCGGCGTTGTGCCTGCGATATTCTCTGTAAATGAACAGCTTTTAGGCGATAGAAAATTCCCTCGCAGTTGGGAAGATTTACTCTCGCCAGAATTTGAAAATACCATTGCCCTTCCGATGAAAGATTTGGATTTATTTAACGCTGTTTTACTAGGGATATACAAAGCATATGGAGCAGAAGGCGTGGCAAAGCTCGGTCGTAATTTAATGCGTAGTATGCACCCTGCACAGATGGTAAAAGAAGGAAAACAAAAAAAGAGCGAAAAAACACCGCTAATCACTATAATGCCGTACTTTTTTACTTGCATGATAAATGAAAAAGACGCTCTAAAACCTGTGTGGCCTTCTGACGGAGCTATTATCAGTCCTATTTTTCTTTTGTGCAAAAAATCAGCTCAAGAAAAGATTAAGCCACTTATTGATTTTCTAACTTCTGCCAAAATGGGTGAGGTTTTATCTGTAAATGGCAAATTCCCTTCGACAAGTCCTGAGGTAGACAATCATTTAGATACAAAGCAAAAGTTCCTGTGGGCAAGCTGGGATTTTATTCACTCACACGATATTGGCAAACTGCTCGTTGAAACTGAAAATATCTTCTTAAATGCTTGCGGAGGTAAATAATTTAAATGAATTTAATCATCTTTTCTGGCCCTCCTTCCTCGGGGAAAACTTCTATAATTTTAAAGACGATATCTGCATTAAGAGAGCAAGCTATTAAAGTTGGCGTAGTAAAATTTGATTGCTTGTACACCGATGATGATGTTTTGTATGAAAAGGCAGGCATTCCTGTAAAAAAAGGATTATCGGGTGCATTATGCCCTGACCATTTCTTTGCGTCAAATATTGAAGATGTAGTGAATTGGGGCAATGAGGAAAAATTGGATTTATTGATAACGGAATCGGCAGGTCTTTGTAATCGCTGTTCGCCGTATTTAGCCAATATCAAAGGTGTTTGCGTCATCGATAATCTATCGGGAATCAATACGCCAAAAAAAATTGGCCCTATGTTAAAATCAGCTGATTTTGTGGTGATAACTAAAGGCGATATCGTATCTCAAGCGGAGCGAGAAGTTTTTGCCTCTCGTGTAAGTATGATAAATCCTAAGGCTATCATTATGCATATAAATGGTTTAACAGGGCAGGGGGCGTATGAACTCAGCACGCTATTATACGATAAAGAGCAAAATATAGAATCTGTGCAAGGCATGAAATTGCGTTTTCCAATGCCTTCGGCAATGTGTTCGTATTGCTTAGGCGAAACTCGCATTGGCGAAAGTTATCAGTTAGGCAATACCAAGAAAATGAATTGGGAGAATAAAGATAAATGATGGAAATAAAAAGCGGTATTACTGTCGATAAATTGATGAACTTGACGATTGAACAGCTATTGGCAAAATATCCTTATGTGAGCGATTTTTTAGAGCAAAACAGGCTGAAGGTAGCGGGCTTAAAATCTCAGTTATTCAAGGATTATCTACAGTACTTGAGCGAAAATGAACTTGAAATTGAAGAAAAAGCGATAGATTTAAAAACGCTCCCTGAAGAACTTGTAACTTATATCGTGCAAATGCAAGAATTTTTGGGGATAGAAGAAAATAATAGCGTAGAATTATTGTCCATTCTTGCCGGCAAAAATAAATTAGGCGAGGCAGAAGCATTTACTCGCTTGGATATCCTGCCTTCGCAAATCATCTCTATCGTAGGGCCTACAGGTTCAGGAAAAAGCAGATTGCTCGCTGATATTGAATGGACTGCACAAAAAGATACGCCGACAGGACGAACAATTTTGATAAATAATCAATTAGCAGATAAAAAATGGCGATATAGTGCCAACAATAAATTAGTAGCTCAACTTTCCCAAAATATGAATTTTGTCATGGATTTGACAGTTGAGGAATTTTTGACTTTGCACGCTCAAAGTCGTATGGTCGAAAATGTTAAAGAAGTTACAGCTCGCATTTTAGAAGCTGCAAATAATTTAGCAGGCGAAAAATTTGCCACAGATACTCCGATAACGAGCTTGAGTGGTGGTCAATCACGTGCTTTGATGATTGCTGATACAGCGATTTTGAGTTCTTCGCCAATCGTCTTGATTGATGAAATTGAAAATGCAGGCATTGACCGCAAAAAGGCTTTAGAGCTTTTAGTATCGCAAGATAAAATTGTGTTGATGGCAACACATGACCCGCTACTAGCTTTAATGGCGGATTGTAGAATCATCATTAAAAATGGTGGTATTCACAAAATCATCAAAACGAGTAGTGAAGAAAAAGCACTCCTTGCAGATTTAAATCGCCTAGATACAATCATGCAAAAAGCACGAAATAATTTAAGGTTGGGAAATATTTTAACTAAAGAAGATTTATTAGGATAAAAAATTAGAGAAGTTGCGGAAAATATATCGCAACTTCTCTTTTATTTTTACTTTATTGTTTGATATTTGGCAAAAACACAGTATAATAAATAATGCATTTATAACTGTACTAATCTTAAATTTTGGAGGAAAATTTTTAATGGCACATCGCAAAACAAAACAGCATACCGTTAATGTTATCAAAGCACAATTTAATTTAGTTGAAAATATATCGTACTTAGACCTCTTTGAAGGCTATGATGAATTATACGCTATAAATTTTGTCTACAATTTGGATTTTTTAGCAAGTATCTTGGACTATTTTGCTAAAGCTGAAATCATTTTAGGAAATTCAGGCGTTGTTCCTGCTACTTTAGATAATGTATTTGCCATGCAACGATATGGTTTACAGGAATTGTATAAAAATGAAAATTATGCTAAATTCAATGAGCGAATGCAAAATGATAGTTTAAATATCTCTTTTGCCGACTGTCCGCTCTATATTGAAAAATTATTTTGCCTCAAAAATAGCATTGAAAATAAAATTCGCATTATTATTGGCTCTAGCAATATGAATCAACTTCCTACAAACAGCGATAAAAATGCGTCTATTGTTTATTTTGATGATGAAAAAGCCTTTGAGCATTATATGAATATCTTTAACCAATTTAAAGTAGAGCATAGCTTTGCACTATCTAAAGAAGCAATGAAAATAACTCGTGAAGATGATAAGCTTTTGGAGAATTTACCAATTCTTCAAAGGGCAAAAACAGATGAAGAACATAGCTACGATTGTGTTGCCAAATCCACGATTATTGATATTGCAGAATATACTTCAGATATAAATCGCATGGCAAAAGATTTCTTAGATGTTCCGAAAGCTGACCGCAAAGGACAGGCAAAGATAACTCGTGATAAAGTCGATACAATCAAAGCAAAAACTTTGGAAAATATGCTCGTTCGCCGTGCTAAATTTGAAAAATTCATGCCTCAACTGGTGATTGAGCCTGAACAAAATAGAGCCTTTTACAACGATAGAGAGTACAATTTAAAGCCGGTTAAAAGTGAGGTAAAAAAAGATGCATTAACTTATCTTGAATACATGGAAGGCTTTAACAATGCCGTACCTAGCCAAAATATCGCACCGCTTAAATTTGAGTATTTTAAATTAATGGCGTGGTTTTTCCTCTCTCCATTTTTAGCTAGAATTAGAACGACTATTCGTGAGGCTACTGTTACAGATGAGGTATTCACTTATCCTATTGTGGCACTTCTTTGCGGTCAATCAAATGCCGGAAAGACGATTTATGCGTCCTTTTTGATTAAGATGATGACTGACTCTTCGTTGTATAAAGCCTTTGGACAAAATAACTTTACAAAGACTAGAATTGACGCACTGTTAAGCGATATCAAAGGGCTACCTATTTTAATTGACGATATAACGCAGACGCAATTTACCAATAACAGCGGAAATATCATCAAACAGGAAGAACGCATTATCCGCGAAAATAAACCAGAGAATTTAAATTACTATCCTGCTATGCTTTTGACTGCAAATAAAGATTTAAACAGCCTTAAAAATGAATTGACTAAGCGAATGGTGGTTTTTCATGTAAATGCTAGTTGGAATAATGAATTCACTCGCCAGCAAAAAAGCCCTTGTTCACAGCTTGTGCAGAAAATGCACAACAATTTATACAGCGAATATTTGCAGAGAATTATTCCGCACATCAATAGGTATTTGAGCGAGATGAATGATTTGGGAACTAGCAATATGGATTTGTACAATATAAGTTCTGAAGTAATTCTTTCTATATTTAAAGATAGTGGCGTGGACATTCCAAATTATATGCGACCTCTTTCGATGAAAGATTATTTTGATAGCAAAGCTGTAAATGAAATCATGATTAAATTCTTCAATCGCCAATATAAATTGAATCGCACTTTCTTTGAAGTTAACAAAAAGACAAATCAGCTCATCTTTGAAGATAAGAGTGCTTTAACTGTGGGCAAGATGACGCCGATGAAGATTGTAGAATCCCTTCCGCCAGAACTTGAAGCTGATGTCGTAGGCGATAAAATCATCATGCGACTGGATAGTGCTATAAAATTCTTTGGCATTCAATTTAAAGAACAAGGTATTTTGAACCGATTGTTTAGTCGTTAATTTTATGATAAAATTTAGCTAATAGAAATATCATTAACTATATAGATTATTTATCATGTATCTTATATGTTTTTATTTTGGAGGTAATTTTTGCATGTCCCTTTTAGATATAAAAAAAGCCGGTGATGTAGTATTAAAAGCACAAGCTACTCCTGTGGCAAAAATTGATAAAAGAATTCGCACGCTACTAACTGATATGGCTGAAACTATGTACAAAGCAAATGGGGTTGGTCTTGCTGCCCCTCAAGTTGGCGAATCTATCTGCGTTGTAGTAATCGATGTTGGCGAAGGCTTGATGGAGCTTATCAATCCTACTATCATTCGCCAAGAAGGTTCGATTACAGATAGCGAAGGCTGTCTTAGTGTGCCGGGAATCTACGGCGATGTTGAACGAGCAAGCAAAGTCAGCGTTGAATATTTAAATCGCTTTGGCAAACGACGCCGTGTTACGGCAACAGGATTATTAGCTCGCTGTTTGCAACATGAAATCGACCATTTGCATGGGCAATTATTTATAGATATCGCTCAAAATCTTCGCAAAGCTAGTAATTAATATTAAAATTTAGAGGTTTGATTATGATAAAAAAGGTAGTTTTTATGGGTACGCCGGATTTTGCCGTACCTTGTCTTGACAAATTACAGCAAAATTACAATGTAGTAGCTGTGTACACTCAACCGGATAGACCAAAAGGGCGAGGTCAAAAACTTGCCATGTCGCCGGTAAAAGTTTTTGCTACAGAGCATCATATCCGTGTCTATCAGCCAGAAAAGATAAAAACGCTAGAATGCGTGGCTCAATTAAAAGAATTAAATCCTGATTTAATTGTAGTTGTAGCTTTCGGTCAGATTTTATCAAAAGATATTTTGGATATTCCTAAATACGGCTGTATCAATGTTCATGCCTCACTACTGCCTCGCTGGCGTGGTGCAGCTCCCATTCATTGGTCGATAATAAGTGGCGACAAAAAAACAGGTGTTACTACTATGTACATGGACGTTGGGCTAGATACGGGCGATATGATTTTAAAGGCGACTACAGATATCACCGAAGATATGACAACAGCAATGCTCCACGATAAATTGATGCTTCAAGGGGCAGATTTGCTCATTGAATCCTTAAAGCAGATTGAAAATAATACTGCTCCACGTGAAAAGCAAGACGATAGCTTAACTTGCTATGCTAAGATGTTAAATAACGATAATTGTCGCATTGATTGGACAAAATCAGCTGTGGAAATTCACAATTTAGTTCGTGGTTTAAATTCTTGGCCTGTAGCTTACACCACTTTAAACGGCAAGAAATTTAAGATTTGGCAGACTAAAGTTGTAGATAGTGATAAAAACTACGAAGAAGTGGGCAAAATCATTGCCTTTACTAAAAACAGTATCACTGTGGCAACGGGCAAGGGAAGTTTAGAACTGATTGAAGTTCAGCCACCAAATAAAGCCAAAATGAGTGCAAGCTCTTATGTAAATGGTCATAAAAAAGAACTTGAAACAGGTTTGATTTTTATTTAAAACTTTTATAGCAAAGAAAAAGCGAAAATAGCATTTAGCTGTTTTCGCTTTAATTTAAGGTAATAAGTATGGAAAATATTTTAAAAACAACGAAAAAACGTCTATTTGTGAAATTGGCTACGCTTAGTTTAATCAGCGTTATGAGCGTAGTTTATTTAGTCTTGTGGCTGTGCTATCCTCGCTTTATGAGCATAGATTTGGCAATTATTCCACAGGTATTAATTGGAGTTGCGAGCTTATTTTTCTTATTTGGCTGGCTGTTTTTAATCAATATGGTGTGCAATATAGCTAATATTACAATATTTTCGTTTTTAGATAAATATATTTTTTATTTCATCAATATGCTGTTTCCGTTGATTGTATTGTGGGGAAAAGTATTTAAATTGACTAGGCGACAGATTGAACGCTCCTTTATCGCTTTGAACAATTATATTTTGACTCATCGCAAGATAAAGGTAAAAGCGTCTGATTTACTTGTTATATCGCCTCATTGTCTTCAACTAGCAACTTGTCCGCACAAGATAACGTACGATATAAAAAACTGCAAAAAGTGCAATCGCTGTACGGTTGGCCCTTTGATTGAAATGTCTGAGCGATTAGGTTTTAATTTTAGAGTGGTAACAGGCGGAACTTTAGCCCGCAAAATGGCAAAAGAACTAAGGCCAAAAATGGTTTTAGCTATTGCCTGCGAAAGAGATTTAGCAAGCGGAATACAAGATGTATATCCACTGCCTGCTGCTGGAGTATTGAATATCAGACCAAATGGGCCTTGCTACAATACAACTGTAGATTTAGCATTGGTTGAAGAAATCATCAAACAATTTATAAAATAAAATATGAGAAGAATTTTACCCAGTGGACGATATTTGCCACTGGGTATTTTACGTTATAGGTTAAATTTAATCTAAAAGATTGTAAACTATGGTGGTGTTTCCTATTTGAATTTCATCTTTGGGGCAAAGGCAAATGCAATTTATCTTTTGCAAATTTACTTTAGTGCCGTTTAGGCTGTTGGCATCGTGAAGGATATGACGGCCATTTTCAAAGGAAATATAGGCGTGCAATCTCGATACATTTACATCTGTAACGATAAATTCATTTTTATCTCTTCTGCCGATGTGAATTTGCTTGTCACCGATAGCCAAAAAGGAATCTTTATCTGGCCCTTTTTTGATGATGAGCGAGGCAAAGTGCAAATCTTGAGGATTTTTGGTCTTAGTAAATTCTTTAAGATTATTAGAATTTACAACTATAGTCCCTTGATTAAATTCATCATCGCCATCAGCTATCAGCGAATTATTTGAAGCTAAATCTTCTTGCGATATATTTTTGGTGAAGATTGCCTTGATATCGCAGACGCCCAATTTGTATTTAGGGTCTTTTAAGATATTTATTGTCGGTTTTTTTGCCATGAAATAATCTTTTTGAATTGTAGTTTTGTACAAAAGCAGTTTCAATCTATTGAGCGTTTCTACGGTATTTAATTCTGCATAATCTGCTTCGCTCATCGTTATGGTAAAGGTATCAGGCACAAAAAAGGCACGATTTATTCTCTTTTTATGGCGGAGCAATAATCTATCGAGAAATTTTTCGATTTCTAAAATTTGTAGACTGCTAGAGAATTTGCGATTAAAAAAGCCTTCGATATTTTTTTCGAGAAAATCTTCCATACGTGAAAAAAACATATTGTTTCACTCCTCGTATTATTTTTCAAGATGTTTATTGCGAAGTTGGCCACAAGCAGCTTGAATATCTGTACCCATTTCTTGGCGGATTGTAGCTGTTATATGGTGGTCATTTAAGTATTTGGCAAACGCTTTAATGCGTGCAGGTGAAGGGCGGTTGTAATTTCGCTCTTTTACCGGATTTATAGGGATTAAATTAACATTGGCAAGCTGACCTTTTAAGAGACCGATAAGCTCTTTAGCTTCAGCTAGATTATCATTGTACTTGTCGATTAAAATATATTCATACGTTATGCGTCGCTTTGTTTTTTTAGCGTAGTTTATGCAAGCTGGAATCACTTCTTTTAGGGGATATCTTTTATTAATGGGCATTAGCGAAGTTCTAAGTTCATCATTTGGAGCGTGGAGAGATAGCGATAGGGTGATTGGGATATTTTCCTCGGCTAATTTCATCATTTGGGGAACAATGCCTGAGGTGGATACAGTTATATTTCGATAGCCAATATTTAAACAGTATGGTTCATGGACGAGGCGGATAAAATCGATTACGCTATCGTAGTTTAACATCGGCTCACCTGACCCCATGATTACGATATTGTTGATTTGCTCGCCACTTTCGTTTAACAGTTTTTGAATAAACATCGCTTGAGCTAAGATTTCGCCTGTGGATAAATTCCTTGCCATACCATGAAGGGTGGAAGCACAAAAAGTACAGCCCATATTGCAACCTGCTTGCGAAGATACGCAAATGCTATTTCCGTAGCTTTGTCGCATTAAGACTGTTTCTACCCCTGTGCCGTCAGCAAAATTCAACAAGAATTTAGTCGTCTTTTTATCGCTAGAATCCAATCTGTCGCAGGAAGTCGCTAATTGAATTGTAAATTCTGCTTTGAGCTTTTCACGCAAGTCCTTAGAGAGATTGGTCATCTCTTCAAAAGAAGTTGCGTGTTTTAGATATATCCACTCGATTATTTGCTTAGCACGAAATTTAGGAAGTTTTAACGGCTGTAAAACTTCGCTTAATTGCTCTAAATTTAAACCAAATATATTTACCATTTACAAAAACCTTTCTTTAATTATTTTTTACGCATACGAGCGATGAAAAATCCGTCTGTACCATCAATATGTGGCATTAATTGCAAGGTTTTGCCCTGCTTTTTCTGCTTTGCTTTTAAAGCGTTTGGCAGATAATCGTAAACATTATCCAAGATAAATTCGGGGTGTTTATTTAAAAATGCGTTGATGATTTCAATATTTTCTTCAGGCATAATCGTACAAGTGCTGTAGACTAAAACCCCTTGAGGTTTTACAGCAAGCGAGGCGGATTCTAAAATTTCAAGTTGAAGTTTTGGCAAAGTAGACAATAATTCTTCTGTCTTTCTCCAGCGAGAATCAGGTTTTCTGCGAAGTACACCAAGTCCTGAACACGGTGCATCAACTAATACTTTATCAGCTTTTTGCGGATATAATTCACCGACTTTGCGAGCGTCCATGAGTTTAGTTTCAATGATATCTATACCCAAGCGATTGGCATTTTCGTTGATGAGTTTTAATTTATGTTCGTAGACATCACCTGCGATGATTTTGCCTTTGTTATGCATAATCGCACCTAGATGAGTTGTCTTTCCGCCCGGAGCAGAGCAAGTGTCAATGATAAAATCGCCCTCTTGCGGGTTTACCACATGAGCAACTAGCATAGAGCTTTCATCTTGAACTTGTGCTAAGCCGTTTTGCAGTGGAGTTAAAGAATTAAGTGCAGGGTGAGTTTTGCAGATAATCCCTTCAGGAGTGAGTTTGGAAAATTCATATTCGCAGTTTAAATCAGCCAAACTTTTGGCAAGTTCCTTGCGAGAAATTTTTAAAGTATTGGCACGAAGAACTAGCGGTGCGTCTGTATTATCAAATTTACAAAGGGCAATTCCTGCCTCACTGCCAAAGGTATGGATAAATTTTTTCACAAGCCAAAGCGGGTGCTGTTCTCTAACAGCAAGTTCGCTAGCTTTATTTCCCGTAGGCATAGCGTATTTTTCACTCTGGCGGAGCAAATTTCTAAGAACGCCATTGACAAATTTTGCCGAGCCTTGATTGCTAAACTTTTTAGCTAAATTTACAGATTCATTGCAACTAGCACTGTTTGGCACTTTATCCATAAACACAATTTGATAAATTCCCAAACGCAAGATGTTTACAACCGTAGGTTCAATTTTATTTAAAGGGCGATTTATAAACTTTTTTAAAATCCAAATAAGCGTATCTCCTGCTTTAACTGTACCGTAGACAAGTTCAGTTGTAAAACGGCGGTCGATATCGCTTAAATTATATTTTATTAAATGTCTAGATAAAGAGATATTGGCATAGGCATTTTCTTGATATACTTCATTTAAGATTAAAAGTGCAAGCTCTCGTGCAGTTAGAATATTAGACATGGTAAACTCCTTTAAAGTTAAGATAAAATGAAAAAAGACGCTCCTTATAGCGTCCAAAAATTGATTTAATACACTTTCTTTGAAATAATTATATACTATTGATTAGCATATTTCAATATTTATCAGGGCAAAACAAAAAGAGATAAAATACATCAATATTTTATACACTATCAACTTGATATTGCAAGTAGTTTTAAATTTTTCCCAAGCAAAAATTTTTTTGCTTATTTTTAAGAAAAACCTTTTGTAAAGCAGGATTTAAAAGATTTTATGTCTAATTTCTATATTTGCCACTTGGTAAATTTTCATAGTTGGTAGCAAAAAGTAGAATTTTTTAGTAAACTATTTTAGAAAAATCATTTTTAAATACAAGGAGCAATCTCAGATGATAAAAGTATATCAAATACGATTAAAACTATTTTTATTGAAAAACATTCAAGCAGGTGATGTTCAAGCGTTAATAGCTAGATTTATAGATAAGAGCTTTTTGCAAGAAGAAAAGTTTATGGTTATGCATGAAGAAAATATCTATAAAAATTATTGCTATGATTTATTAGCTCCGCTAGAAAAGGATAAAGTTTATAAAGCAGAGCAAATTTATACCTTGACAATTAGAACTGTAGATGAAGAATTGGCAGATTTTTTCTATAGAGTTTGTCCTGAAATATCCACAAGAGAATTTAAAGGATTAAATGCTCAAATTCGCATTTTGCCAAGAAAGATAATTGAATTTATCTATACTTTAACGCCGGTGATTATAAAAAGCGAAGACGGCTATTGGAGAAATACCATGACTCCAGCTGATTTTGCCGAACGATTAAATATAAATTTGCTAAAAAAATATAAGCAATTAACTAAAGCTGATGAAGTAGATACAGCACAGATTTATTCTATGTTGGAGTTTTTAAATAAAAGACCTATTCCGATGAAATATAAAAAGATAAAATTATTAGGCGATAAAGTTCGCCTTAGCATTTTGGACGATGAATTTGCCCAAGAACTAGCCTATTTATCTCTAGGGGTAGGCATAGGCGAAATGAATGCACGTGGTGCAGGTTTTGTAAATTATCGTTGGCTCTAATCAAAGGAATATATGCAAATAAAAAGAAACTATACTTTAAAATGGTAGCAATACAAATTAAAGTATAGTTTCTTTGATTATAAGCTGTATTTATCTATTAAAGAGAGTTCTTCTGTAGTGAAGTTAGTATTTTTTATAGCTTGAAGATTGTCTAAAATCTGCTCAGGTTTTGATGCTCCGATTAGTACGCTTGTTACAATATGGTCATGTAAAACCCAGCTTAGAGCCATTTGGGCAAGTGATTGCCCACGTTCTTTGGCAAGTTCATTCAAGGCTTTAATCTGCATTAATCGCTTGTCAGTCAAAGCACTTTCTTTTAAAAATCGTCCATCAGTTTTTATGCGACTATCTTCAGGAATGCCCTGCAAATATCTATCTGTAAGCATACCCTGAGCAAGTGGACTAAACGCTATTATGCCTTTTTGCAATTTTGTAGCTGTTTCTTTTAAGCCGTTTTGCTCAATAGTTCTATCAAAAATGGAATAGCGATTTTGGTTGATGACGAACGGGCATTTTAAATCGGTTAAAATTTTGCACGCTTTTTCTAGTGTTTGTCCATCGTAGTTTGAAAGCCCAACGTATAAAGTCTTGCCACTTATCACAGCTTGAGCTAATGCTCCCATAGTTTCTTCTAGCGGAGTATTTTTATCCATGCGATGATGATAAAAAATATCTACATAATCTAAACCTAATCGCTTTAAACTTTGGTCTAAACTAGCCAATAAATACTTGCGGCTGCCCCAATTTCCATAAGGGCCTGCCCACATATCGTAACCGGCTTTGGTGCTGATTAACAGTTCATCACGATACGATTGGAAATTCTCTTTTAAAATCTGCCCTAGATGTTTTTCAGCACTGCCGTATTCTGGGCCGTAATTATTTGCCAAATCAAAGTGAACGATACCATTATCAAAAGCGGTAAAGCACAGACGTTTCATATTGCTGTACTGGCTATTATCGCCGAAATTATGCCAAAATCCAAGTGAAATCTGAGGCAATTTTAAACCGCTGTTGCCACAATTAACGTAATTCATTTCACTATATCTAGTTTCTTTTGCCACGTACATAAAAAGACCTCCTAACATAAATCATATTTAGATTATAATACTTCAAGTGCACTTGAACGCAATAGTGAAATAAAAATTAGTGAAGTGTATTTATTTGATTATTGAATCTAAATACGATGTTAATTCTGCAATAGAGTAGCAATATTTATCAGGATTTTTTGCTTTTACTGCCTTGTCTTCAGTGGTGGTTCCGTATAGAGCGGAAACAATTCCAACGCCGACTTGTCTTGCTGCGTCAATATCTGTTGGAGCATCGCCTACGTAGATGGTTTCTTCAGGTTTTAAATTGTAGTGCTTCATGATAGAATTCATCATCTGTGGCTTGATAGCTCCTGCATCTGAACCTGTTTCTACCATGTCAAAAATATTGTCCATTTTATAGTTTTTTAGTGAAATATCGCAAGCTCGTTTGCCCTTTCCTGTAGCAAGAGCAACGATGATATTATTTTTCTTTAGATGTTGAATCAATGCCATAACACCGTCAAAAGGTTTTGGGCAAAGTTCTTTGTGATGTGTATTGTAGTATTCAAAAACTTTTTCGCAAGCTTCTTCATAATGATTAGGAGCAAATTTTAAAACAATACCTTCTTCTGTAGGCCCGAAATTAGATAAGATTTCCTCATCAGATAGATAATGGTCAATATGCTTTTGCACTCCATATCGTATTGAATTAATGATAAGTGGCAAAGTATCGCCAATAGTTCCATCAAAATCAAAGATAACAGCTTTTACCATAAATTTATCCTCACTTTTATAATTTAATTTTATTTATATTATACATTATGTAGAAAAAAACTCTAAATGTAAAATAATATTTTAACTGAAAGAAAGAGAGAAT
>Cebus_capucinus_imitator_PRJNA485217_SSR118__coassemble_236_pt1 | contig 25285 bp, 24 predicted proteins | sample Cebus_capucinus_imitator_PRJNA485217_SSR118__metabat2_high_PE_012 | metagenome-assembled genome bin Cebus_capucinus_imitator_PRJNA485217_SSR118 | reverse complement strand
TAAAAAAATCAGCTGTATAGATTGTTACTTTCTATACAACTGAAATATTTAAGGGATATTTATATCAAATGCCAAAGTTTTTATTTATCTTTATCCTTTGGCGGAGTTATATCGATAATTTTGCGTGAAGAATTATTAGAGGACTCTCTGTAATCTGCATCAAATTCATTCGCATTTTGATAGCTATTGTAATTTGTTGTACTTGCCGAGTTCATGCGATTGCCACATTCTGGGCAAAATTTTGGCGGATTATTTCTATCAGGGCTAACCCAACCGCAGTTTTCACAGCGAACATTATTTTCAGCATATCTGCTAGAAGCATATACGTTGGAATCTTTTTTCTTGCCGAATAATTTGCGGAAAAGTGTCATAAGGAGCATTACAACGATACCAACTAAAATAATGTTGAAGATAGCACCGAAGATATCACCAAATAATCCACCCATGCCAAACATACTGCTGAGCATACTACCTAAGAACATACCGCCGGCAAATAGACCGATATTGCGAAGGGCACTTCCCCAACGACTGCCGGATTGCTGATTTGCAGTAGTATTTGTTTGGTTTGTCTTGTTGGCAGTGTTTGCCGTATTGGCATTAGTATTTGTGTTATTTGTTGCATTTGTATTATTGCTATTTGTAGCATTATTAGTTGTTGTGCTAGAGTTTGCTTTATTTGTATCTGCTTTTGGAGTTTCTGTTTGAGTTTTTGATGAAGGAGCTAATGATTTAGTTGTAGAGCTTGCAGGAGGAGTTGCTTTTATACCGCCACCACCAGCTTTTCCTTTAGCAAAGCAAGCACCGCTAAATGCAAAAATTAAAATTACAATGACTGCTAATACTTTTTTTAATTTGAAATTCATATTGTCACACTCACTTTTAAATTTAAAAATATTTATAATAGGTTTTTAATTATCTAAACAATAGCTATTATATCATATGGTTGCAGTTTTTCAAAATTAAAAAATTTTAATAAAGTGGTTTGTATAAAAAAGCGATGATATCAATCTTAGATATCACCGCTTTGAATTATCTTAAATTTTTTAGAGCATATACCAAATAGCTAATGCAACTACACCAGGGATACCAAATATCCCTGCAATAAGTGCTGTGAAAAATTTGATGGGAATGTAGACAAGTCCTATCCAATTTATTACATACAATACAATCGCTCCAATTATGCTATTGTAAATACATTTCCACAATATAGCAAGTGGCAACGATAGTATTTTTATGACACCACATATCACTAATAGCCCGATAAAAAATGCGACAATTAATATAGATGAACCCATTAAAGACAAAATATTACCTCCAGATTTAATCTACATCTCACGGCGGTTTTCTATTGCCTTTGCTAGTGTTACTTCATCAGCATATTCTAAATCGCCACCAACAGGCAAACCGTGAGCAATGCGTGTAACTTTTATGCCCAGCGGTTTTAACAATTTAGCTATATACATAGCCGTTGCTTCGCCCTCGATATTTGGATTTGTAGCTATGATGATTTCTTTTACTTCATCGCTGTAGAGGCGATTTAATAATTCTTTAATGCGAATATCTTCAGGTCCTACACCTTCTATAGGTGAAAGTACACCGTGAAGCACGTGGTAGAGACCTTTGTAATCTCGCATTCGTTCCATAGCTACAACATCTTTTGGCTGTTCAACTACGCAGATAGTAGACTTATCTCTTGCAGGAGAAGTGCAGATTGCACAGGGGTCAGTATCGCTTAAATTAAAACAGCAAGAGCAAAAACCAATTTTTTCTTTAGCTTCGACAATAGCTTGTGCTAATGCTTTAGCCTCAGAAGGCTCCATATCTAAAATGTGATAAGCTAAGCGTACAGCTGTCTTTGAACCAATTCCAGGTAAAGCCCTAAAATGTTCAATTAGCTTAGCCATAGGCTCAATATATCTCATTAGAATAAACCAGTTGGAAGATTTAAACCGCTTGTCAATTTGCTCATTTCAGCAGTCATCATTTCATCTACTTTAACCATAGCCTGATTTACAGCAGATAAAATTAAGTCTTGGAGCATTTCTACATCTTCTGGGTCAACAGCAGATTTATCAATAACGAGGGATTGCATTTGTTTTTCGCCGTTCATAACAACTTTAACAACGCCACCGCCAACGCTAACTTCTACAGTTTTCTTTTTTAGTTCATCTTGCATTTTTTTCATATCAGCTTGCATTTTCTGAACTTTTTTCATCATACCAGCCATATTTCCTTGATTAAACATTAATATATTCCTCCATTAAAATATATTTGAATTATAAATTATATATAGCAATTTATTTCTCTATTAGAGTATCAAAATATCTTTTGCTAGTCAATTATTTAAGGTATTTTTAATCGCTTTTTAATTATTTTTAACTTCGCTTTCAGAAACTATTTTTCCACCAAAAATTTCCATTGCCGTCTTTAAGGTGTGCTGTCCTTCTGGTGTTAAATTATTATAATCTATGCTGTTATCCTTGCCGTTTGAAATATTATCTTCGATGCCATAACTATCATAATCGCTGGTGTAATCATCGCTACCAACGTAATCTTCATCAGTAGGCATAGGAATATCTTGTGGAAAATCCTCTTGATAGCTTGGATAGTTTTCGTTTGTTTGAACTACTGAAGATATTGGAGTTGTTGAAACTAATTCCATTGGCGGAGAATTTATTGTAAAAGTATTTTGTGTAGCTTTAACAGGCGTTTTATTTACTGTTGCTACTTTATTGATTATAGGCGATGCGGTAGGCTCTTTTATTGTGCAAACTAAATGTAAATCATATCCTGTGATGGTTTTTAAGATGCCTTCGATTAATAAGCGATAATCGTCTTTTTCAGTGCGAGCTTGTAAGAAGGGGCTTTCAAAGTGAACAAAAAATTGATTTTCTGTTATCTTATAAGGAATAGCTTTATTTATACAACTTACAATTACAATTTTTCGGTGAGCTTTTAGTTTTTCTAGCACATTTTGCCAAATGGAAACTACATCTGCATTTTGCAACCTCAAGGAATTTGCAGAAGTTTTTATTTCTTGCTCTGAAGTTGTAGTCTGCATATTATTTACATTTTGGAAGTTAAAGCTAGGTACAGGATTTTGCACTGCTTTAGGTTGAGCTGTTTGCTGTTCATTGATATTTGCTACTTGAGTGCTTAAGGCTTTAATAATTCGCTCCATGCGAGAGATTTTTTGCTCTAACAGGGTGATTTTAGTATCCGTTTTGGAATTATGAGTCGTAGCCATATTGTTTGCCATAGCTACCGGTGCAGAGGAATTGATAGTATTATTATCCGTAGCACTTTCATTTTGGTAGCACAGTTTTAAAAACAACACTTCAGCACTAATGCGAGGATGAGCAGAAGATTTTAATTCATTTATCGCTTCATGCACTTTTTGAATTGTAGAGGTGATTTCTTCATGGGAAAAAGATGAGGCTTGGCGTTTTAACACTTTTTCATCTTCAAAGTACATATCTAAATTGAGCAATTTTCCTGTCGCTTTATAAATCATAAGTGAGCGAAGGTGAAGTACAAATTCATTTAATAATTGCTTGATTTCTTTTCCTTGAGCTATGACTTTATCTAAATCGGTTAAAATAGCTGTAGAATTTTTGGCAATTAATGCGTCGGTGATTTGCCAAATCCAATCATGACCGACTAAGCCTAAGACTTTTTTCACTTCAAAGCTATCTAGTTTATCTTTGGCAAATGCTAGGCATTGGTCGAGTAGACTCAGTGCATCACGCATACCGCCATCAGCTTGAATAGCAATTATTTCAAGAGCCTCTTTATCCGCTAAAATACCGCTACTTTGCGTAACTTTGATAAGCCTATCTAAGATATCTTCTTTAGTTATGCGTTTAAAATCGTATCGTTGACAACGAGATTGAATCGTTACAGGAACTTTATGTACCTCTGTTGTTGCCAAAATAAAAACCACGTGTGAGGGTGGTTCTTCTAAGGTTTTTAAAAGTGCGTTAAATGCTTCTGTTGTGAGCATATGCACTTCATCAATTATATATACTTTATATCTGCCATCTACAGGAGCAAATTTTACTGTTTCTCTTAAATCACGAATTTCATCAATGCCACGATTGGACGCTGCGTCGATTTCAAAAACGTCCATAAAAGAGCCGTCATTTATCTTTTGACAGCAAATGCACTCATTGCAGGGAAATGGCGTAGGACCTTTTTCGCAGTTTAGAGCTTTTGCTAAAATTTTAGCTGTACTTGTTTTACCTGTACCACGAGGGCCGGAAAATAGATAGGCATGGGCAATTTTTCCGCTCGTAATAGCATTAGAAAGTGTTTTACTTATATGCTCTTGCCCTATGAGGTCCGAAAAATCCTGAGGTCGCCATTTTCGGTAAAGTGCCATATAAGCCATTTGATTTGCTCCTTTCTAACTTAGATTTTTAAATTTAGATACACAAAAAAAGCAGCTTCTCATGTAAGAACACGGTATTCAGGCACCCTCACGGCACATGAAGGTTATCACTTACCGTTGCTCCCTTCCGGACCTGGCGGGGTTCATGAGTCTCCATTGCGTGAGACCCGAATACCGCAGTCTTACACGAGAAACTGCTTGCAAAAGATATTCTATCATAATATAGTAAATCTGACAAGCTATGTATAAAATTTTATTTAGATTTAATGAGATTTTTGCTTTACCTTAAATTTTAAATAGTTTATACTAATAATAAATATTATTTTCTTAATTTTTTTAGCATAAGGAAAATATAATAATTAATAATAAGTAGGTGTAAAAAATGAAAACAATCGCATTGATTGCCCATGACCAGAAAAAAGAAGAAATGTTGGAATTTGTAGGAAGTCATTTAGAAATTTTGAAAAAATTTCATCTCGTAGCAACTCGTACAACAGGTACGCTTATCAATGAAAAATACAATTTAGATGTTGAAACAATGATGTCTGGCCCATTAGGTGGTGACCAGCAAATCGGTGCAATGGTTGCAACTGAAAAAATTTCCTATGTAATTTTCTTGCGTGACCCATTAAACGCACAGCCACATGAACCAGATATCAATGCATTACTTCGTATTTGCGACGTACATAAAATTCCGCTCGCTACAAATAGAAAAAGTGCAGATATCCTTATTCAGTTTGCAGATAAAAATGCTTAATTGATGAAAACTATTTTAAATAATATAAAAAGGAATGTAGCTATATTATATAGTTACATTCCTTTTTTTTAGATAAAATTAAAGCTATTTAGTTCGTAGATTTTTGCTTTTACTGCATTTTTATTGCAATTTATATCAAATGATATAGATTTAGATATATCTTGCGGATAATAGCAAAGCGTTGCACAAGCTTGACCGTTTTGGCAGTAAATTTCCATGATGCTTGTATCTACATAGATTTCTAATTTTAAAATATCAGCAGCTTTTACCTTAAATAGGCGTTTTCCCTTACTACCTAAAGTCAAATGCGTTCTATCTATGCAAAATTCTTGTGTTAATTTATCGTAGCTTAAAATCAAATTTTCGCCTTGAATTTTAATTGTACCTTGCCATCTATCGAGGTTTTTTAAATTGATTTCTAAATCAATTTTGCTAGGTACATTTATTTTTGTTAAATCATAGTGAGCTGTTTTTGTTAAATTATTTAATTCACTAATTGGTGTTTGATAGATTTTATTGTCTTTTAGCTGAAGCAATCTTGGCATGGTGAGCGAATGAATCCAGCCTTCAACTGTTGTAGGGTATTCAGTTTCTCTTTCAGGCATACCAATCCAGCCGATTAAAATATTTCTGTCTTCATGCACTAAAACTTGTGGAGCGTAAAAATCAAAGCCACTGTCTAATTCTTGAAATTCACCGTGAGTAAATTCTAGTGTGTCAGGATTAAATTTGCCGATTAAGTAACCGGATTGATATAAATTGTTGTATTTATTACCTTGTGGTTTTAATCCTTGAGGGCAGAATAACAATACATCATAGCCGTCGATAGAGAGCATATTTGGGCATTCCCACATATAGCCAAAATCTGGATAATTTGTTTTTAGTTCGCCTTTAAATTGCCAATTATTTTCAGATATTTCTTCGTAGATTAATGCTGTACCTGTTAAATTTTCTCGTTGAGCTCCAAGTATCATAAAAGAGTGATTATCTCGTGAAAATAAATAAGGGTCTCTAAAGTGAGTTGTATATCCCTTTGGCACAGTTTCAATAATGATTTCTTTTTTGGTAAATGAATTATCTTTATTTTTTACAGCAAGAATTTGTCTAGGATATCTGATATTGTTTTCATCCTTTAAATTTGCTGTATAAAAAATTTCGAGTTTGCTATTTTTGCTTCTTGCACTTCCTGAATAGCAACCGTGTTTATCAAAATCATCTACAGGAGCTAAAGCAATTTGCGGTATAGTGTAATTTATAAAATCTTTTGTCTGAGTGTATCCCCAATGTTTATTTTTATGCTCGCAAGAAGTTGGATTCCATTGATAGAAAATCTGATAAGCATTGTCATAAAAGCAAAGACCATTAGGGTCGTTTACCAATCCAAAAGGCATTTCTAAATGAAATTTATTGTGCCAACGGCTGTTTTTTTGCAGATAGATTTGCCAATTATCTTTTAGTGTTTGATTATCCATAAAGTCAATCACCTTATTTTTATTCTATTTTCTGAGTGCTTTCTCTAGTGAGAAATAGCATATTTGAATCAAATTCTGAATGCACTTGTTCGCCGTTAATCATCAAAAGCAATTTCTCTGCCGTTTTAGCTCCAAGATGTTTGTAATCAAAGGCTAAACTAGTCAATGAAGGATAAGAAACATCGCCAATTGGGTAGCCACCAAAACTTGCCAAAGAAATTTCTTGCGGTATTTTTATATTGTGTTCATGCAAATAGCGAAGTAGTCCAAGAGCTATATTATCTGTAGAGCAAACAACTGCTGTCGGCTTATTTTGAACTACTTCTTTGCCTTTGGCATACGCTTTTTCAAAGCTAAAATCAGTTTTTACAAAATTCACCTTTCCATTAGGTGCATTTTTTTTAAATCCTTCGATAAAACCTTTATAGCGATTTTCGCCTACGGCAATATCCTTGCTAGAAACGCCTAGGTAAACCACATTTTGATGATTTAATTTAGCGATGTACTCACCCATCAATTTTCCCGCTCCTTTATCATCAACTTTGATAAAATTTATCTTCTCATGGCTTTGGCCTGTAAAGATAATAGGAATTTGGGTGTCTTTTACTATTTTTAAATGTTTTTTTGTAATGCCGATTGATTGAACAATAATGCCATCAACACCTTGTTCAATCAGTTGTAAGATGTGGTCGAGTTCTTTTTCTTGACTTAATTCGCTGATTAAAATTAGTGCTTGATAACCTTTTTTTTGCAAAATAAAATTAATGCCTGCCAATAATTTTCCAGCCGAATAGGAATCCACTCTCGACATTACTATGCCAATTAATTTGCTGTTTTTTGCCTTTAAATGCTTAGCAAAAAAATTAGCTTTATAGCCTGTTTCGCTAATGACTTTATCAAGAATAGCAGTTTTTTCTTTGCTCACATAGCCACCGTTTAGATAGCGTGAAACTGTACTCTTTGCTACTCCTGCCATATTTGCAATATCTTGTATTGTAATTTTTTTATTCATGATAAAGCCACCTTTTGTCGATTTATTAATTATTCTTCTGGTTTAAAGCATATCACAGTTAGTACAAAAGCAACAGTCAAACCGATAAAATTAACTAATAAATAACTAGCCAAACAATCCATATATAAGAGCATACCAGGGATTACAGTAATTCCCATGCCTGTTCCTGCTAAAGAGAGCATACCTGCTACAGCACCTGCACAAGCACCGCCTACAAGACCGCAGATGAATGGCTTCATAAAGCGAAGATTGATACCAAAGATAACGGGTTCTGTAATGCCTAAAAATGCAGGAATAATAGAAGATACATACATAGCACGTTTTTTCTTGTTTTTTGTGCGGAAAGCAACGGCTAAAGCTGCACCGCCTTGAGCGATAATAGCACCACTTATAATAGCATTAAACATATCTCTGTCTGTTGAAGATAATAATTCGATTTCAAGAGCGTTAAATACGTGATGAATACCGCTTACCACGATGACTTGATGTAAACCGCCGACAACAAAACCGCCAATGCCATATGGCAATTCTAAGAAAGTTTTTACAGCAGCGAAGATGAATAATTCAAGAGTGTGCATAACAGGGCCGATAACTAATAAACCTAAAATCATGCAGATAAATAAAGTTAAAAATGGAGTCACGATTAAATCGACAACATCAGGAACGATTTTTTTCAAAGCATTTTGCAATTTAGAAGCAAAAATACCTAAAATTAATGCGGGAAGAACTGAACCTTGATAGCCAACGACAGGAATGGACAAACCGAAGATATTAAAAATCAAAGGTTCTGCTGTGCCACTTGCGATAGCGTAAGTATTTGGAAGCTGTGGAGCAACGAGCATTAAACCTAAAACAATGCCGATTACAGGAGTTCCGCCAAATTTTTTCATAGCAGACCAAGTAACGAGAGCAGGTAAAAAGGCAAATGCTGTATCAGTTAAAATTTGCGATAACAATAAAAAGTTGCTGTTAAACTCAATGCCAAGGCTTGTTGCTGAACCGCGAAGCCCCATAAAAAGACCTGTCGCAACGAGTACAGGAATGATTGGCACAAAGATATCGCCGAGCGTGCGAGAGATTTTCTGCGACATGGACATCTGAGCGTAGGCTTCTTCTTTATTATTTGAAGCTAAATTACCTGTTTGTTTGATTATTACATTGTACACTTTATTTACAAAACCAGTGCCTAAGATGATTTGATACTGTGCTGCCGCAAAGAATTGACCTTTTACACCATCAATACCTTCGATAGCTTTATCGTTGATTTTTTCTTTATCATTTAAGATTAAACGCAAGCGAGTGGCACAATGTTCTACAGAGCGAATATTGTCTTTTCCGCCAATATTATCTAAAATTTGATGAGCAACTTTTTCTTCTTTGCTCATATCTTTGTATTTATCATCAACTCTAGTATCAACTGGTTGTATATCTTTTACATCATTTTTGTTGTTATCTTCATTATTGATAGCATTTTCAGTATTTTTTACAGCCTCTTTTTTACCTTCTTGAGCAATGATTTGCTGTGTTTCATTTTTGATGACGATTTCGTTATAATCAAAAGCATTGGTAATGAGTACAGGAGTTGTTACATCATAGCCTGCTTTTTTGATTGCATCTATGTCAAAAGTCAATAATAAATCGCCTTTTTTTACTTCGTCGCCTTGGTTTACTAAATTATTAAATGGTTCAGCTTTTAAATTTACGGTATCAATGCCAACGTGAATCAACATAGACTGCCCATTTGTTCCTGTAAGACCGATAGCATGTTTTGTATCAAATAAAACTTCTACTTTGGCATCAAAGGGGGCAAATACTTTTCCTAGATTGTCTGCATCTGCTTTTGGAACGACCCCTACGCCAGCACCCATAGCACCGCTGGCAAATGCAGGGTCGTTTACTTCTTTTAAAGGGATTAATTCACCAGAAATTGGGCTATTAATTATTAAATTATCCATAATAACTATGCTCCTTATAATAGTGTATAATTGCTCAAATATGGAACCGTTTCCGTTTATTGATTATATGGTATCAGTTCCATAAATAAAAGTCAAGAAAAAAATAGATGCCATAGCTTTAAAATTTTAAAACTACGACATCTATTTTTATGATGAAGTATACGTATATTATTTTCTAGTTTCCCAATGAGCTAATGCTCCAGTGAATTGATTTAATTTAAAGGAGTTTTGCACTGCTTTAGTAATGAATTCTTGAGCATTAGCAAAGGATTCTTTGATGGATAATCCCTTAGCTAAGCCTGCTGTTATTGCTGCAGAGAAAGTGCAACCTGCACCGCTGTTGTAAATGTCGGTCATTTTTTTGCGTCGTTTGATGGTAAAATCATTGCCATCAAAGAGAACATCAACCATATAATCTCCTTCTACACGGCTACCTGATTTTATGATTATATTTTTAGCACCGAGTTTATGAATGCGAAGAGCTGCCTCTTTGATATCTTCTACTGTTTCGACTTTATCCATATCTGCAAGATAAGCAGATTCTACCGTATTAGGTGTGATAACCATTGCTTTTTGTACTAATTTTGCTTTTATAGCAGCGGCAGCTTCGGGAACTAAGATAGTATCAATTCCTTTACAAACCATTACAGGGTCGATTACAACATTTTTGAAATCGTATTTATCAATAGCTTTATCTACAACCTCGACAAGTTCAGCAGAACCGAGCATACCTGTTTTCATCGCATTTACACCGATAGTGCCAACTGTATCAATTTGCCTTTTTACTGTATTTATATCTACAGGGAATAAATCATGTGCCCAATCTTTAGGATTTTGTGCAACGATGACAGTCAGTGCCACCATGCCGTAGACGCCCATTTCTTCAAAGGTTTTTAAATCGGCTTCCATGCCTGCTCCGCCTGAAGTATCTGAACCTGCTATTGTGAGTGCTTTAAATTGCTCTGCCATTAATATCATTCCTTTGTATCAATTTATTTTAAAATAACTTTGAGATTTATACAGAAATTATAATCAGTACAATTTTTGAAGTCAATGAAATAACATCATTTTTTCATTATTGTATCGATACAATATTTGGGCAAAAAAATAAGTGCAGAGATTTTTCTCTACACTTATTTTAGTTTTATTATTTATCTTTAAGCATCTTTTAAGAAAGCACTATAGCCTTTTTTTGTTTCGTAGATATCAATTTTGCTAGTGATTTCCCATGGAGAGTGCATATTTAAAACTGCAACTCCGCTATCGATTACTTGCATTCCGTAAAGAGCCATGATATAGGCGATTGTTCCACCACCGCCGAGGTCAACTCTACCAAGCTCGGAGAATTGGATTGATACGTTGTTTTTTTCCATGATAGAGCGGATATTGCCGAGATATTCTGCGTTAGCATCATTAGAGCCGGATTTTCCGCGAGAACCTGTAAATTTATTAAATGCCATGCCATGACCTAGATAGGCGATATTTTTCATATCGAAGGCAGATTTATAAAGTGCGTCATAGCCGGAAGTTACATCGGAGGAGAGCATTTTGCAGTTGGCAAGGCAACGTCTTAAGGCAAGGTCAGTATATTGTCCTAAAAGATTTAAAACTTCTGCTACAGCATTTTCAAAGAAGCGAGATTGCATACCTGTTGCACCGACAGAGCCGATTTCTTCTTTGTCAACGAGTAGACAGCAAGCAGTTCGTTGAACATTTTTTGTTTCGAGCATAGCTACAAGTGAAGTATAGGCACAAACTCTGTCATCTTGTCCGTAGGAGATAATCATACTTCTATCAAGGCCTGCTTCACGAGCTCTACCTGCTGGAACTACTTCTAATTCAGCTGAGAGAAAATCTTCTTCTTCAATATAGTATTTTTTGCTTATGATTTTTAAGATATTTGCTTTGACAGCATTTTTTTCTGCCCCATCTAATGGAAGTGTGCCAACTAAGATATCGAGATTTTCACCTTCGACAACTTTAGCTGCATTTTTTTGCATTTGGTCTTGTGCTAAGTGAATCAACAAATCAGTTACGCAAAATACAGGGTCAGTTTCTGCTTCACCGATATTGATTTCCACGATTGAACCGTCTTTTTTAGCAACAACGCCGTGGATTGCAAGTGGCACAGTAACCCATTGATATTTTTTTATACCGCCATAGTAATGAGTATCGAGGTAAGCAAGACCGCCGTCTTCGTAGAGTGGATTTTGTTTGATATCAAGGCGAGGGCTGTCGATATGAGCACCTAAGATATTCATACCTTCTTCTAGTGGATTAGAGCCAATATTAAATAGTACAATAGATTTTTTCATGCATACAGAGTAAACTTTATCGCCTGCTTGCAATTTTTCTTTATTTGCAATCACTTGAGCTAAATCTTTATAGCCAACTTTTTTTGCTTGAGCGATAATTTCCTTAATGCATTCACGTTCTGTCTTGCAATCGCTTAAAAAGTTGCAATAGTTAGCACATAATTTTTCTAGTGATTTTTTTTCACTAGCAGAATAATTATTCCAAATGTCTTTTTTATTAGCTACTTTTTTATCTTTTTTAGCCATGAAAAACACCTCTTAATCAATTTGCATTAGGTTTAGTTATTTCACTTTCTTGAGCTTCTGCATCGATAAGTGGCTCAATTTTTGGTTGAGCATGATTTTCGATACATTCACGAGTGATTGTGATTTTGCGTGGTTCATCTGATTTTGGAATATCGTACATGATATCGAGCATAGTGTCTTCTAAAATTCCGCGAAGACTTCTTGCACCTGTTTTGCGTTCGATTGCTTTTCTAGCTACAGCTAAAAGTGCTTTTTTATCAAATTCGAGTTTTACTTTGTCCATAGCCAAAAGTGCTTGATATTGTTTTACAGGAGAATTTTTTGTTTCAGTTAAGATTTTGAGCAAATCTTTTTCATTTAATTCTTCGAGTGTGCAGATTACAGGCAAGCGACCGACAATTTCAGGTATGATACCGAATTTGATTAAATCTTCAGGGCGAACTTTGTGAATTAATTCATTGAATTGAGGTTTATCGTTTTTATTTTGAACCTTAGCACCAAAGCCGATAGAAGATTCATCTGTGTGCAAGCGTTTGGCAATGATTTTTTCAATGCCGACAAATGCACCGCCAACTATAAATAAGATATTAGTTGTATCGATTTTTGTCGTAGGAGCTTCAGGGTGTTTTCGCTGTCCTTGAGCTGTAAACTCAACAACGCCACCTTCAATCATTTTTAACAATCCTTGCTGTACACCTTCATGACCTGGGTCAGCTGTGATAGAATTATTTGCTCCTGATTTGCGAGCGATTTTATCAAATTCATCAAGATAGATGATACCGTGTTGTGTGCGTTCGACGTTTTGTCCTGCTGCGTAGTAGAGATTTCTCACAGCAACTTCTACGTCAGCGCCGACAAATCCCGCTTCAGTGAGGCTGGAGGCATCTGTTACAGCAAATGGAATATCAAGTAAATTTGCAAGGCGTTGGAGCATGGCTGTTTTTCCGCAACCGGAAGGACCGAGCATGATTACATTGGATTTTTCTAAATTCATATCTTTTTTGCTGTGATTGTAGCCGTATTTCATGCGTTTATAGTGATTGTATACAGCCACAGCGAGAATTTTTTTAGCACGGTCTTGATTGATGATGTATTGGTCTAAATACTCTTTAATGATATGAGGTTTGTTTTCAAGCAGGATATTATCGAGATTTTTAACGAATTTTTTAATGGCAATTTTTTCTTCTTGTCTATCGTGTTCTTTTAAATATCCGTAGATTTCTTTTATGCAATTACCACAAATAGCAAAACCTGTTTCAGGGTCCATGATTGGCATATCATAATTTGAACGCACATTTACTGTACGGCGACAAAATGTGCATACTACTTGTTGAAAATCGGAATTTCTTTTTGTCATTATATCTATAGTATCCTTTCTGCACGATTATATAGTGTTTTAGCTATAAAATCATGTATTGAGCTAAACTTTATCTTATTATAAAATTTTATGCTTATCTTAGCAATGCTTTTGGCAAGATATTTTATAAATAATCTCTTAAATAATATGGATAGAAGGCAACTAAATGCTTGCAAGAATGATTACTGTATGATATAATCAATCAGTAAATGTCATAGAATAAAAAGTGAGGTGCGATATAGATGAAACAAGGAATCCATCCTGATTATAAAGAAGCTACTGTTATTTGCGGTTGCGGTAATACTTTCAAAACTGGCTCTGTTAAAAGTGAATTACGTGTAGACGTTTGCTCCAAATGTCATCCATTCTTCACTGGTCGTCAGCGTGACATGGCAGCTGGTGGACGTATTGATAAATTCAACAAACGTTATGGCAAAAAATAATATACGAATGATTTGGCAGAGCAGAGATGCTCTGCTTCATTTGTATTTGGATATATTATTAAAATCAAATTAAAAGCAGGTGAATTATAATGGCTGAAAAGTTAATGGTAGGCGGACAAGCAGTTATTGAAGGCGTTATGATGCGTGGACCTAAAAATGTAGCAACAGCAGTCAGAGAACCTTCTGGTAAAATTATAGTAGATGTAAAACCTGTAAATTCGCTTGCAAATAGATTTCCTATATTAAAAAAGCCGTTCTTTCGTGGCGTATTATCTCTAGGTGAATCTTTAGTTATGGGGCTTAAATCTTTGACTTATTCTGCACAGATGGCAGGTGAGGAAGAAGAAGATAAGCTCACCAATAAAGATATAGCTATAACAATGCTCATTTCCTTGACAGCTGCGGTGATTTTATTCATCGTCATACCGACAGCAGCTGTAAATATATTGCCTACAGATGACCATGTGCTTATGAATCTGTGGGAAGGTGTAGTTCGCATATTGGTATTTTTTGCCTATATTTATTTGATTTCAAGGGCAAAGGATATTCAACGAGTGTTTCAATACCATGGAGCAGAACATAAAACCATTCACGCATATGAAGCAGGTGTTGAACTTGTGCCTGAAAATATTCAAAACTTCTCCCGCCTTCACCCTCGCTGTGGAACTTCGTTTTTGCTCATTGTAATGTTTGTCAGCGTATTTGTATTCTCTTTTTTAGGTTGGCCTTCGCTTTGGGAGAGAATTTTATCTCGCGTAATATTACTGCCTGTAGTAGCAGGTATTTCATATGAAATTATTCGCTATGCAGGTCGTTCTAAATCTAAATTTGCTCACTATCTATCGCTTCCAGGATTATCTTTGCAGTATTTGACTACTAGAGAACCTGATGATTCAATGGTAGAGGTTGCTGTGCAATCTTTAAAGGCAGCGATTGAAGGCGGTGAAAAAGTGCAAACTGTGGCAAAAACTAGTAGCGAGATTAAAAATAATGAAAATCAATTAAATGCTGTGGGATAATATAGCGTTTGACTTTATAAGTTTTGCAAGAAAAGATTTCTTTTTGTGTATTAGGTAGTTATAATATATAAGGAGAAATCTTTCTTTTATTTTATACATCTAATTTAAATTTATTGGAGGAATTATTTTTGTTAAGTAAGTTACAAGCTGTTGAAGATAAATATTTAGAATTAGAATCTTTAATTAGCGACCCAGATATCATTGCCGATATTGGCAAATGGCAAAAGTACAATCAAGAACACGCAGGACTGACTGAACTTGTGGAAAAGTTTCGTGAGTACAAAAAAATCTGTACGACCATAGATGAAGATAAAGCTATGTTTGATGAAGATATCGAAGATGATATGCGTCATATGTTAGAAGATGAAGTAAAAGAGCTATCTGAACGCAAAGAAGTTTTAGAAGGAGAATTTCCAATACTTCTTTTGCCAAAAGACCCAAATGATAGCAAAAACGTAATCATGGAAATTCGCGGTGGAGTAGGTGGTGAGGAAGCTGCATTATTTGCCGGCGATTTATTCCGTATGTACTCTCGCTACGCTGAAATGCAAGGCTGGAAAGTAGAAATGTTAGACTCTAATCCAACTGAGCTTGGCGGATTTAAAGAAGTTTCTTTTTGCATAAATGGTTATGGTGCTTATAGCAAATTAAAATATGAAAGCGGAACGCACCGTGTACAACGCGTGCCACAGACTGAATCATCAGGCAGAGTTCACACCTCTGCTGTAACAGTTGCAGTTCTTCCTGAAGTGGAAGATGTAGAAGTGGATATCAAAGCAAATGAACTTCGCATTGATACTTATTGTGCCAGCGGTGCAGGCGGTCAGTATGTAAACAGAACAGAAACAGCCGTTCGCATTACGCATATTCCAACGGGAATTGTGGTGCAGTGCCAAGATGAAAAATCTCAGCTCAAAAATAAAGAAAAAGCTATGCGTGTATTGCGTGCTAAAGTTCAAGAACAAGCTCAACAGGCACAAAATAATGAAATTGCTGCAGACCGCAAGAGCCAAGTTGGTTCAGGTGATAGAAGCGAACGTATTCGCACCTATAATTTTCCACAAGGTAGGGTTACTGACCACCGCATTGGACTTACGCTTCACAAATTAGATTTTGTGTTAAATGGCGAAGTAGATGAAATCATCAATGCACTTATCACTGCTGACCAGACAGAGCGATTAAAACAGGTGCAATAAAAAGCAGGTAATTTAGATGAATGGCGTAAATGAAAGAAAAGATATTTGGACGATTAGTTCACTTTTAAATTGGACTGTAAATTATTTTAAGACAAAAGGTATAGAATCTGCTCGCCTCGATGCAGAAATACTGCTTGCAGATGTTTTAAAGCAGGAGAGAATTTATCTGTATGTACATTTTGATGAACCTATGCAAAAAGATGAATTAGCTAAATTTCGCGAATATGTAGCAAAAAGAGCAAAGCATATTCCTGTTGCCTATATAATCGGCGAACGTGAATTTATGGGCTTGCCGTTTAAAGTTACCTCAGATACGCTTATTCCTCGCCCTGATACAGAAATTCTTGTGGAAAGTGCTATCAATAATATAGATAAAGAGGCAAATATTGATATTGTGGATATTGGCACAGGGAGTGGTGCGATTATTTTATCGCTTCTTCACAATTTGCCAAAAGCTAATGGCTATAGCGTAGATATATCAGCTAAAGCAGTAAAAGTGGCAGAGGAAAATAGCAAGTCTTTGAATTTAGCAGATAGATGTAAATTCTTTGTAGGAGATTTATTTGCTTCTTTTGATGATAAAAAGATTGCATTTGATGTAATCGTATCTAATCCGCCGTATATTCCCCTAAAAGATATTGCAGGATTAGAGTCTGATGTAAAAGATTATGAGCCATTATCTGCACTAACTGATAACGGCGATGGACTTAGCTACTATAAGCGACTTTTAAGCGAAGGAAAAATTTATTTAAAAGACGGTGGCTTTATTGGTTTAGAAGTTGGAATTTATCAAGCGGATATCGTGGGGCAAATTGCCTTGGATAATGGCTGGAAAAATATACAGATAATCAAAGATTATGCTGGAATTGATAGGGTGGTATTGGCATGGAAACGGAGTTAATCAAAGTTAATTCGACAAAAGATACAGCAATACTAAGAGCGGGACAATGCATTAAAAATGGTGGTTTAGTAGCTTTTCCTACAGAAACAGTTTATGGCTTGGGAGGAGATGGATTAAATCCTCAAGCTGCTAGCAAGATTTACAAGGCTAAGGGCAGACCATCAGATAATCCGCTTATTTTACACATCAACAATCAAAAAATGCTCTCTAAAATCGTAAGAGAAGTTACACCTATTGCCAAGAAAATCATGACAGCCTTTTGCCCTGGACCAATAACGATTATCTTACCAAAAGCAGATATTGTGCCGTATTCTGTAACAGGTGGGCTTGATACTGTTGCTGTGCGTATGCCGGATAATGATATCATGCGTGAGCTGATAAAACAAGCAGATACACCGATTGCAGGCCCTAGTGCCAATATATCAGGTAGGCCAAGTCCTACAACAGCACAAGCAGTCTACAATGATTTGCAAGGTAAAATTGATATGATACTAGACAATGGTGCTTGTGAATTTGGTGTGGAATCAACTATTGTGGATTGCACGGAAGAAGTGCCAATTATCCTTCGCCCAGGAGCAATTACAAAAGAAATGCTCGAAGAAATCTTTCCACAAGTGGAAATCGACAAAGCGATAATCGGTGAAAATGTAATTCCTAAAGCTCCTGGAATGAAATATAAACACTATGCCCCCAAAGCTAATATGATTTTGTTTGAAGGCAGTAGAGCTAAAATGGCTGTCGGTATAGCTAAAGAGCTAAAAAAATATATTTTAGAAGGAAAAAAAGTTGGCTTGATTGTCAGCGAAGAAGTAGTAACTACTCTAGCTGAGCAATATAAAGAAGAAATGCATAAATCTATACCTATATCGGTATATGGAAAGCAAAATGATTTACATCATATAGCATCGCAGATTTATGAATCCTTGCGATTTTTCGATGATAAAGATGTAGATATTATCCTAGCTGAAGGAACTACTTCGAAAGATATAGGGCTTGCTATTATGAATCGCTTGCACAAAGCAAGTGGTTTTAACAGTATTTTTATTTAAAAATTAGATTTATTTTTGGTTGATTATTTTAAAAATAAATGATATGATAAAAGAAACTAATTGATAATTTCGGTTGAAAAATACAGAAGAGACTATATTATAGCGCCGAAGGTGAAATAGCCAAAACTCTCAGGCAAAAGGACTGTATTTGGACGAAACTCTGGAAAGCATTGTGCACCGAAGAAGTAAATCTAAAATCTTTCAGGTAAAAAAGACAGAGCATATGATTGATTTCATATGCTCTTTTTTGTGCAAAATTTTCTTCATTCACATACTGTCTATAGTATGATAAAATAAATATAATTTAAATTATTAAATTGATTGAAAATTAGTAAGGAGGATTATATTTATGAAATTAATTATCGGTAGTGACCACGGTGCCGTTGAATTAAAAGAGGAAGTTAAAAAAGTTTTAGCAAATGAATTTCCAACAGTAGAAGTAGAAGATATTGGAACACATGGACATGAATCCGTTGATTATCCGGATATTGCTCAAAAAGTTTGCACTCCAGTAGCAAATGGCGAAGCTGATAGAGGTATCGTTCTTTGTGGTACAGGTATTGGCATTTCTATAGCAGCTAATAAAATAAAAGGCATTAGAGCAGCTCTTTGCCATGAAACTTATACAGCAAAGATGTCAAGAGAACACAATAATGCTAATGTATTAGCTATGGGCGGACGCACTACAGGCGTAGAAATTGCAGCTGAAATTGTCAGAACATGGATGAGTACAGATTTTCTCGGTGGTCGTCATGAACGCCGTGTAAATAAAATTATGGCTTTAGAAAAATAAAAATACAAAAATCAAATTTTATTGATGAGTTTGGAGGTTTTAATTATGAATTTATTAGAAACTTTAGCAAATGTTGACCCTGAGGTAAAAGTTGCGATTGATGAAGAACTTGGTCGTCAACGCGATAAACTTGAAATGATTGCTTCAGAAAATATTGTAAGCAAGGCTGTCATGGAAGCTCAGGGCAGTGTGCTCACCAATAAATATGCCGAAGGATATCCAAAAAAACGTTATTATGGCGGTTGTGAATATGTAGATATCGTGGAACAATTAGCTATTGACCGTGCTAAAGAATTATTTGGTGCACAGTATGCAAATGTACAGCCTCATTCTGGTGCACAGGCTAATACTGCTGTTTATTTCGCACTTTTAGAACCAGGAGATACTATTTTAGGTATGAATTTAACAGATGGTGGCCATTTAACTCATGGTAGCCCTGTTAATATTTCTGGTAAATATTTCAAAATTGTGCCTTACGGTGTAAGTGAAAAAGATGAACGCATTGACTATGATGAACTTGAAAGATTAGCCAAAGAACATAAACCTAAAATGATTGTCGGCGGTGCTAGTGCATATTCTCGCATTATTGATTTTGAACGCATGAGCGAAATCGCTAAATCTGTTGGTGCATATCTCATGATTGATATGGCACATATCGCAGGTTTAGTAGCAGCAGGCTTGCATCCAAATCCAGTTCCATACGCTGATGTAGTAACAACTACTACGCACAAAACACTTCGTGGCCCTCGTGGTGGTTTGATTTTGTGCAAAGATGCCGAATTTGGCAAACAGTTCAATAAAGCTATTTTCCCTGGTATTCAAGGTGGTCCTTTAATGCATGTAATCGCAGCTAAAGCTGTAGCATTTAAAGAAGCTTTGAGCGACGATTTTAAAGTATATCAACAACAAGTTGTTAAAAATGCAGCTGCTTTAGCAGATGAACTCGTTAAAAATGGCTTTAGAATTGTTTCTGGCGGAACAGATAATCATTTGATGCTCGTTGATTTGCGTGCTAAAAATATCACCGGTAAAGAAGCTCAAAACTTGCTTGATGATATCGGTATCACAGCTAATAAAAATACAATTCCATTTGAACCATTGAGCCCATTTGTAACAAGTGGTATTCGCTTAGGCACTCCAGCTCTTACAACAAGAGGATTAAAAGAAGAAGATATTCGTCAAGTTGCAAACATTATAGCTACAGTAATTGAACATCGTGAAGATAGTGCTGTAGTTGAAAAAGCAAGAGCAGACGTTGCGGATATCTGCAAAAAATTCCCTTTATATGAATAAAATTTGATATTAATAGATAAACTAATTAATTATTGTGAGGGTAATATGTCAGCAGATTTAAAAATAAATGTAATAAGCCATCCATTAATTCAACACAAGTTGACTTTGATGCGTAAAAAAGAAACAGGAGCAAAGGATTTTCGTCAACTTTTAGATGAAATTTCCATGTTGATGGCTTATGAAATCACGAGAGATTTTCCAACTAAAGATATCGAAATCGAAACACCAGTAGCAAAATGTAGTGCAAAAACGCTCAGTGGTAAAAAAGTTGCTATTGTGCCTATCTTGCGTGCAGGTCTTGGTATGGTGAATGGAATAATCAATCTTATTCCAGCAGCAAAAATCGGTCATATTGGATTATATCGTGATGAAAAAACTTTAGAACCAGTGGAATATTTCTGCAAAATGCCAAAAGATATCGAAGAGAGAATTATGATTGTTGTTGACCCTATGCTTGCAACAGGCGGTTCAGCAGCAGAGGCAATCACTATGCTCAAAAAACGCGGGGCAAAATCCATTATTTTCTTATGTCTTTTGGCTGCACCAGAAGGTGTAAAATTGTTCAATGAAAAACACCCAGATGTGCCAATTTACACAGCTTGCGTAGATGACCACTTAAATGAACACGGTTATATCGTTCCGGGTATCGGTGATGCTGGCGATAGAATTTTTGGTACTATCTAAAGTTTATTAGAAATTTTATAAGAGGTTTTGAGTTTTAATGACAAAGCAAGTTCGTCCTGATTGGACCACATACTTTTTAGACATTGCAACTGCTGTGGGCAAGCGTTCAACTTGCCTGCGTCGCAAATACGGTGCAATTATCGTAAAAGATAATATCATCATAAGTACAGGTTATAATGGAGCTCCAAGAGGCGAGTTAAATTGCATTGATACTGGCGAATGTGAACGCGAAAAATACAATGTTCCCAAAGGTGAGCGTTATGAACTTTGCGTAGCAGTACACGCTGAGCAAAATGCCGTGATTGCCGCTGACCCAGTAAAGATGAAAGGAGCTACTATTTATATAGTCGGCTACAATGCAGATGGCTCATTAGCTTCCGGCAAACCTTGTTTACTTTGCAGGCGTATGCTTAGAAATGCGATGATTGCAAAAGCTGTATATTTAGAAACAGATGGTTCAATTGTAGAAGTTGCACCTAAAGATATAGTTTAAGGATATTTGTCGTTATTCGATAGATTCATTGCTATTTCACCAATATTATCATTGACAACTAAATTGATAGTGCGTTATAATCGGTGTTAATGGAAAAGGAGTGCGACTGTAATGCCTAATTATTTTTTAGCATTTATCACAGCTTTGATTGCTGTATATGCATTAACACCGTTGGTTATAAAATTTGCAGTTAAAACTGGTGCTATGGATAAGCCAGACCCAAGAAAGGTTCACAAAAGACCTATTCCACGTTTAGGTGGCTTGGCAATTTTCTTGGCTTTTATGATAGCCGTTTGTCCGATAGCTGAGTATAGTAAGGAATTTATTGGACTTATATTGGGTGGTAGTTTTATCGTTGTAGTAGGAATAATAGATGATTTTGTGAGTTTACCTGCCAAAGTGAAACTATTGGGGCAAATTTTGGCGGCGTGTATCTTAGTTGCTTTTGATATTAGAATTGATTTTATTACTGACCCATTTGGCGATTTTATCTTTTTAGAGTATTTGGCTATACCTGTTACTATTTTTTGGATAGTTGGCATTACAAATACAGTTAATTTGATTGATGGACTAGATGGATTGGCAGCTGGTGTTTCCACTATTGCCACAATAACGCTTCTTTTGGTTGCTCTACAAAGTGGCGATTTATCCGTGGTATTTTTAACGGCTGCACTAGCAGGAGCTTCACTAGGATTTTTGCACTACAATTTTAATCCAGCAAGGATTTTTATGGGTGATACAGGCAGTATGTTCTTGGGATATATGTTTGCCGCTATTTCTATTATTGGTGCTGTAAAAAGTGCTGCTACCATTGCACTTATCGTACCAATATTAGCACTAGGATTGCCTATCTTAGATACAACTTTTGCCATTGTTCGTCGATATCGTGGCGGTGTCCCTATTTTTAAACCAGATAAAGGGCATCTTCATCATCGCTTATTAGCAATGGGATTTTCACAAAGACAAGCTGTACTATTGATGTATGTATTTAGTGCCTTTTTAGGATTAGCTGCGATTGCCTTGACAGAAGTAAGTCCAGCAATAGCAGCTATAATTGTTGTATTTGTCGTTGCTGTAATTTTGTTTGGTGCAAAAAAAATAGGTATTTTCAGTATGAGAAATAAAGCAGGAACGCATTGATTAATATTTAAGGAAAAGGCAGGTTTTTTACCTGCCTTTCTTTATTAGTATACGGGGTGTATTTATGAAGAAAAAGATTAAAGTAATGACAGTTTTTGGAACAAGACCAGAGGCCATAAAAATGGCTCCTGTAGTTTTGGAATTGGCAAAATATCCAGAGATGATTACGCCAGTAGTTGCCGTAACAGCACAACATCGCGATATGTTAGACCAAGTGCTTAACTTATTTAATATTAAACCTGATTACGATTTGAATATCATGGCAGCAGGTCAGACCTTATTTGATATCACAACTAAAGCGATGAACGGTTTAAACGAAGTTTTGAGCAAAGAAAAGCCGGACATCGTTTTAGTTCATGGCGATACTACTACTACTTTTGCAGGGGCATTAGCATCATATTATCATGAAACTACTGTGGGACACGTTGAAGCAGGTCTTCGCACTTTCAATAAGTATTCTCCATTCCCTGAAGAAATGAATCGCAAATTGACAGGTGCTATTGCTGATTTACATTTTGCTCCAACTGAAACTGCTAGTGGAAATTTGAAATCTGAAGCTATAGCAGAAGAAAAGATATTTGTAACAGGCAATACAGTTATCGACGCACTTCATCAAACTGTAAACGATGATTTTAATTTTGGTAATGAAAAATTAGAGAGCATTGACTATGCAAATAAACGCATAATCTTAGTTACTACTCATCGCCGTGAAAATTTGGGCGAGCCAATGCGTCATGTATATAAAGCTCTAAAAGATATCGTAGAAGAATTTAAAGATGTGGAAATAGTGTTCCCTGTGCATAAAAATCCTAAAGTTCGTGAAGTCGTAAATGAAGAATTAGGTAATGTAAGTGCTGTTCATTTGATTGACCCACTAGACTATGAACCGTTTGCAAATCTCATGCACCGTGCCTTTTTAGTTTTAACAGATTCAGGCGGAATTCAAGAAGAAGCTCCTTCTTTAGGTAAACCTGTATTAGTGCTTAGAGATACTACAGAAAGACCGGAAGCTGTAGAAGCTGGCACTGTAAAATTGATTGGAACACAGCGTGAACGCGTGTATGAAGAGACAAAGTATCTTTTAACAGATGAAAAAGAATATCAACGCATGGCAAATACTTGCAATCCATACGGCGATGGAAAAGCATCTAAACGCATTGTAGATGCAATTTTATATCACTATGGATTAAAAGATGAAAAGCCGGATTCCTTTGTAGCAGGCAAATAAATATTTGAGAATATCACAATAAAGCGTTAAAATAGTAGAGATGTCGACATGGATTGATAGTAATTGATGTTGATATCTCTATTTTTGTATTTTGTGGAAACTATTAAAGGTGAAGTATGAAAAATAAAGATAATACAGTTGCTGTAGTAAAAGCGATAAATTATGATTTTGCCACAGTTGAAAAAGCGATAAATGATTCTATAGATTTAATTGGTGGTTGGGGAAATTATATTCAAAAAGGCGATAAGGTTTTGATAAAACCTAATATGTTGACAGCCGTTTTACCCCAAAAAGCAGTAACAACACATCCTGAAGTTGTGCGAGCTGTGATTAGAGCTGTAAAAAAATTAGGTGCATATCCTAGCGTTGGAGATTCGCCTGGGATTGATAATGTAAAAACAACAGCACAAAAAACGGGAATATTAAAAGTTTGTGAAGAAGAAAATGTAGAATTTATCTTTTTTAAAGATAGTGCAAAATATTCTTGTCCTAATGGAAGATTTGTAAAGCATTTTGATTTGGTGGATAAATTAGTGCAATTTGATAAAATTATTTCTGTAGCTAAAATGAAAACGCATGTGTTCATGGGTGTAACAGGTGCTGTTAAAAATTTATTTGGTTGCATTGTTGGCACTAATAAAGCACGATTTCATTTGCGTATGCAAAAACATTCAGATTTTGCTCATGTAATGGTAGATTTGTACTATACAATAAAACCTACGCTAAATATCATTGACGGTATATCGGCGATGGAAGGGCAAGGACCAATGAGTGGGGATATTATAAATCCTAAAATTATTATTGCAGGGAAAAATGGTTTTGCAGTTGATTTAGTAATGGCAGATAAGATGGGATTTAAAGCTGAAAATATGCCGATTGCGTCAGCTGGTATTGAAGATGGCAGAGCAATTCGCTTAAATCAAATAGAAGTAGTAGGCAGCGGCAAAGCTGAACAATTTGATTTTGCCAAACCACATACTTATAAATCAATGCAAGATACATACGTTCCGTCATTTATTTTACATTTAGGACAAAATCAACTCACTTCTAAACCTGTTATAAATAATAAATGCATAGGTTGTGGCAGATGTAGTCAGCATTGTCCGCCTAAAGCTATTACTATAAAAGAAAAAAGAGCAAATATCGATTATAAAAAATGCATTCGCTGTTATTGTTGCCAAGAATTATGTGAATATCAAGGCGTTGGTTTAAAAGATGGCATTATCCTAAAGCTATTAAAGTATCTAAAAGTTTATAAATAAGACTTGATTTCATGGGTTTTATCAGTTTTTTATATTTTTTTATAAAAAAGTTGAAAAAAGGTGTTGACAATCTATTGTGGAGTAGTATATAATATTTTTCGTCGCTGATGAGAGCGACAAAGAAAAATCTCAAAACGCTAGTTTGAAAAAACTTAAAAATAAATTTTAAAAAGTACTTGACAAACTAAAATGAATGAGATAAAATATTAAAAGTCAGCTTGAGAAAGTTGATGAACAAGAAATGTTCTTTGAAAACTAAACAATGCACAATATGTTTTCT
>Cebus_capucinus_imitator_PRJNA485217_SSR118__coassemble_229_pt1 | contig 25787 bp, 19 predicted proteins | sample Cebus_capucinus_imitator_PRJNA485217_SSR118__metabat2_high_PE_012 | metagenome-assembled genome bin Cebus_capucinus_imitator_PRJNA485217_SSR118 | reverse complement strand
TATTCTATATATGCTTATAATTTAGCTAAATCGCTGTAGCAATCTTTGAGCTGAGTATATAGTTTTTTGTATAATACGTGAGCTTTTTCATAATAAGCTTTTTCTTCTGGTATTGGTTGGCAACTATCCTTTGTCTTGATGAATTTATTACAAGCAGATACAACATCTTCAAATAAGCCTGCACCTACGCCTGCCAATATAGCAACGCCCAAAGCAGGACCTTCCTCTGAAGTTAGAGTTTTAACTTCGCAATCAAACATATCTGAGAGCATTTGACGCCATACAGGGCTTTTTCCACCGCCACCGCAAGCCATCATTTCATCAACTTTAACGCCCATATCTTTTAAGACATCGTAACAATCGCTAAGAGAGTAAGCGACACCTTCCATCACAGCACGAAGCATATTTTCTTTTGTATGAATGGCGGATAAACCGAAGAAAACACCACGACAATCAGGATTTAAATGTGGAGTGCGTTCGCCCATTAAATATGGAAGGTACATTAAGCGGTCGCTACCACAAGGAATTTTTTCAATGGCTTCATTCATCAATACATATGGGTCTTTGCCGACTTTAGTTGCCATTTCTTTGTAGTTATCTGCGATATTATCGCGGAACCATTTTAAAGATAGACCAGCAGAAAGTGTTACACCCATAACGTGCCAACAATTAGGAACAGCACAGCAAAAAGTATGAACTCTACCTTCAGGGTCAATGCTCAATTTATCTGTATGAGCGAATACAACACCGCTTGTTCCAATAGTAGTAAATGCTCGTCCATCTTGAACTATGCCTGTGCCGATTGCAGCAGCTGCATTATCTCCTGCACCGCCAACCACTACCGTTTTAGTAGAAAGACCGGATAATTTAGCAAATTCTTCGCTGATATGACCTGTAACTTCAGGAGATTCATATACTTTAGCTAATAAGTTTTTATCAATATCTAGCTTTTCTAAGATTTCATCAGACCAACAGCGATTAGGCACATCTAAAAGTTGCATACCGCTTGCATCGGAAACTTCTGTGGCATATTCACCTGTCATGCAAAAACGAACGTAATCTTTTGGCAGTAAAATATGTGCACATCTAGCGTAATTTTCAGGCTCATTATTTCGCACCCAAAGAATTTTAGAGGATGTAAAACCTGTTAAAGCAGGATTTGCAGTGATTTCAATTAAGCGTTTTTTACCGACTTTTGCAGTGATTTCTTCACATTCTTTAGCTGTACGCTGGTCGCACCAAATGATAGAAGGGCGAATTACTTTGTTGTCCGCATCTAGCATTACAAGACCATGCATTTGACCGGATAAGCCAATACCTGCGATATCTTCTTTATTGATTTTAGTTTCTTCTAATACTGATTTGATTGTATGTAGTGAAGCATTATACCAATCTTGAGGTTGTTGTTCTGCCCAGCCATTTTGTGGCTGATATAAAGGATATTCTTCGCTTGCAGAAGCTACAACTTTCATTGTTTCGTCAAATAAAACCGTTTTAGTAGCAGATGTTCCCAAATCTATACCTAATAGATATTTCATCGTCTAAAACCGCCTTTCCCTAAAAATATATTATAAAATGAATTCATTAAAGTTTTCGTGCTTGAGCACAGTTGTTGTTTATAATATATCATTTGAGAATTTGTAAGTCAAGAAAAATTTTTCTGATTTTTTAAAACAGAATATATCTTAGGTATAAAATATGATTAAAAGTGAAGTATCCTAGTAAGCATGGTACTTATTCTCAATGGTTTAATTCATTGGAATAGTTTGTTATAAATTTTATTGGGATTTGCTGTTGACAAATAGAATCTGAAATGATATTCTGTAATTGTTGTTAAATGTGCACAAGCACACAATGAAAGTTAAAACACAAATTAAGTATATTATTATAAATCAAAGGAGAGCCTATATTATGTTGAATAATATTCCTGAAGTAAAATGTGGTATCATTTCTGTAAGTCGTGATTGTTTTATTATTTCTTTATCTGAAAATCGTCGCAAAGCTATTGTTGATGCATATACAGCTAAATATGGTGAAATCTACGAAGCAAAAACTACTGTTGAAAATGAAGTAGATATGTTAAATGCTGTAGATGAAGTGCAAAAAGCAGGTTGCAATGCTTTAGTTGTATTTTTAGGAAATTTTGGTCCAGAAACTCCAGAAACTTTAATCGCTCAAAATTTTGACGGTCCTGTAATGTATGTAGCTGCTGCTGAAGAAACAGGCAAAGATTTAATTAATGGTCGTGGTGATGCTTATTGCGGTATGCTCAACTGTTCTTATAATTTGGGTCTTAGAAAAATCAAAGCTTTTATTCCAGAATATCCTGTAGGTACAGCAGATGAAGTTGCTGAAATGATTAGCGAATTTCAGCCTGTTGCTCGTGCTTTAATCGGCGTTAGCAATTTAAAAATTATCACTTTTGGTCCTCGTCCTCAAGATTTCTTTGCTTGCAATGCTCCAATTAAACCTCTTTACGATTTGGGTGTAGAAATCGAAGAAAACTCTGAACTCGATTTGCTCGTTTCCTATAAAGAACACGCTGATGACCCTCGCATTGATGATATCATTAAAGATATGGCAGAAGAAATGGGTGCGTCTAATCCATATCCGGATTTATTAAAACGTATGGCTCAGTACGAATTAACTTTGCTTGATTGGGCAGAAAAACATAAAGGTTCTCGCAAATATGTAGCCTTTGCTAATAAATGCTGGCCTGCATTCCCATCTCAATTCGGTTTTGAACCTTGCTATGTAAATAGCCGTCTTGTATCTCGTGGCATTCCTGTTGCTTGCGAAGTTGATATCTACGGTGCATTGAGCGAATACATCGGAACTTGTGTAAGTGGTGATGCTGTAACTTTATTGGATATCAATAATTCTGTACCAAAAGATTTATTTGAAGAAGATATCGCTCCAAAATATAAAAATTATACGCTTAAAGATACCTTTATGGGCTTCCATTGTGGTAATACTCCAATGTGCAAATTGGCTAAAGGTGCTATCAAATATCAATTAATTCAAAACCGCTTGCTTGAAAATGGTGAAACACCTGATATCACTCGTGGTACCTTGGAAGGTGATATTGCTCCAGGTCAAATCACTTTCTATCGCTTGCAGAGCAATGCAGCAGGTGAACTTCGTTCTTATATTGCTCAAGGTGAAGTTTTGCCAGTTGCTACTAGGTCTTTTGGTGGTATTGGAATCTTCGCTATTCCTGAAATGGGACGATTCTATCGCCATGTATTAATTGAAAAACAATATCCTCATCATGGTGCTGTTGTATTTGGTCATTATGGAAAAGCTCTATTTGATATCTTCAAATTCTTAGGCGTTGAAGATATTGCTTTCAATCAGCCAAAAATTATGATGTACCCTACAGAAAATCCATTTGCTTAATTTTGTATAAAAAAGGTAAATAAGATGAGTAATCGCATTATCACTGTTGGTCGCCAATATGGTGCAGGTGGTCGAGAAGTAGCTGAAAAATTATCTAAAGAATTGCAAATTCCGCTGTACGATAGAAAGTTAGTAGCATTTATTTCAGCTCATTTAGAAAAAGGCGTTAGCTTAGATGAACTTGATTTAACGTATAAAAATCTCTATGGAAGTGTATCTCCCTATGAAACTATGTTTGGCAAATTAAACGTGGAAGACGACAATTATTTATTCAGTTCTCAATCAAGAGCTATAAAAGCTTTAGCACAAAAAGAATCAGGTATATTTATCGGTCGCTGTGCTAACTTTATCTTAAAAGATTTTGCAAATGCTAGTCATTTCTTTATTGTAGCTGATGATGATTTTCGCAGTGAACGAGGCATAAAAGTTTATCATAAATCTTTAAATGAATTGAAAAAAGAAGATGATAAACGTGCGTCCTATTATAATTACTACACAGGTGCTAAATGGGGCAATGCAGTAGATTATGATTTGACAATTAATACCGGTCATTGCGGTATTGATAAAGCTGTGAATATAATTAAAAACTATATAAAATAATTTAATATAACTAATCAAATTGACACTATAAAAGGCAATGCTAACCTAAATTTTAGGTTTTTGGCATTGCCTTTTTACTTTGCATAAATAAATTGTAATTTCCGCAATTAGCGATTTTTGTCGATATTTTTTGTTCATTGCAAATAGATTTTTCCACTCTTAGCAGAAATTGTCTGTCTATGGTTGGTGGATTTTATTTGGTATAGTTTAACCAAGATATGAATTATAAATTATCGAAATAAAATAATAGATAAATTTTAAAGGGTGTGATTTCTTGAGTGAACATACAGATAATACAATGAAAGCTCTCGTTGTAGAAGGCGTTAAAAATTTAGCCTATAAAGATGTGCCAATGCCTGAGATTAAACCAAATGAAGTTTTAGTTAAAGTTAGAGCTTGTGGCATTTGTGGTTCAGATATTCCTCGTGCCTTGGATAATGGAGTACATTATTATCCAATAATCATCGGTCATGAATTTTCTGGTGAAATTATAAGCATAGGTAGCGAGGTAAAAAACTTAACTTGCGGTCAACGTGTTACCGCAGCTCCGCTTGTTCCTTGTGATGACTGTGAAAATTGCTATAAAGGAAATCCTGCTATGTGCGAGCATTATTCATTTATCGGTTCTCGCCAAGATGGGGCAATGGCTGAATACGTAGCAGTTCCGGCAAAAAATATCGTGCCGATTGCAGATAATGTTACTTTTGAGCAAGCAGCTTGCATTGAACCAATTACGGTGGCAATTCACGGCATTGAAAGAGCAGGAGCAATAGATAGTGGAAAATCTGCTATCGTCTATGGCTGTGGTACTATTGGAATTTTGACTATGCAATGTTTAAAGGCTAAAGGTTTAGAGCGAGTTTACGTGATTGATATAGATGAGCATAAATTAGCTTTGGCTAAAAAATTAGGTGCATACGAAGTTTTAAATTCCCTAAAAGAAGATATTCCAGCGTATTTTGCAGAGCATGGGAAAGTTGACTATGTATATGAAACAGCAGGTGTAAATTTCCTTCAAGCACAGGTTTTACAGCTTGCTAAAAAGGGTGGATATGTTGTCTACATTGGGACAGCACATAGAGATGTTACTATTCCGGCAAAATCCTTTGAACTCATCTTGCGTGGCGAGTTAAATGTTACAGGTTCTTGGATGAGCTATTCTGCACCATTCCCTGGAAATGAATGGATATCTGCTGTTGAGTATTTAAAAGCTGGAAAAGTGCGTGTAGATGAAATCATCACTCATAAATTTCCGCTATCTAGTGGCATAGAAGCCTTTAATACTTTGGTGGATAAAGAAAGCAGAGCTTTAAAAGTTATGTACTGCATGGACTAATAATATATTTTGGCGATTGCGGAAATTACAATTTTAAATTTACGATTTTCTTGTAAATATGAGTAGTTTATTTCCGCAATGAATAGAAATTTAATGTCTATGATGATGTAAACATCTTTGCTATACTGATTACAGTGAATAAAGCGAAAGGAGAGCAAAGGGAAAATGTTTACACAGCGTCAAAGAAAAATACTAGATATCCTAGCAAAATATCGTCCAAGCATAACAAGCGATGAAATCGCTCGTTTAGTAGGAGTTTCTTCTCGAACTATTCGCACAGATATAAAAGGTATTGTAAGTGATTTAGCTAAAAATATTGCGTGTATCAATATTTCAACAAGAAAAGGTTTTTCTTTAGAAATCCTAGATGAAATGGCATTTAATAGATTGTTAAATAAAAATATTGGTAAAACTTTAGATAATAAAGATAGAGTTAAATATATAATTAAGCAATTACTAAATAGTGCATTAGTCAATCAGTCGATTAAACAGCAAGATTTAGCAGATGAATTGTTTATCGGTCTATCTACACTGAAAATTGATTTAAAAGAAGTAAAAGCAAAATTAAAAAAATACGATTTGGATATTGTAAATTACAAAAATCAAGGAATGAAGATAAAGGGAAATGAAGCCCAGATAAGGTATTGCATTTCAGAATGTCTTCAAGAAGGTAAAGATAAGACGGATAGTTTTTACAGCACTTTATTTGATGAATATGATTTAAATACGTTTAATAATATCATAATCAAAGTTATTTCTTCATATGATTTAGTGCTTACGGATAATTCAATCAAAAATCTATTAGTTCACGTACTGATTGCGATTAAAAGAGCAGATACACAAAATAATGTAACCTATACTTTAAGGGAAAGTAGAGAAATTGAAAAGCATAAAGAATTTTTGATTGCAACTTCTATTTTTGAAGAAATCTACAATGAATTGCAAATAGATGTGGCAACAAATGAAATCTATTATTTAGCACAACATCTGATAGCGAGCAAAAAATACATAAATACAAATACGATAAAGCAAGATAATGACTATATTGAATCGCTAGTCAAAAATATGCTAGAGCGTGTAAATAGTATTGTGGGAATTGATTTTTCGCAAGATGTTAATTTACAAAAATGGCTAAAAGTTCATCTAGAAGCTGTAATACCGCGAATTAAATTTCATATGAACATCAGAAATGAAATCTTAGATGTCATCAAAAACGAATATCCATTGGCTTTTCAAATTGGCGTGATAGCTAGCAAAGTTATCGAAGAACAGGAACATTTAACTGTCAGCGAAAATGAAATTGGTTATATTGCAGTGCATTTTGGGGCTGCACTAACCCGCATGGATATAAAAGACGAAAAAGTTGCCAAAAGAGCAATTATCGTCTGCGGTGGCGGAATTGGCATGGCAGTGCTGTTAAAAGCTAGATTGAAAGAGTATTTCAAAGAATTAATTCATGTAGAAAAAACCTTGCCAGGATATAAGTTAGCTTCTGAAGATTTAAGCAATATAGAGTTGATTTTTTCAACTATTCCCTTAGAACAAGAATTAAAAGTTAAAGATAGAAATAAATTAGTTTATATTAAAAATTTATTAAATGATAAAGAAATAGAAATTATACAACAAAAATTTTTCCAATCAATAGATACTTCTAAAACAAATATTGAGAAGTTTTTCCAAAAAGATTGCTTTATAACAAATAAGCAGTTTAACACCAAAGAAGAAGTATTGACATTTTTAACTGATAATTTACAGCAAAAAGGCTTGATTGATAGTGAAACTTGCCAATCAATTTTTGAAAGAGAAGTCGCTTCTCCAACAGAAATTGGCAATTTAGTAGCAATCCCTCACCCCATGGTGAACAATACGGCTGTATCTTCAATATCTGTATTAGTTTTAAATAAGCCAATTATGTGGGTTGAACACCATGTGCAGGTAGTATTTTTAATCAGCATAGCAAAAGATGAATTTTATCTTTGGGAGCCAATTTTCTTAAAACTATTTAAATATTTAGTGAAAGAAAATGGCATAAAAAATATCATAGCAAAGCCGGATTATCAGGAATTTATAAAAGACTTTAAAAAGGATTTTGATTAAATTAAGAGGTGAATTATATTGTCAGAGCAGACTTTACTTCATGAAGATATCACAGCATTTGATATGGATACGCTATCGAGTGTAGATACAATCAAGGCTTTGGGCAAAGTATTAGAAGAAAATGCTTATATTGATAAATCGTATATAGATAGTGTAGTTGAAAGGGAAGAAAATTTTCCCACAGGTTTAGTTTTAGCAAATGCAGGAATTGCTATTCCGCACGCTTCGCCTAATAACAATGTGCTAAAAAATGGCATTGCGGCAGCTAGGCTTAAGAATCCTGTAGAATTTGCTTGCATGGAAGACCCCGATAAAAAAGTAGCAGTCAATATGGTATTTATGTTGGCATTAGCAAGTTCTACAGAGCACTTGGAAATCCTCAAAAAATTGTTTATCGCATTTCAAAATGAAGATTTAGTAAACAATTTATTAAACAGCAAAAATAAAATCGAATTTTTAACTTTGTTAGTAAATAATTTAAAATAAATTAAATATAAATTTAAGCGTAAAAGGAGTTTTTAATCATGAAAAAAGTAATCGTAGCGTGTGGCGGAGCAATAGCAACTTCAACAGTGGCAGCAGAAGCAATCAGAGAATTATGTGCAGCAAATAATATTCCTGTTGATGTAAAACAAATGCGTGTTATTGAAGTAGAAAATAATTTAGATGGTGTAGATTTAGTTGTTACTACAATGAGAATTAAAGCAGACTTTGATGTTCCATATGTAAATGGCATGGCATTTTTAACAGGTATCAACAAAGAAGCTACAGAAGAAAAAATTCTCTCTTATTTAAAATAATTTAGTTATCCCCATTTCTTTTCATATTACCTAAAAAGGAGCTGTAATAAATGGATTTTATCTTAGGTATAGTACAATATTTTATTGACCTTGGTGCTGCTGTAATGTTGCCTATAGTTATATTTATAGTCGCTATTTGTTTAGGGCAGTCTGTAGGCAAAGCAGTAAAAAGTGGTATTTCCATCGGTATCGGCTTCGTCGGCATTGGTTTGGTTATTGGGCTTATGCTCAATAACCTAGCTCCAGCCGCACAAGCTATGTCCGCAAATTTTGGTATCAGCATGAGTTTAATTGATGTAGGCTGGCCTGGTTCTTCACCGATGACATGGGCAAGTCGCATTGCCTTAGTAGCAATTCCCGTTGCAATTATCGTAAATCTTGTAATGTTAGCTTTGAAACTGACTCGTGTAGTAAATATTGATATTTGGAATATTTGGTATTTTGCTTTCACTGGTGCAATCGTAGATATTGCAACAGGTTCTTACGCATTAGGTATTGCAGCAGTTGCTGTTCATGCAGCGTTTGCTTTTAAACTAGGAGATTGGTTTGCTCCTGTTGTTGAAAAATATTTTGGTCTTGAAGGCATTGCAATGCCTCATGGTACAACTGGTTGGTTTGCTCCGATTTCAGTTTTTATGGACGGTATATTAGATAGAATTCCTGTAATTAAAGATATTGATTTTAATCCAACACATTTAAAAAATAGATTTGGGTTATTATGCGACCCAGCTATTATGGGTGCAATTATGGGTGTTATTATAGGTATATTGGCTGGTTATGATGTACGTGGTATTTTAACATTAGGTATTCAAATGGCAGCTGTAATTGTATTAATGCCTGTTGTAGTTAAATACATTATGGGAGGACTTATGCCAATTTCTGAAGTTGCACGTACCAAATTACAGAAAAAATTCAAAAATTCTAAGTTCTATATTGGTTTAGATTGTGCATTACTTTTAGGTGACCCAGTTGTAGTTACAGCTTCACTCTTATTTATCCCTATTACAATTTTAATTGCTGCACTTGTACCAGGAAATCAGATTTTACCATTTGGTGATTTACCTACTATTGGTTTCTTTATTGCTATGGCAGTAGGTGTTCATGGTGGTAACTTATTTAGAACTTTAATAACTGGTAGTGTAGTTATGTTCTTAACAATTTGGATTTCTAATCAAATGATTGGACTTCATACTATATTGGCAGCTAATGCTGGACAACTTACAAATGCGACAGCACAGGTTGCTTCTTTAGACCAAGGTGGTAGCCCAGTAACATATATTATTACACAAATTCTTAATACAACAAATGTATTTGGTCTTGCAGCAGTTGCTGGTTTTTACATCATTTGCGTAATTTGCACAATTATTTGGTCTAAGAAACAATATGCTTCTTTAGATGATTAATATAAGTACTTTTTAACTTAACCTTTGGAGGTATCAAAAATGATTTTATCTACAAAACAAATGCTTTTAGATGCACAAGCTGGTCATTATGCAGTACCAGCATTTAATATTCACAATTTGGAAACACTTCAAGTAGTGGCTGATACAGCAATGCACTCTCCTTTAATCATTGCAGTTACTCCTTCAACTATTGATTACGCTCGTGATGAGTACGTTGTAGCTATGGCACAAATTGCTTCGCAAAATACAACTACTCCACTTGCAATTCACCTCGACCATTTTGAAGATGTTGCTCGCATTAAAAAAGCTATTGATGTAGGCTTTCGCTCTGCAATGATTGATGCTTCTAAACTTCCTTTTGAAGAAAATATCGCTAAAACAAAAGAAGTTGTATCATATGCTCATCACCATGATGCTACAGTTGAGGCAGAACTTGGCAAACTTGTTGGTGTTGAAGATGATTTAGTAGTAGATGAGGCAGATTCTGCCTATACTAACCCAGATGACGCTGTAAAATTTGTTGAAGCTACAGGCGTTGATTCCTTAGCAGTAGCTATTGGTACAGCTCATGGACTTTATAAAGGCAGACCTAAATTGGATTTTGACCGCTTGAGTGAAATCAGACAAAAAGTGAGCATTCCACTTGTACTTCATGGAGCGTCGGATGTTCCAGATGAACTTGTACAAAAAGCAATTAGTCTTGGTATTTGCAAAGTAAATGTAGCAACTGATTTAAAAATTCCATTTTCCAATGCCGTAAAAGCGTATTTTAAAGAAAATCCGGACGCAAATGACCCAAGAAAATACATGACACCTGGCAAAGAAGCAATGAAAGAAATCGTTAAACATAAAATTCAAGTATGTGGCAGTTTCAATCGCTATTAAAAAATAGGTGAATGATATGATTTTAGCCTTAAATTTAAATGCTTCGCTCGATAAGATTTACACTGTAGATAAACTCATCTATGGCGGAGTTATACGAACTGGTAAGGTGCAAAATACAGCAGGCGGAAAAGGTATTCATGTAGCAAATGTTTGTAAAGCACTGCAAGAAGATTGTGTTGTAACAGGTTTTCTCGGTGGAAATACGGGAAAATATCTCGCTGATGAATTGACTAAAAAAGAAATCAAGCATGATTTTGTGCAAATTAATAGCGAAACAAGAACTTGTATTAATATTGCAACGAGCGATGGCAAACAGACTGAAGTATTAGAACAAGGGCCATCTATCAGCGAAGCTGAAGCAAATGCGTTTATTTTAAAATATGAAGATATGATTAAATCAGCTGATATAGTTGTAGCCTCCGGCAGTTTGCCTGTAAATCTACCAATTGAATTTTATGGAAAATTAGGACAAATAGCGATTGCCCAGGGTAAAAAATTTATCTTGGATACAAGCGGAAAGACGTTGCAAGAAAGTTTATGCTACAAGCCGTTTATGATTAAACCGAATAAAGATGAAATCGAAGCTTTAACAGGTAAAACGATAGAATCAATTCAAGATGCTGTTTGTGAGATAAAGAAATTTAGAAAGCAAGGAATTTCTATGCCGATAATTTCTTTAGGCAAAGAAGGTTCAGTGATTGGCTATGGAGATAAAATTTATCATGCCGTTCCACCTCGCTATAAAGCAGTGAATGCCGTTGGCTCAGGAGATGCCTTTGTTGCAGGAATTGCAATCGGTTTAAACAAAAACTACGATATTGAAGATGTGATTAAATTAGGTTCAGCCTGTGGCACTGCAAATGTGCTAGAAACTGAAAGTGGATATGTTTCACCGGAAAATGTCGATAAGATTTTTAAATTAGTAAAAGTAAATACAATTGCTTAAAAATAAAAATCAGAACTTCTCTATTGAGAAATTCTGATTTTTTTTGCTATTTTTGAACAGATATTAAATTATACTAAAATATTTTACACTAAGGTAGATTCTTTTAAATGAAATCTTGCAGGTACAAAATACAATGGCAATATAAGATAAAAGCTCGGTACATTCTTCAAACATCTGATTTAAATCGCCTATAGGTAAATACTCTTTTTCAAATACGCATTGACTCAAAATAGCCATGATGATAAATATTAAAAATTCCCAGAGAGGAATATTCCATTTAATATTTTTTTGCCAACTTTGTGCATAAAAATATCCCAAACAAAATAAAATAATGCAAATTAAAATTGCGTTAAAAAACATGAGGTAATCGCCATACCATAAATTGTGTATGCCAATATATATTTCCTCGCCATTTTCTCTGACGCCAATGGGATAAAAAACTCTGCCCCAGCTCAATTCTCTGCCAATCATCAATAAGAAAATTAAACTGCAAGCAAGATAAAATTTCATGCACATTTCAAATAAATATCTTCTAAGGTTAAATAGCGAAAAACAAAATCCCCCAAATAAGATAACTACTTCTAAATTCTCCAAAAGATGATTTTCATAGCTACATTCTACTGGTAAAACAAAAGCTAATGCTATAAAAATTGCAATTAAAGTGAGTAAAGCAATCGTAGAAATATTAAATTCACGATAAAAATATAATACTACCTGTCTTGGCATAATTATATCTAGCAAAAAACATCAGTCCTTTTTATTTAATCTATCTTCATATTATTTTCATATTGATATTATATAGTATAATTGGATTTTTATAAACCTTTATCAAGAAAACAAAAAAATACATTAAATTTGCTGTGTTTTATTTAGCAAATTAATGTATTTTATTTGGTATGAAATTATTTCTCAAAACTAGATTTTTCAGGTAAAATTTTGTCAAAGGCTTGTTGAATACGCTTTTTCATAGGTTCAAAATCTATATTATCATTATCGTTAATACAAAGCATAGGCAACATTTGCTTTTCAATCAGTTCAAATAAATGCTGATTTTGTTCTACGCCATTATATACTTCATAGACTTTTCCTTTATCATGGCGACCGATAGGCGAAAAATTTCCTCGAACTAATTGCCAATAGCGAATGAGCCAGTTATCTAAATCCAATTTACTTCTAAATTTATGGCGACAAGTTTCATCTAATGCGTCAAAATTTTTGCTCCAAATATCTTCACATTCAGATTTTAAAAATGAAAATGCTAAATGATTATTAGCAAAACCTTTAAAGCGATGTTCACCCATAAAAATCAAATTACGCAAAGCATTAAATCCGTATTTTAGATTTATCCATTTTCCTAGATGCTTTTTCATTTGAATTTCTTTATCGAAGTGGTCATTTAAGATAGTCATGCAATTTAATTTTATGAATGGCATCATATCGCCACTTGTAGTTGTGCTAATTGTACTTGTTATGGCAAAGTCAGTTGGTAACCCCCCCGTAAAAAAGAGTTTACGTTCTACAGGTCTTAAAATGAACATATCATCATTAAAATAGACAAATCTTTCAGCTAAACCTTTTATTCTGTGAATATTTAACTCTATTGGTTGCGAGCTGAAAGTCGGTAAATACTCTTGGGGAATAAAATCGCTGTGTTTGGCTATATTTAATTTAGGATTATTTGTGTTTAACCATTTTGGCAGATGGCCATAAGTTACGAAATGAACTTTATTTACCCATGGTGCAAATTTTTCTACAGCACGAAACCAATACTGTATATTTTCCCAATCACGAAAGCGAGAAACTCTGTTATCTGCACTTTTATTTGGTGAATACTTCGCTTTTTCTGCCTGCCAAACGGGGTCATTTCCATCAACCCACGTTACGACAAAATCAATAGGATAATTTTTGTTTACTTTCTCAAATTCACTTGCCATTTTATCATCTCTATTTCTTTAGTTTTCCAAAATCAATTTAATTTTTCTAGTTTTTTCCACACTCTTTTTGCTGTAATGCGTGATAAGCAATCAATATTTTTTTTGCAACTACGCTTCCAACAGCCATCGCAGTCATGACCTGCTAAAATTACATTGTGATTTTGTCTGTAGGGTCCATTTCTAATGGGGTCAGTAGGCCCCATTAGCATGATAGCTGGCACCTTTAAAGCAGCTGCTAGATGAAGATTGCCTGTATCTCCGCCTACGATTGCTTTGGCTTTTTTGATGAGATTTGCCGTCTGCATCAATGAGGTTTTGCCAATGAAATTTACTATGTTTTGTCCTTTAGCTTGCTTTATAATTTCTTCCCCCTTGATTTCATCAGCTTTGCCAAAACCTAAAAGAGCGACTTTGATATTTTTTTGTGCCAATAAATCAGCGAGAGTGGCAAAATTTTGCACAGACCAGCATTTATTTGGCCAATTTGTGCCTACAGCAAAGGCAATATAAGATTTTTCAGTTAAATTATTATCTGCTAATAATTTAGCTACAAAAGCTATTTCTGCTGTTGTATTTTCAAGTGGAAAAACTACCTCGTCAATATCACAATTTAAAGCTGTCAAAGTGTCCAAATATCTATCTACAATATGACCTTTGGCATTTTTTCCTGAAATGGATTTACTGATTAAATTGCTACCTTCTCGCATATCGACATAGCCGATTTTTTTCTTTGCTCCGGCAGTTAAAACGACAGCGGAGCTTTTAAATAACCCCTGCAAATCTATGGAGATATCGTATTTTCGCTCGTGCAATTTTCGATAGAGCGGTTTAAAATTTTCTCTAAAGCCACTTAACGTTTTAAATGCTTTTTTGTTGAAGATTATTATTTCATCAACGCATGGACTGTGTTTTACTAAATCGTATGCGGTAGGCTCTACGACCCACGTTATATGTGCTGTGGGATATTTTTTTCTCAGTGCGTAAGACACTGGTAGTGCGTGGATAACATCTCCTATAGCACTTAGTTTTACAATTAAAATATTCATATATATAACCCCAAAAGGAAATCCTATTCTGTAATTTTAACAACTATGGCAAAAATAGTAAACATCTATTTACTATTTATTTAAGAAAAAAGCTAAGCAATTAGCTTAGCTGTTTAAAATATATTATACTACAATGCAAAATTTTTTACAAAAATTATTTATATACATCTAGTATTTTTTCAATGATATTTGTAGTTGAACAACCTTCTACTACTTTGATAAATTCTATCTTTCCACCGTATTTTTTTACACTATTTGTTTCAGGTAGCGATTCTTCGGTGTAATCTCCGCCTTTTACATAAATATTCGGCTTTACTTTGCTGATTAAATTATCCGCTGTAGTTTCATTGAAGATGACTACATAATCTACAGCTTTTAAACTGTCGATAACTTCTGCTCGCTCTATTTGGGGAACGATTGGTCGTTTATCCGATTTGTATTTTTTTACGGAAGCATCGCTGTTTAAGCCTAGGATTAAAATATCTGCTAATTTTTTGGCTTCATTTAGATATCTAACATGGCCTGCGTGCAAAATATCAAACGTTCCATTCGTTAAAGCTACAGTTTTTTTGCCATCTTTAAAAATTTGGCAAAAAGTCTCTATCTTATCTATGTCTACAATCATCTCATTTTATTCCTTTAAATTTATATTTATCTTTTCAGTACTTCAATCAATTCTTCATTTGATACTGTAGCTGTACCCATTTTGCAAACAGCAATTCCCGAGGCAAAATTTGAAATCTCAGCCGATTGAGCAGGACTTGCTCCTGTTGCCAATGCTGTGATAAATGTTGCTACGCAAGTATCGCCTGCTCCTGATACATCAAATACTTCTGATTTATCCGATACAGGGATATTATACACTGCTCCATTTGATTCAAATAAAGTCATGCCGTTTTCGCCACGAGTTACTAAAATTCCCTTTGCTTTCATCAATTTTAAAAATTCTCGTCCGGCTTTATACAATTTTTCTTCACTATCTATTGCATAGCCGACAGCACTAGCTAATTCAGCATCATTTTGTTTTACGTAATCAGTGCCGACAAAGTCCGTTATAGCGTAACGAGAGTCTATAATCGAAGGGATATCGTATTTTTTACTCAAGGCTAGAATTTTTTCTTTTATCTTTGGTGTAATCGTGCCACTGCCGTAATCGCTCAATACCACACCTTGCATTTTAGGCATGATTTTTTCAATATAGCTCAGTAATTCTTGTTCGTACTTATTAGATAACGGTTCGTTGCATTCACGGTCGATGCGGACAACTTGTTGGCTCACTGTCGCTCTACCACCGGCTATTACACGTGTTTTAGTAATGGTTTTTCTACTGTCATCGCAGAGCATACCAGCTGTATTTACCTCATTGTTTGAGAGCGTATTTTTGAGATTTACTGCCGGTTTATCTTCGCCTAAGATTCCTACAGCATAGGCTTTTCCGCCTAGAGTAGCTACGTTGTTGACTACATTTGCAGCTCCGCCTGGCACAGTTTTTTCCTCTGATTCAATAAGTACAAGGACAGGTGCTTCACGAGAAATCCTTGATATATCTCCATGCAAATAAATATCAGCTATCATATCGCCGATGATTAAAATAGATTTTCCCTTAAATTCTTTTACAAAATCAATAAGCTCCGGCTTCATAAAACCACCTGATTTCTTTTTATTTTTAAGTCTTAGAAGTTTAAGAAGTTAAAATGCAAGCTCCATTTATCTTCTTTTTCTTCGTATTTAAGTTCTGTCTGCACGCAGTGCCAATCGTGATACCAATAGTAATCTAAATCACGCATTTTAAGTCCGTCAGAAGCGTCATACCCTGTAGCTACAACGAGTCGATTTTTATCATCTATATTGTAGCTAAAGCCAGCAGAAACTTTTTTAGAATAATCATTTAAGCCGTAGCTAAATAAAGTATTTTCTACACTTACGCGGGAGTAATGATATCCAGTGTAGGCAACTAAGCGGTCGCTGAGTTCGCCAAGGAGCGTAATGTCGTAGTATAAGCTGTTGTAGTTGGAGTCATCGTAATCTTCATGAACTAATTTATAGCCAATGCTTGGGAATAAGGTATATTTTCCTTCGCTATCCAATTTTATCGGGTCATGGCGAAGGGATAAATTGTGTTCACGGTGCCAACTCGTGAAATGATTTTCTTTCCATTTACCATATTCATTGCGTAGATTAAAACTTAGTGGAGTATTGCCAATTCTGCTACCGTAGCTGTAGATATAGGCAATATCCTTTGTCAACCAGCGGTCATCATCATCTTCGTATTTACCACCTTCGATATTAAAGTTACTGCCTGCATTGTGCCAACCAATGCCGTAGACATTTCGCATATCGCTGTGATTTGTCATGTAATTTAAATGAGCGTAGACATCTACATTTTTTGCTACATCTTGATTGTAATTGTAGCCGATAGTAAGACCATCATCATTATTTCCTCTAATTCTAAACGGTATCCAAGAACCTCTGCCGTCGCTATTTGTGCCTATCTTAGTAACGTATTCTTTTTTCTGATAGATAGTTTGTCCTTTTATTTTAAATTTAGCATTGTACGCTACCATGTGGTCATCAGGGTAAATTTCAATTTTATCAGCAGAGAGCAAATAATCTGGCTTTTGAGCAGGACAACGAGTTATTGTGCCATTGTAGATAACATAGTAATCAGGGAAAAATTCCACCTGTTCGCCGTAGATATATCTATTGTCTATTCTGCCCTTAGTGTTATGCATAACACCTGTTTTTTGATTGTAATTGTATTTTGTTTTATCGCTTGTGATATCCAAAGTAGGATTTTCAACTTGCAACATATGAGCTTTTTCGGGGATATCTACCTCACCGGATTGCAAATTTCCTTGAGCTGTAGCAGTTGTCATGCGAGAATAATTTTGAGTAATTTTTACCGCACCTTTGCCATACACTTCTCCAGTAATGGAATTGTACATAATATCATTGCCTTCAAAGATGATTGAAGCAGTTGAAGGGTCGGTTATCTTTATATTATCACGCTCATATTCTTGTTGCACTTCTTCTTTAAATTCTTTTATCTTCGTATTTTTAGCTTCATCTCGTGCTTCTTGTCTTTTGTCTTCAACGTAATTTAAAATTTCAACATCAGTGTCAGACGCAAGGACCTCTTGCTGATATGTACATAGCGAAATCGCAGTAAACGATAATGCTAGTAGTATTTTCTTTTCTATTTTCATCAGATAATTCACCTATCTTAAATAATTATATGCTTATCATATTATAACACGCTTAATTTAATATGATAAGTGTATCTAAAATTAATAAAGCTGTGCTAAATCTAAGATAGAATTTAGCACAGCTATTTTTAATTAGAATCTGTGGTATTTTTTAGTTAAATCTTTTAGCCAAGTAGCTTTTTCTTTTGTGAGAGAAGCTTTTTTCATTCTCCAGCCCCAATTTGTGCCGACTGTTCCAGGTAAGTTCATTCGACAAGTTTGGTCTAAATGTAAAATATCTTGCATTGGTAAAATGGCAAGTTTTGCCGATGAAGTGTAGCTAAGTTCCATTAATTTTTCAAGTAAAGCGATATCTTCTTGTGCAGGTACTTCTAAGAAATCAGCAATCACTGCTTTTTCTGTCGGCGAAACATCATTTTTGAGCCAGCCTAATGTGGTGTTATTATCATGTGTGCCGGTGTAGACAATGCTATTTTCAGGGCAAGTGAAGTTAATTTGATTGTTTACATTGGTGTAGAGTTCAAATTGCAATACTTTCATTCCAGGGAAATTGCAATCGTTTTTTAATTTTTCTACTTGTGGAGTGATTATGCCTAAATCTTCAGCGATGATTGGAATATCTCCCAAATATTTTTTTATCACTTCGAATAGATTTTTCCCTGGCCCTTTTATCCACTCGCCAACTCTTGCCGTTTTAGCATCGCCTGCTACTGCCCAATACGATTCAAAACCACGGAAATGGTCAACGCGGACGATATCGACAAGTTTTAAGAGTGTAGCAAAACGCTGTCGCCACCAAGAGTAATCATCTTTTTCCATTAAATCCCACAAGTAATGCGGATTTCCCCATAATTGTCCATCTGCACTAAAGTAATCAGGTGGAACACCTGCTGCTGTTTTTAGTGTTCCGTCTGGATTTAAATTGAATTGCTCTTGATTTACCCAGACATCAACGCTATCGTGCGAAGGAAAAATAGGCATATCGCCCACGATTTTGATGTTCTTTGCATTGGCATAATCGTGCAGTGCTTGCCACTGTTTAAAGAAAATATACTGAGTAAATTTGACAAAATCAATTTCTGATTTTAAAGCTGTTTTGCACGCAGATAATGCTTGTGGACGGCGAAGTCTTACAGGTGTATCCCATTTTGTCCAAGACGCATTTTTATAGTGATGTTTTAAAGCTACAAACATAGCATAATCTTCTAGCCAGTAAATATGCTCTTGGCAAAAAGCTTCGTAGTCTTTATCTGCTGTAAAATTGGCAAATGCTGTTCGCAAGAGTTTTTCTTTGTAGGCTTGAACTTTTACGAAATCCACCGTAGTTTCATCATCGATATAATCAAGTGCGATATCTTCTTTGGATAATAATTTAGCTTCAACTAATTTTTCAGGAGAGATGAGCAGGGTATTTCCTGCAAAAACGGATGGCGATTGGTATGGAGAAGCACCGTAACCTACAGGATTTAATGGCAACACCTGCCATACGGATTGATTGGCACTCTCTAGCCAATCGATAAAATCGTAGGCTTCTTTGCCTAAATCTCCAATGCCGTATTTATTTGGTAAGCAAGTAGGATGAAGCAATACGCCTGCTTTTTTTTCGTGCCTTTGCACAGGTTTAATTTCTTCAAATACCCAAGCAGAAAGAGGCTCTATTTTAATTTGAGCTTTGTTGTCAATGATTTCGATGTCATTACATAAATTATTTACTTCGTGTAAACGACCCGATAAAAATCCGTGTGTATCTATAGTTATAGGGATTGTTTTATCTTTACTTCTGTTTAAAATCACGAGGATTGCGTCATCTTCTAAGTTGTTACCGAATCTATCTTTGCCTTTTTTGGTAGTTCTAAAGTAGGAAAAAATATCTTCACTAGCAAATGCAGGCGAGTACCAACCTAGTTGCAATACTTTTTTACTATTTCTAAAGGCAATCATCTTTTTAAAATATGCCCGCAATTTTTCGTCAGCACAGTCCCATTTGTAACTTGCTCTGTTGTGCGGGTCTTTGTAGCCTTGCATACCGATTTCATCGCCGTAATAAATGGACGGAACCCCTGGCATGGTCATCTGCCAGCAAACAGCCATTTTAAGTCTAGCTAAGCCTGATTTTAAATGTTTTTCATCTAATTTAAATACAGCTTGTTTTATCGCTGGCACATTTTCATTTGACGGAGCTTCGCCAAGCACCGTTAAAATGCGTTCTACGTCATGACTACCCAATAGATTCATCATAGCGTAAAGATTTTCTTTAGGATAATTTTCGTGCTGATTGGCAATTTTAATTTGCGTAGCTGTTGCCGTGTCATTTTCCAATAGAAAATCTAGCATGATTTTTCTAAGTGGATAGTTCATAGCACTGTCCATTTCATATCCGCACAGATATTCACGAGCGATATTGTAGGATACTTTGTTGGAGGCGTCCTCCCAAACTTCGCCGATTATCACAGCGTCTTTATCTATATTTTTTACTTTATTGTATAAACATCTGCTAAATCTTGATGGCAATTCGTCGATAACATCTAATCGCCAACCACTAATACCTGTCTTCATCCAATGTGCAATCACGCTATCGTCTTTGCGAATCATGAAGTCCATGTAGGAAGGCATCGTTTCTTTGACATTTGGCATATTGTCAAAACCCCACCAGCAATCGTATTCATCAGGATATTTTTTAAAATCGTACCATTCGTAATACGGTGATTCTTTAGATTGGCAAGCTCCCTTACTATCAAAATTGCCAAATTTATTGAAGTAAATGCTATCGCTACCTGTATGGCTAAACACGCCGTCTAAGATGATTTTTATGCCCATTTTATCCGCTTTTGCACACAGTTCTTTAAATTCTTCGTTAGTGCCAAACATCGGGTCGACTTTGTAATAATCAGCCGTATCGTAATGATGATTTGCTCGCGATTTAAAAATTGGATTAAAGTAAATCACCGATATACCTAAATCTTTTAGATAAGATAGTTTTTCTTTAATGCCTTTGATATTTCCGCCGTAGTAATCGTAAGCCATAACCTGTCTAGTATCAGGGTCTAAATAGTACATTGGTGGGTCATTCCAGTTGCAGTGATATACAGCGTATTTTTTCTTTGGTAAAAACTCACCGCTTCTGTAAAATCTATCGGGGAAAATCTGATACATAACAGACTGTTTAAACCAATCAGGTGTTTTAATTCCCGCTTTAAAAACTGTTATCTGAAATGAAGGTGGCACATTGTGCGACATTTTGCCTAGTCCGCCCATTTTATCATCATTATTTCCAAAGTAAATATTTTTGCCATCATTTAATTTAACTATAAAATAGTACCAAACTAGGCAACCGTCCTCAGGCATCTCTAAATCAATAATATAATGTGTTTTGCTCCAAGCAGACATTTTTAATTCTTCATAAGAGCCACCATGAGCTTCTCTCCACAAGTGGATTTTTACGCAATCAATGTCTTTTGTATTTATATTATCGCTTTCTTCAATGTCAATCGCTAAATGAACTCTGCTATGAGTTGCTACAGCACCCATTGGACTTCGATAATACGGATTACGTGAATTGTGTATCATTATAAAAATCCTCTCTAAAAAAATATATAAAACAAACTAAATAAAAAGGGCATTGTATGGCGTTTTAACCATACAACACCCTTTAGATTAACCTAATTATTTTTTAAGACTGTTATATAACTCTTTATATTGTTTAGCTGATTCGTCCCAGCTGTAGTCAGCAGTCATAGCATTTTCCATTATGTGCTGGCGTTTGCCTAAATCTCTTGAACTATCAATAGCACGTTTTAAGGAATACAATAATTCATGTGCATTGTAGTTGTTAAAGCTAAAGCCATTTCCTAAATTAGTGTAATTGTTATATGCTTCAACTGTATCTTTTAAACCGCCAGTAGAACGAACGATTGGAATAGAACCGTAGCGAAGTGCTATGAGCTGACCAATACCACATGGTTCGTATTGAGATGGCATTAAGAACATATCAGAAGCAGCGTAAATCTGATGAGCTAATTCGTTGTTGAAGAAGATATTTGCAGATACTTTTTTAGGGAAACGCCATACAAGGCCTTTAAACCAGTCTTCATAGCGTCTGTCGCCAGTACCTAAAAGCACAAATTGAACATCTTCATACTCTAAAAGTTCGTCCATAATGCGAGTTACTAAGTCTAAACCTTTAGCTTCTACTAAACGAGTAACCATGCCAATCATTGGAATAGAGCGATTTACAGTAAGACCTAATTTTTTCTGTAAAGCTTCTTTGTTGTCGCCTTTAATTTGAATAGCATTTGTTACATTGTATTTATATGGAATGTATTTATCTGTTTCAGGATTGTAATCATCGTAGTCAAGACCGTTGATGATACCAGATAAATCAGCGTCGCGTTTTTGAAGTATACCTTCAAGCCCTTCGCCAAAATATGGGTCTTGAATTTCTTTGGCATAAGTGCGACTTACAGTTGTAACTTTATCGGAATATACGATTGCACCCTTCATGAAGTTGATATCATCAAAGTATTCTAAATCGCCATTGTAGAAGTATTTCCAATCAAGACCTAATACATCTGTCAAATAACCTTTCCAGAAGCGACCTTGATATTTTAAGTTGTGAATTGTATATACTGTTTTAATTTTATTATAGCGTTCATCTGTATTGTGTTCTAATTTTAAGTAAACGCTGATTAAACCTGTTTGCCAGTCGTTCATGTGAATGACATCTGGCCAGAAGTCAATTTCAGGAAGCATTTCAAGTACAGCTTTGCAGAAGAAAGTAAAGCGTTCTACATCATCAGGATAGCCATAAAAACCATCGCGATAGAAATATTCTTGGTTATCTACAAAGTAGAAAGGCACATCTTTATATACGTACTTATCTACGCCGAGATATTTGCTACGCCAAGCAATATTTACAGAACCGTCAAAAACGTGTTCCATTTTATTTATATATTCTTCTTTAATACCGCTGTATTTAGGAACTACAACACGTACATCTACACCATTTTTTTTCAATTCTTTAGGCAATGAACCTGCAACATCAGCTAATCCACCAGTTTTTACAAATGGTACTGCCTCAGATGCTACATATAAAACTTTTAGCACAAAAAACACCTTCCCTAATTAGATAAATCAACTCTAAATTTATTATTTACTTAAATTGATACAGAAGCCTTACTCAATCTTTCATTGCTAGGAATTGAATAAATATCTCTTGCATCTATTTTTTTGACTTTTGTTACTTTACTTTTTGCCGCTTGTGCAGGATTATCTTTTAGCTTAAAACAAATTGTCGAAAGTGGTGGCAATGTAATTTGAATGGATTGATTCATATTGTGCCAAAAAACTTCTTCACTTTTAAATTCGCCTTCGTTTAATACATTAGAACCGCCAAATCTTGTCGCATCACTGTTGAAAACTTCAGTGTAAATGCCTTCATTTGGCACACCAATGCGATAACCATGTCTAACTTCTGGCGTGAAATTACAAACTGTGATGATAAAATCATGTCTATCTTCTGCATAGCGAACAAAGGAAATCACACTGCGTTCATTGTCGTTACAATCAATCCAGCAGAAACCTCGCCAATCGAAATCTTCTTGCCATAATGCTTTATTATTGCAATAAAACTTGTTTAGTTCCTTAGAAAATTCCAACATCTTAGTATGCATAGGATAATTTTCAGCTAAGTGCCAATCTAAGCTATCATCGTATTTCCATTCGATAAATTGACCAAATTCGCCACCCATAAATAAAAGTTTTTTACCAGGGTGAGTCATCCAATAGCCAAAGAAGGCTCTAAGACCTGCAAATTTACGCCAATAATCGCCAGGCATTTTTTCAATCAGAGAACATTTGCCATGCACAACTTCGTCGTGTGATAGTGGCAACACAAAGTTCTCAGAAAAAGCATACATCAGCGAAAAGGTTATCTTGTCGTGATTCCACTTGCGATAAATTGGGTCAAGACTCATGTATTTTAACATATCATTCATCCAGCCCATATTCCATTTGTAGTTAAAGCCCATACCACCCATATAAGTAGGACGAGAAATCATTGGCCAAGAGGTAGATTCTTCAGCCATCATCAATGCTTGTGGATAATATTTAAAAATCGTTTCGTTTAGATTTTTAATTAATTCCATAGCTTCTAAGTTGCCGGTGTCGCCGTATTTATTAGGTTCCCATTGACCTTCTTTGCGTCCATAATTTAGATACAACATATTAGCTACAGCATCGATTCTCAAACCGTCAATATGGAATTCAGCAAGCCAGAACAACGCATTAGAAATCAAAAAGCTATGTACTTCTCTGCGTCCGTAATCAAAATTAGTAGTGCCCCATTCTCTGTTTTCACGTCGTTTTTCATTGTCAGATTCATACAGTGTTTCTCCATCGAAACGGCGAAGACCATGTGCATCATTGCAAAAATGACCTGGTACCCAGTCCATGATGATACCGATATCATTTTGATGAGCTAAATCCACCAAATACATGAAATCTTTTGGTTCGCCATATCTGCTCGTAACGGCGTAGTAACCTGTAGCCTGATAGCCCCACGAACCGTCAAATGGGTGTTCACAAAGTGGCATAAATTCGATATGAGTATAATTCATATCTTTTACGTATTTAATGAGAGCTTGGGCTGCTTGGCGATATGACAAATAGCTGCCATCGGGATTGCGTCGCCAAGAACCTAAATGTACTTCATAGATAACCATTGGGTTATTGTAGGAACTTTGAGCTTGCATTTTTGTTTGCCATTTTTGGTCATGCCAAGTATAACCTTCAAGGTTGTAGAGTTTTGAAGCGGTTTGAGGTTTTTGTTCAGCATAAAAAGCATAGGGGTCAGCTTTTAAAATGCGTTCTCCACCGTAAGCAGGTTCTATGGAGTATTTATACACTTGACCTTCTTGTAGTCCTGGGATAAATACAGTCCAAATCTCTCCATCAGAAACTCTTCTCATTGGGTGAAGTTTAGCGTCCCATTTATTGAATTCGCCAACTACGCTTATTGTTCTAGCGTGTGGTGCCCAGACGGCGAATCTAACGCCGTCTACACCACTTTCTCTAACAAAATGAGCTCCTAACATTTGATACGCATAATAATTTGTACCTTGGTGATATAAATAAAGGTCATATTCATTCAATGCAGACACTTTCATAATAAACCTTCTGCTACTAAAAACATAGAAAAGAGTGTTTATGTTTTAGAAAATTTCTTCTTCATCGTGTATGTTTTGGTTTTGGATAAATCCAATAACTACTCACAAGTTCTAGTACACTCCAACGACGTAAATTCTCGACTAGCCATCGGTACACATATCGGTACTTTTGTTGTTAAGCTATCCGATATTTTTTGGCATCTCGCAAATTAAGCGAAGCATTGAAATCTCTATCTATTGTATAGCCACACTTAGGGTATATATATACACGTTCTTTGAGTTTTAACCCTTTATGAATATATCCGCAAGCATGACAAATTTTAGAACTTGGATAAAATCTATCAACTATCCGTAATTCAATTCCAATTATTTCTGACTTGCGTTTTAACTTAGTCAGCAATCTATTGAATCGTTGCCTAGCTATCGCCTTTGCTAAATGCTTGTTCTTCATTATGCCTTTGACATTTAAATCTTCCACTGTAATAAAACGTGGTTTTTGTTTTATTATCTCGTGGATAACCTTATTTTCATAATCCTTGCGGATATTGCCAATTCGTTGATGAAGTTTTTGTACCTTTAACTTTTGCTTGTCTATGTTTGCAGAGGTTATTGTAGCAGTATTACCACCTTTCTTTTGGTTAAATTCATATTTACGGCTAAGACGCCTCTGCTCTCTTTTAAGCCGTTTTTCTAGTCTTTTAACCTTTGAAGTTTTATTTACATTTTTAAATATTTTACCATTGCTTATAATTGCTAAATCTTTGATACCTAAATCTATACCAATACCATCGTTTGTACTGCGATAGGATATTTCTAAATCTTTATTATGCTCATCAATATCTACTACTACAGACACATAGAATTTATTGGCTACGTGTGATACTGTACCGTTAATTACAATAGCTCCCACAGGTAAATAATTAAATTCTTTAAGCCTAACCTGTTTTAGCGTAGGTATCATTAATTTATGTC
>Cebus_capucinus_imitator_PRJNA485217_SSR118__coassemble_227_pt1 | contig 25900 bp, 20 predicted proteins | sample Cebus_capucinus_imitator_PRJNA485217_SSR118__metabat2_high_PE_012 | metagenome-assembled genome bin Cebus_capucinus_imitator_PRJNA485217_SSR118 | reverse complement strand
TGTAAAATACATGATATTCACCTCACTATCTAAACTTTAGTATAGCATAGAAAAATTTTGCTAAAAATAGAGATAAAATACTAGACAAATATATTTTAATGTGATATCATAAAGCACGTCAAAAGAATAACAAAGGCAACGGTGCCATATGAGTAATCTATTGTGTTTTTTACAGATATTATTGATATAAAGTGAGTTTGTATTTTTAATTATTTTTGTTGTACACGCAAGTAGATTTATTTCATATGGTTTTTTTAGTTTATATTGATTTCGTTGCTTTTAAAATTAATATTTTAAGAATATCAAGAGAAAGTAGGGCTTTTTTATGAGTGATTTATTATATGTAATTCCTGCCAATTCTACAAAACAAGAAGTACTTGAAAAATTAAAACAACACCCAGAAATTAAATTCGTATCCTTAGTTGGTATTGATTTAGCCGGCAATGATACTGATGAAAAAATTCCGGTAAGTGTTTTCTTTGATGATATAGATGGTTTTTATAATGGCTCTGCTGTTCAAACAGACGGTTCTTCTGTCGTATTAACTGGTATTGCTACCTTGAACAATGCAAAAGTTGATATGCCTATCGACCCTACTGTTAATTGGTTTGTTGATTACAATTATGAATACTATGATGAATCTTTAGATGAACCAAAACCAGTTGGAACACTTCGCATTCCTGCAGGTCTTATCCATGAAGGAAAAGCTGTTGACTCTCGTTCTGTTCTCGCTGAAACTTTAGCTTACGTTAAAAAAGGTTTACTTGATATATTCTCTAAACACGATACAATCTCTGGTCTTGAACATATCAAAGGCTCCGATGTAAAAGATATCGTGTTCACTTCTGCAACTGAACTTGAATTTTGGGTTAAAACTCCACTAAGTGATGCTGATATTCCGGAAATGTCTGCTTCTCAGGTCATGCAGGAACAATATTGGCAACGCACTCGTGGTGCAGTTCGCACTGCTATGGAACAATGCGTTGTTGCTCTTGAAAAATACGGTCTTTCCCCTGAAATGGGTCATAAAGAAGTTGGCGGTATCAAAGGTCATATCACACCGGACGGTAGCATGGATCACGTATGCGAACAGCTTGAAATCGACTGGAAATTCGCTGATGCACTTCAAGCAGCAGATAATGAACTCGTTGTTCGTATCTTAGTAAAAGAAATCTTCCGCGAAAATGGCTTAGAAGTAAACTTCAAGGCTAAACCTATGATTGGTCTTGCTGGAAATGGTGAACATACTCATATCGGTTTAGGTGCTATCTTAAAAGATGGTTCGTTTGTAAACCTCTTTGCTCCAAGCGATTTAAAAGCTGATTTCATGAGTGCTGTAGGTTACGGTGCTATCATGGGCCTTTTGAAAAACTATGAAGTTATCAATCCATTTGTTTCCGCTACAAATGACTCTTTAAATCGTTTAAAACCTGGTTTTGAAGCTCCTGTATGTATCGTTACTTCTCTAGGTCATGTTCCTGAAGTTCCTTCTCGTAACCGCACAATCTTAGCTGGCCTTATCCGCGATGTAAACAATCCTAAAGCAACTCGTTTTGAACTTCGTGCTTGCAACCCTTACACTAATACTTATCTTGTGCTTGCTGCAATTTACAGTGCTTTATTAGACGGTGTAAAATACGCTGTTACTAGAACAACTGCACAGCTTTTAGAAGAAATTTCTAAACAGCCTGGCGATAAGGCAGGATATTTAGAATTAGACCGTGCTTATCGTGCTGAAGATGATGTATTTGAAGATTACACAGAAGAAGAACGTGCTCAACGCTTTGGCATTCACCCTGCAACAGTTTGGGAAAATCTCTCCAACTTGAAAAACTACCCTGAAAAACGTGCTGTATTAACAGGCAACGGTGCACTTTGCGATAAAATTATCGACGCATTCGTTGAAGGTGAATTGATTCGCTGGAAAACAGAATTAATCAGTCGCATTATTCCTGAAAACCGTGCTTTAATCAGTAGCTTTAAAGAAATCAAATCTGCATATATTACAGATGAAGATTCTTACAACTGGAATAAAATCAATCGCATTCGCTACTACCTTGCAAAAGACAGCATCGACCAAAAATCACTCTTTACTCAGCTCATCAGTGCATTGAACACAGGCGATTTTGCTACAGCTTCTAGCTTGCAAGTTGAAATGTACGATAGAATGGAAGAATTAAAAGCTCTCTACGCTTCTTATAAAAATAACATGATTTGATGAATATAAAGAGCCGCCATTATAAATTGGTGGCTCGTACTTATTTGAGCTATTATTTATAAAATTTCTTAAATGAGGATTCCAATATTAATTATAATTATAGTTGACAAAGATAAATATTAATTATATTATATATGTATAAATTGTATTTAAGTAAAATTTATATATAATATTGGAGGTTTTTAATATGAAAAAATGGGTTTGTACTGTATGCGGTTGGGTTTACGATGAAGAACTTGGAGATGCAGATTACGATTTAGCTCCTGGTGTAGCTTTTGAAGAATTGCCAGATGATTTTGTATGCCCATTGTGCGGTGTAGGCAAAGACGAATTTGAAGTAGAAGAATAAATTTTTACTAAATTATAGTGCAACATCATGTCAACTTAATTTTAAGCTGAGGTGATGTTGCATTTTTTATATTTAGCTAGATTTAATAAAATACATATGATATACTAATTTTTGCAGTCTATTTTTAATGTTAAGTTATATATATTATATCGTGAGGAAAAGTAAATGCAAGTTACCAAAAAGATAAAAGATGAAATGATTTCTATTTTAGCAGATGTTTATAAAGAAGCAAAACCGGCACTTATTTACAACAATGCTTTTGAATTGTTAATCGCTGTTATTTTATCAGCACAATGCACCGATAAAAGGGTAAATGTAGTAACTGGTCGTCTATTTGCCAAAGCCAATACTCCTGAGGCTATTTTAAATATGGGTGTAGAACAATTAGAAGAGGAGATTCACGACTGTGGGTTGTTTAGAAATAAAGCTAAAAATATCATTGCCACTTGCCAAAAATTGTGCAGTGATTACCACGGTGAAGTTCCATCAGATTTTGATGAACTTTTAAAATTGCCAGGCGTTGGAAGAAAGACGGCAAATGTAGTTTCATCAATAGCATTTAATCGCCCTGCAATAGCGGTGGATACACACGTTTTTCGCGTGTCGAATAGACTTCATTTGGCTATTGGAAAGACGCCAGATGAGGTGGAGGCAAAATTGCAAAAAGCTATCCCTAGGGAAAAATGGTCGGACGCTCACCACTGGCTCATCTGGCATGGTAGACAAATTTGCCGTGCAAGAAATCCCTTGTGCGGTAAATGCCCACTGAAGGAGTTATGCCCTTCTGCGTTGATAAGTGATTGATTAAAATTTAAGGAGCGATATTCATGATTTATCGTAAAGCTGTATTTAGCGATGTAGAACAAATATTCGATTTAGTAAATATGTATGCACAAGACGGCGTAATGTTAGCTCGCTCACGAAATACTTTGTATGAAACGCTTAGAGATATGTATGTTGCTGAAGAAAATGGCGAAATTTTAGGCGTTGGCGGACTTCATATCGTTTGGGATAAACTAGCTGAAGTTCGCACTTTGGCGGTTTCTAAAAAAGCTTTGCGTCGCCACATTGGCTCTGATATTGTAAATCACCTCATCATCGAGGGCAAAACTTTAGGCATAACAAGAGTGTTTACGCTTACCTATCAAGATAAATTTTTTGCAAGTTTAGGCTTTAAAGTTGTAACTAAAGATCATTTGCCCCAAAAAGTTTGGAAAGATTGCATTGATTGTCCTAAATTTCCTGACTGTGATGAGATAGCTATGGAAATGAATATTTGATTGTCCTAAAAAAGACGAGATGATTATAAAATATCTATAATCATCTCGTCTTTTTTATCTTTGTTTTACAGAATTTTTCCCAAGTAAATCTTGTAGTGCCTTAAAGGCTTCTTTTTTTCCGTTAATCCAAAACTCTGAATTACCTTTTACCATTTTTTTCGTTCTGGCAAAATACATATAAACAGGGCAAGAGCCTGCGTATTCATGCAGTACATCTTTTATTTTAGCAAATATTTCTTCTGTTTCTTGCTCTGCTTTTAGCATTAGGCAAAATTCTGGTTTGTAATCGTCTAATCCGATGACTTTATCAGCAATAATTTTAATACCGTTATCTGTGTGATTTACTCTACCTCTGATAGCTACAGGAATATCGGGCAAAAGGTAATTTATATTATTGTAAAAGGAATTTGGAAATACTACAACTTCGATATTATTTGCATAAGCTTCAACTTGCAAAAAGCACATCATATCACCTTTTTTGGTGGTAATTCTCTTTGCTTCATGGATAATTCCGGCAAAGCTGACAAATCCGCCTTCCCTTGTCGAAGATAGTTCTTCAATGGTGCTTAGATTTGCTATTTTATCTTGATACTGTTCTAGTGGCTGGCCTGTGATGTAAAATCCGCTGATTTCTTTTTCCATGTTGAGGATTTGTATTTTAGGATATTCTTCGATATTTGGCATATTTATTTTGTCTAGGGAGTTATCTGCGTCATTTTCGCCATCGCTTAAAACGCCGAATAAATCGAGTTGACCGCTAGCGATATCTTTTCGTTTGCGATTGCCGATATCAATCGCCTCATCTAAAACTGCCATGTATTGGGCTCTATTGTAACCCATGGAATCAAAGCAACCGCATTTAATCAAGTTTTCCAAAGCTCGTTTATTTATACTTCTACTGTTCACACGACAGCAAAAATCTTCAAGCGAGGTAAATAATCCGTCTTTTTCGCGAATGCTTACAATGCTTTGCAGTGCTGATTCGCCTACATTTTTTACGGCAGCAAGACCAAAGCGAATGCTGTCGCTATCAACTGTAAAATTAGCACGGCTGGCATTAATATCAGGCGGTAAAATCTGTATATTCATATGCTTGCAATGTTCGATATACTCGCCGATTTTATTTCCCGTCATCAAACTTGTGAGCATAGCAGCCATAAATTCTTGTGGATAATGTGCTTTTAAATACGCTGTCTGCCAAGCGACAAAAGCATAAGCGGCACTGTGAGATTTGTTAAAACCGTAATCGGCAAAGTTTAATAATAAGTCGAAAATCTTTTCAGCTAATTTATTATCTATGCCGTTTTGCTTGGTGCCTTTCATAAAATTTTCTTTTTGCGACATCAAGACATCATGTTTTTTCTTGCCCATAGCACGGCGAAGAATATCCGCTTGGCCGAGCGTAAATCCTGCTAAAACCTGTACAATCTGCATAACCTGCTCTTGATATAGCACTACGCCAAAAGTTTCTTTTAAAATAGGCTCTAAGGCAGGGTGCATATATTTTACTTCTTTTTTGCCATGGCGACCGTTGATAAAATCTGTAACCATGCCACTACCGAGAGGTCCTGGGCGATATAAAGCCACAAGTGGAATTAAATCAGCAAAACCTTCCGGCTGTAAATCTTTCATAATCGTCGTCATGCCCGAGGATTCCATTTGAAATACTGCTGAGGTTTCGCCTCTACAGAGCATATCAGAAGTCAATTTATCTTCGAGCGGAATATTGTTTATATCTATTTCAATGCCACGATTTGCCTTGATATTTTCTAGTGCATCAGCGATTACAGTCAAGGTGCGAAGTCCTAAAAAGTCCATCTTCAAAAGGCCTAGTTCTTCTACGTAATCTTTATCAAATTGCGTAACTAAAGTTCCTTCTGAAACTTGCACCGGAACGTAATCTGTAACAGCATCTTTGGAGATAACGACACCTGCCGCATGAGTAGATGAATGGCGAGGAAGTCCTTCGATATCTTTAGCAAAATCGACTAATTTTTTGACTTGCTCATCATTTTCATATAACTGGCGAAACTCCGAGGAATTTTTTAAGGCTTTATCTAAAGTCATGCCTAATTCTTGCGGAATGAGTTTGGCGATTTTATCCACATCAGCGTAGCTCATATTCATAACTCGGCCAACATCTCGAATTGCACCTTTAGCTGCCATTGTACCAAAAGTTATAATCTGTGCAACGTGGTCTTCGCCGTAGCGACGCTTTACATATTCGATAACTTCATCTCGGCGAATGTAGCAAAAGTCAATATCTATATCCGGCATGGTTACGCGTTCAGGATTTAAAAAGCGTTCAAAAAGCAAACTGTATTTTAGCGGGTCAATATCTGTAATCCCTAAAATATAAGCGACAATGCTACCTGCTGCTGAACCACGCCCCGGCCCTACAGCGATATTTTGACTGCGTGCAAAATTGATAAAATCCCAAACGATGAGAAAATAGCTATCATAACCCATTTTATGAATAATTGATAATTCATAAGCTAAACGCTCTTTGATTTCGTCTGTGATATTTTTATAGCGATGGGAAATCTTTTCCTCACACAATTTTCGCAAATACTGTTCATCGGTCAAGCCTTCAGGAAGCGGAAAATTAGGCAAATGCAGATGTCCAAATTCAAATTCTACATTGCATTTTTCAGCAATTTCTAAAGTATTGCTTATTGCCTCTGGTGTAGCTTTAAATAAAGCCAGCATTTCCTTGCCGGATTTTACATAAAAATCATCGCTAGAAAATTTCATGCGATTTGGTTCATCTAAAGTGCTACCTGTTTGAATGCACAGCATTACATCATGAAAATCGCTATCTTCTCGTTTGATATAATGACAATCGTTTGTCGCTACTAATTTTAAATCGTATTTTTTAGCAAGTTCAATCAAACCTTCATTAGAAATAGCTTCTTCGGCAATGTGATGATTTTGAATTTCCAAATAGAAATCGTCTTTGCCGAATATATCTATATATTCTTCTACCAGTTTTTCAGCCTTATGTTTATCTCCACGAATCAAAGCTCTTGGAATTTCTCCTGCAATGCAACTGCTCAAACAGATGATTCCTTCGTGATATTTTCGCAAAAGCTCTTTATCCACACGTGGTTTATAGTACATTCCTTCTGTGTTGGCAAGCGAAACTAGCTTTATCAAATTTTGGTAGCCTACATTGTTTTTTGCCAATAAAATTAAATGGTAATATCTAGTGCCTTCGACTTCAAAATTATCAAAGCGAGATTTCGGAGCTAAATATAATTCGCAACCGATAATCGGCTTTATGCCAGCTTTTTTTGCTTCTTTATAGAATGCAATCGTTCCGTACATATTGCCGTGGTCAGTTATTGCCAAAGCTTTCATGCCCAATTCTTTAGCATATGATACTAAATCTTTTATGCGACTAGCTCCGTCTAAAAGGCTATATTCTGTATGAACGTGCAAATGTACAAAATCTATAATTTCATTTTTTATTTCTTGAGTATCCATGTTATTTCTTCACTTTCTATGCACAGTTTCACATTATAAATTATGGATAAATTTCGATATAGGTTTGTAAATTATCCACACCAAAACGGCATTTATTCCCGCTTTTAAAAGATTAAAGGGAATTATGGCAGGCAATAGTAATTCGATGACTTTTTCCATTGGTGCACCTAAAAAAATAGGAGTTAAAATTAAATTGCAACCGACCATTACGACTGTCATCGTCAAAACTCCGGCAATTAAAGCAACTGCTGCCGCTATTTTAGTTCTAGTTCTTTGATAGATAAATCCTGCTACAATGACAAAACTTCCTGTAGCTAAAAAGTGCATAACAATGCCGATAATTCCCCCATCAGCACTTATAAATAAACCTTGCAAAATAGCTACTATTGCCGTTAAAATCAATCCACCAACAGAGCCAAATAAAAAAGTACCGATTAAAATAGGTACATCAGCAGGGTCATATTTCATAAAAGGCACAGCCGGAAGTAGCGGGAAATTTATAATCATAACTAAAATTATAGACAATGCTACAAGCATAGCCATACTAGTCAACATGCGAGTTTTATTTGTCATCATAAAATGTAAAATCCTTTCTTTTCTATATTAAAATTTTATCTTTCCACCTGTATTTCTATTTTCATCAAATAATTGTTAAAATCTGTTTCTGATAGATGATTGAGCATATCTTCTTCATACAAATGACCGATTAATTTATAATTTCTATCGAGCAATTCCCTGCAAAAAATACGATATTCATTTCGCAGATTATCGTATGAATTTCGAATATATTTTACAGCATATCTTCCCGCTGGCTTTATCAATAAATGTTTATTGTTGATTTTTTTATCAATTTTCGTAGAATAATGCAGTGTTTTAAATGTATTTTCCTTGATAGAATCATTGTCTATTATTTCACCAAAGCCAAAGCTGTAGTCGAAATTATGTTTTTTGCAATAGTCGATATGATAGAGCATTGCCTCAAACATAGCCTTTTCATCACTATCTTTTTCGCCATTTGTTACGATAAAATACTGCTCCTTTTCATCTACAAATTCAATCTCATTTTCTTCAACCTTAAATGAATCTTGCGTGATATTTATGGTGTTTTTCAACAGTTTACGCAACCGTTTTAATCGCTCGATTTCCTCATACATTTTTTTATCTTTTTCTTTGAGCATAGCGATAAAATTTTCTGCCCCTCGATGTTTGATATAATTTTTTATCTCATCTAAACTCATGCCCACTTCTTTAAACATACTTATCATATCAAAGATAAAAACTTGATTTAATGAATAGTATCTATAGCCATTATTAGCAATTTTGGCAGGCTTTAATAAATCAATGTCATCATAGTGAAAAAGCGTGTCCTTTGTCGTATTGCAAAGCCTAGCAAATTCACCGCTTTTAAATAATTTTTGTGCCAAATTAAAATTCACCCCACTATAGTCTTACACCATATTTTACTTTGTTTAATTTTAATTATACATGATAGCGTTTTTCTATGCAAAAAAATCAACTATAAATTTTATTTAGCAAAATACTTGACATTATAAATGAATTGTAATATATTATTATTCGTCAATTAATTGATAGTGATTATCAAATACAAAATAGTATATATAAAAATCTAAACGTTTATCTAAATTTTAGAAAACATATTCTTTTTATCATTTAAACCTAGTAAATAGGTAGTATTAGATTGGTTAGTATATTTTATGCAAATTTATATAAAGGAGTTATTCACTATGAAATCCAAAAAGAAAACAGCCCTTTTAACTTTATCCATATTGATGAGCTTATCTGTGCCTACATATGCTCAAACAAATGCTGATGAAAATACAGTAGTTCAAGCCCCTGATGTTGTAGTTACAGCAACTCGCACAGAAGCACTTGTCAAAGATGTACCAAGTTCTGTTGAAGTTATCACTCAAGATGATATTCAAAAATTAGGAGCAACAGATGTATATTCAGCACTTCGCTTAGCAGATAATATTAATATCTCAAGTGAAGGAACAGGTTTTGGTCGCAGAATTTCAATTCGTGGTATGGCTACAAATCACGCTTTAATTTTGATTAATGGTCATCGTACAGCTATTGAAGATACTTCTACTACACAAAATTTATTAGCATTAAATAGAATTAATGTACAAGATATTGAACGTATTGAAATTATTAGAGGTGCTGCTTCTGCTCAATATGGTTCTGATGCTTTAGCAGGTGTAATTAATATTATTACTAAAAAAGCAGATGAAAAACCATCTACTACTGTTGGTGTAGCTACAGGCACTGAAACAATGAGCAATTATTATAATTTTAATCTTGGTAGAGATGGTAAATTTACTAGCAGTTTAAGTATGAATTTTTCTAAAGATAGAGAACGCACTATGCAAGATAGTGTGATGACTTATTTATACGGACCTTCACAAACATTTAATTTTAATGGTAAATATGATATTGATGAAAATAAATCATTGAATTTAGATTTAGGTTATTACACAGCTAGTTTACTTGCTGATTGGGGTTCTTTAGGGCAAGCTACTTTAGATATGAATCGCAGAGATTTTAGTTTAAGCTATGATGGTAAATCAGATAATAGCAATTATATGATTAGAACTTTCTACAGTAAATTAGATAAAAATAGATACTTGCCATACCAAAAATGGATGGGCGAAGGTGTAGAAAACAATCAATATAGTGTGTGGGGCATTGAAGGAAAAAATAGTGTACAATTAAATGATGAACATTTATTGACCTTTGGCGGTGAATTTAATAAAAATAAAGTTGAAGGTGCTAATTTTGGCAAAAATGCTAAAGGAAGTAAAGATATTGATACTTACGCAGCATATGCACAAGATGAATGGATGGTTGGAGAAAAATTATTATTAATTCCTGCTGTTCGTTATGACCATCATAGTGATTATGGTAGCAAAACAACTCCTAAATTTGGTGCAACATATTTCTTAAATGATAATAGTCGCTTTAAAGTAAATTGGGGTAAAGGATTTAAAGCTCCAACTGTAAGTGAATTGTACATGAACTTTACACATGCAGGTCAATTAACTATTGGTAATCCTAATTTAACACCAGAAGAATCTACATCTTGGGACGTAAGTTATGAAGCAGAAGCTAATAATAATTTCGGTAAAGTAACTTATTTTAACAATAAAGTAGATAATATGATTTCTACTCGTAGTATTGGTTTAGGTAAAGATGCATATAGTGAATACTACAACATTGATGGTACTACAAAAACACATGGCGTTGAATTAACATTAGGTCGCAATTTCAATGATAATTGGACATTAAAAACTACAAGCAATTGGACAAGTGCAAGCAATAATGCAACTACTACGACTTCTGATACAGGACATGGTGTTGATGGTATTGCAGATAATATCACTACATTACAATTATCTTATGATGATAATAAAGCTAATGGTTATAATTTCACACTTTGGAATCAGTGGGTAACTGATTATTATGATAGCAGTGCTAAGAAAGATTTCACCTATAATACTACAAACTTTGTAATCAACAAAAAATTTGGTGAAGGCAATAGAGTTTATGCTGGCTTAGATAATATTTTTGATAAAAAAGTAGCAGATATAAATTTAGATGGTAGAATTTGGCGTGTTGGTGCTGAATGGACTTTCTAATTTAGCTTATAACTGATAAAAAGCAGTGAGAATGAATATCTTAATGAATTAGATATGCATTTCACTGCTTTTTGCTTGCGATTATAGATAGTTTATGATATATTAAATGATAATGATTTTCGTTAATATAATATGTTAGGAGATGATTTTTTGAATAAGTTTATGAAAATGATTGCTTGTTCTTTAATGGTAACGACTTGTTTAGCTACTACAGGTTTTGCAAGTGAAAAGACAAGTAAAGAAGATTTAGACACACCTACTAAAACAAATTATTATTACAAGGGAAAAGAAATTTCTTTGCAAAAGGCTGTAAAAATTGCCGAAAATTACGATGTAGTATTTTTTGATGAATATCATGACCAAAGTTCTATTCATCAGGCAGAGAGTAATTTTTTTAAACAGATGTACAGACAAAATCAAGATATGATTTTATCTTTAGAGATGTTTGAAAGAGATGTACAAGATGTTATGGATGGTTATTTAAATGGTGAAATCAGCGAAGAAGATTTTAAAGCAAAATCTCGCCCATGGCCTAATTATGAGGAAGATTATCGTCCGCTTATTGAATTTTCCAAAGCACATAATATTTATGTACTTGCAGGAAATATTCCTCGTCGCATGGCGGCACAATACGCCAAAAAAGGAGATTTTTCTCTTATAACAGATATAGATAGAGCATATTTACCTCAAAAACATCTTGTAGAATACGGTGCATATTACAATGAATTTAAATCGTATATGTCTACAGGCGATGAAAGCCAACATATGATGATGAGTCCCGAACGCATTGAATTATTTTATAAAGCACAATGTTTAAAAGATGATACAATGGCGGAAAGTATCAATAATTATATTAATGCACATAAAAATATAAAAGTACTTCATATGCAAGGAGCTTTTCATGGCAATAAACATTTAGGTGTAGTAGAAAAATTGCACAAATTAAATCCAAATTTAAAAATCTTAGTCATCACACCCGTAGAGGCTAAAAATTATGAAAGTGTAAAAGATAATTTTGGCAAGAATGATATGGTTCTAACATTCACTAGAAAATAATTATAAAGAAAAAGTGTTTGTTTAGCAGGCACTTTTTCTTTGCCACACATGAATTAATTAGCAGTAAGTTATAAAATAGAATATACGAAAATAGCCCAAAGAATAAGTGTTATTATTTATTCTTTGGGCTATTTTTTATCTAAAGACAAAATTTTTCTTTCATAAAATATATAGTTTTGCGAAAAAATACCTAATATATAATTGAATAACTTGTGATGTTATATATATCAATAAAAACTATATATTTATTCTACTATATATTCTACAAATGTCAAGATTGACAAAAAATTTTTTTATTTCTCCTTTTTATGGTCAATTTATTTGATAGTTAATCCATTTTGTATTTCTAGAGATGATAGTAATAATATTATATTTTTTACTATTTTTTCGCAGAACTATATATTTCACGAAAAATAATATAAGCAAGGATAGATAGTAATGAAATATGCTTATAAAACTGAATTAAATCCAACACCAAAACAAGCAATGAAAATACGTGAAAGTATTGGGATTTGTCGCTTTCTCTACAATGAATACATTGCATATAATACTCGCTTGTATAAGATGTATCAGCGTGGGCTTTTGGATAGTAAACAACCATATTTTATAACAGCTAAGGATTTTGACAAGTATATAAATAATAAGGTGAAAGTCAAAGAGAAATTTAGCTGGATAAATAAATGTGGTTCTAAACCTAGAAAAAAGGCTATTGTAAATGCTGAACTTGCATATAAGAGGTATTTTGCCAAAAGAGCTTCTCTGCCTAAATTTAAAAGCAGAGATAATCAAGATGTTTCAATGTATTTTCCTAAAAATAATATCTATGATTGGATTATAAAAAGACATTGCGTAAAAGTTCCTACACTAGGTTTTGTAAGGCTTAAAGAATTTGGCTATCTTCCTGTTGGAGTTAAGGTTATAAATGGCAATGTGTCTTATGTTGGCAGTAAATATTTTGTGTCAGTTACCATTGAACTGCCTGAGGTAGATATAGATAAAAAAATATTTAATCTTGAAAATCTAGCTATAGATATAAAGATAAATAAGCAAAAAAATTTGTTAGAGAGAAAATTAGATAGGGCAAAGAAAAAACTTCAAAGGAAAATATTAAAGACAAAAGCTCATAGTAGGAATCAAGAAAAGCAAAAGTTGCAAATTCAAATTTTAAACCAAAGATTAGATTTTTATAGAACAGATAGATTTAATAAGATAATTCATCAAATAGTTAGTAAAAATCCTAAAAATATTATTTTGCCAGATTTAAATAATCTTGTAGATAGTAAAGATAAGAATTTACTACACAAGGCATATGAATTTAGAAATAGACTTCTTTTAAAATGCAATTTAGAAAAAATTAATTTACTTACGGATAAAAATATAACTTGTTTTGATGAATCTATAACTGTTGTTATAGATTAAATAAATATTCACTACCGATGGCTGGTCGGGAAGTTAAGCCTTGGGAGTATATATGACTTATATACGTGGAAAAAGGAATACTCTTAGATGTAGTCGATCTGAGCAGCAGAAGAGCAATAAAAAATAAATACTTGGAGGAACTTATGAATCATTATAAAAAAGCATTAACTATCACAGCTATAGCATTTACACTTAGTTTTAATTTAAATCAAACTGCAAGTGCTAATGGTACTAATATCAACAATACTTTAGATACAAATGCAGTTGTTATGGAGTCAAATGATAATAGTATATTTAAACCAGCGGCCTTAAAATCACTAGAAGATTATAACTTGCATTATCGCTTATATAAATACGACACAATCTCTATAAAAATAATTGGTTTTGAAGACTCTGACCAATTTGATGAAATCTTAATCGGTACAGATGGATATGTAAATTTACCGTATGCAGGTTCAGTAAGACTTGCTGGTCTTACTTTAGATGAAGCTAAAGATGTTTTAACTAGAAAGTTTAGTAGATACATAAAAATCTCGGATTTATCCATTATGGTAAAATCATATGGCCCTAGAAAAGTTCAAGTATTAGGCGAAGTAAATAATCCTGGCAGTGTAGAGCTTGATTCAGATGATATGAATATGACTACTGCCATATCTAAAGCCGGTTGGGTTACAACTTATGGCAGGCTTAAAAAAGCACAAATAATTCGCATTTATGATGGGACAATGTATGTAAAAGAAGCCAATATTAAAAACTATATTGAAAAGCATGATATAACTCAAAACTATGCATTAGAAGATGGGGATATTATCTACATTCCTAAATCTAATAAAATTGACTATAAACAAGATATATTGCCTATTATTGGTGTATATACAACCTATAAAGCAGTTACAGACTAATAAATGGAGAGTATAACATGGAATTAGAAAATCAGCAAAAAGATAATGAAAGTATAGATTTAAGGCAACTTATTTCTATAGTAAAAGAAAAGAAATTAATTGTAGTATCAATTATTGCTATATGCACAATAATAGCGGTAGTCGTAGCCTTTATCCTTCCTAAATCTTATCAATCTACAACTCTTGTAAGAATAAAATCAAGTAGTTCTTCAGCTTCAGGATATGCCGCAATGGCAGCAGGACTTGGCATAGATATTGGAAATTTAGGTGGTTCTAGTTCGGCAAGTCCAGAGTCCTATATTGAACTTATGAAATCTCGTGAAGTAATTCAGCCAATAATGGAAAATATAGATCTGCCCGAAGAAGACAGAGAGAAGCTCACAACAGAAGATTTTATAAAAAAATACTTAGAAATTACAAATACAAAAAAGACAGATTTAATTGTAATTGGAGCTTATGGCAAAACACCTGAAGAAGCACAAAGTATCTCAAAATCTGTAGCGGATAATTTCTTAACCTTGATGACAAAATTAAATAAAGAAGACAATTCAACAACGCTTAAATTTTTAAAAGACAGAATGGATATAGCTAAAGAAGAAATGCAAGATGCTGAAAATAAACTTCAAGCATACCAACAAGAAAAAGGAATTTATTCTCCAGATGAACAAGCAAAAGCAATCATTGCAAATTTAAGCACCTATGATAATTCTATTGCGCAACTTCAAGCACAATTAGATGGAGATAATGCAAAACTTGAAAATGTAACAGGACAACTAGAAAAGCAAAATGCTTCTTTATTAGAATACAAAGTTTCAGATAATGATAATATAGGCGCACTTAGAAACTCTATTGTAAATAAACGAGTAGAAATAGCAGGACTAGAGCAAAGATACACAAATGAACACCCTGATGTAATTAGAGCAAAAGAAGAACTTCGTGCTATGCAAAACTCATTAAATGATGAAATAAATAGAGCAGTATCTTCGCAAAGTGTAACCTTAAGTCCAGTACAAAGTGCATTATTAAAAGATAAATTGACAACACAAACAAATATATCCGTAGAAAATGCCTCTATTGAAGCATTAAAAGCAAAACAAGCACAACAAGAAAATGAGATATCCACTCTTTCAGCAGATAGTGTAGAATATATTCGCCTAACTCGTGATACCAAAATGGCAACAGAAGTATATACATCTCTTGTAAAAAATTATGAACAAACAAGAATACAAGAAGCAAAAGAATCTATGGATATTCAAATAATTGACGAAGCAAACTTACCAAAAGAAGATATGCCAGCAAAACCAAATAAAAAAATAATAGCAGCAATAGGGTTTGTACTTGGAATAATGATATCTTTTGGTTATACGCTTTATATCTATTCAAAAAGATATAGCTTATAACATTTAAATTAAAATTTGATGTAGATAAGATTTAAAATTCTTATCTACATCAAAAAGATATGATATGAGGATGATTTAATGAAAAATAATAATAAAATATCCAAATTAGACTATCATTCTATGCATATAATTCCACTAATTTCTGCTTTTGGAGATTATGTAGCAATTATTTTATCTGAAAAAATAGTATTAGAATTTTGCGAAATACTATTTAAAGAATTTACATTTATCATTCCAAATATCTATTTTTACTTTTGGATACCATTGACATATATATTCTTTTTATTTTATACAAATGCACATAAACGAATGATTCCCTTTTGGGAAGCTATAAAAAATACTTTTTATGCCAATTTTTACAGTACAGTAGTAACAATTTTTGTTTTATACCTAATACATAAATCAGACTACGTATCTAGAGTCTATTTATTATTTTTTTTCATATTATCTTTTATATTATTGTGTATAGTTCATCAAATAATAGTAAATATTTTTAATAAATTAGACATAGCAAAAGAACCAGTATTATTTATTGGAAAAGGTGAAACTACTGATAAAATAATAAAATTTTTTAGTGAAAATCACTGTTTTGGATTAAGAGTCATCTCTATTATAGAAAATGACGAAAATGTAGCTACTATAAAAGATTATATTAATAAGACAAAAGTAAATACAGTAATTATATCAAACAATATAGCAAAAGATAAATTAATACAATTAATAACACAAATTCAACCATATGTTAGAAATATTTTATTTGTACCAAATCTAATAGGAACACCTATAGCAAATTTAGATATACTCCGTTTATATACAGCAGATGTTGCACTATTATATGTAAAAAATAACTTAGCAAGAAAGCGAAATCGAATAGTAAAGTATATTTTTGATATGACACTAACTATAGTAGGAACAATATGCATTTCACCGATATTACTTATTATAGCTATTTGGATTTATAAAGATTCGCCAGGGCCTGTTATCTTTAAACATATGAGAGTTGGAAAAGATGGCAAAGAATTTCCATGTTATAAATTTCGTTCAATGTGTGTAGATGCCAAAGAAAAACTAGAGGAATTATTAAAAAATGACCCTAAAGCAAGGGCTGAATGGGATAAAGATTTTAAATTAAAAAATGACCCTAGAATTACAAAATCAGGAGCATTTTTAAGAAAGACAAGTTTAGATGAACTTCCACAAATATTTAATGTATTAAAAGGCGAAATGAGCTTAGTTGGACCTAGACCAATAATAAAAGCAGAAATGCAACGTTACAAAGAGCATATTGATGACTATTTAATGGTAAAACCAGGTATTGCGGGAATATGGCAGTGCAGTGGTCGTAGTGATGTAGATTATGATGAGCGAGTAGCATTAGATAGTTGGTATGTAAGAAATTGGTCTGTGTGGCTAGATATTATGATACTTTGGAAAACCTTAGGTGCAGTATTTTTAAAGAAAGGAGCGTATTAATAGATGAAGATTATAATCCTCGCTGGAGGCGGTGGGACAAGATTATTTCCACTATCTAGAGATTGTTATCCTAAACAATTTTTACATGTTATAGGAAATAAATCGCTCCTTGCTCAAACAGTTGAAAGATTTTTAGGATTAGTTGAAGCAAAAGATATAGTTATTGTTACAAATAAAAAATATATCTTTCATGTACAAGCAGAATTAGATTCAATTAATGCTCAAAATGCTCATATAATAACTGAACCTATAGGAAAAAATACAGCACCTGCTATAGCTTTGGCTCAAGTTTATTGCAAAGATAAATTAAAATGCACAGATGATGAAGTATTATTTGTAACTCCTTCAGATCATTTAATAAAACCTGTAGAAGATTTTCAATTACTAATAAAAAAAGCTGAAAATATAGCAAAACAAGATAGTATAGTAACACTTGGAATAAAACCAACAAAGCCAGAAATAGGATATGGATATATTGAAACAGATAAAATAAAAGATAGTGCAGCTACAAAAGTAATATCTTTTAAAGAAAAACCAGATTTAAAAACAGCAGAAAAATATTTAAAACAAGGCAATTACTATTGGAATGGTGGAATGTTTATCTTCAATATAAAAACTCTGCAAGAAGAACTAGCAAAGTATGAAATACAAATAGCAGATATTATTCAACATGGTTTTGATTATACAGTAGAAAACTTTGATAAAATGCCAGATATTTCCATTGACTATGCAGTAGCCGAAAAATCTCAAAAAATGATGATGTTATCGATGAATAATATCTATTGGAATGATATTGGAAGTTTTGATGCCATAGCAGAAGTATTAGCTGATAAAAATAATAATGTTTTTATTGGAGATACCCTAGTTCAAAATTGCAAAGATACAACAATTATTGGAGATAATCGCCTAATTGCAGGTATTGATTTAGAAAATCTTGTAGTTGTAGACACGCCTGATGCACTTTTAATCGCCAAAAAAGGTCAATCTCAAAAAGTAAAAGATATAGTAAATATATTGAAAAAACAACAAAGAAAAGAAGCAACAGAAAATGTAACTATGTATCGCTCTTGGGGAAAATATACCCTATTAACTGAAAGTGAGGGATATAGAGTTAGAAAAGTAGAAATGAATCCTGGTAAAAGTCTAACTATGCAAATGCATTATCATAGAAGTGAACATTGGACAGTGATTTCGGGTACTGGAAAGATAACTATAGATGATAAAGAAAGTATCTTTACAGAAAATCAAAGTACCTATATACCAATGGGAGTAAAACATAAATTAGAAAATCCAGGAAAAATACCGCTAGTAATTATTGAAGTACAAAGTGGTAAATATATTAGCGATAGTGATATTGTGATTTTTAAATAAATTAAATTTATATAAGATAAATATTATAATAAAATAATATTATTAGAGGGAATAATGATAAAGATTGCTTTTGTTATTTTAACGTGGAATTCAGAAAAATATATAAAAAAGTGTTTGAATTCAATAATAAACTTAAGTTTTGATGAAATAAGAATAGTTATAATAGATAATGGCTCTTCAGATAATACTGTTAATCTTATAAAAGATATAAATATTAATAATGAAAATTATTACTTAGATCTAATAAAATTAGATAGTAATTTAGGAACAACAATAAGTAGAAATATAGGCATAAAAAAAATACAAGATAAGGTAGATTATTTATGCATTTTAGATTCAGATACTATAGTAAATCAAATAGCAATTAATCATATGATAGAAGTTTTAAATGAAAATGAACAAAATGGTATAATTGGACCTGTTATGAAAACTTCAGAGGGAAGAATACAACTATCAGGTAGAAAGATTCCTACTTTAACGACTAAGATATTAAAGATATTGCCTTTTAAATTTGCAAAAAAGAAAGGTGAGTTATTAGAAGTTGTAGATATAAAATATAATAACAATAATATTTTTAAAGTAGGCTATTTAATGTCTGCATGTTGGCTAATGAAAATAAAATTAGTAAAAGAAATTGGTAGATTAGATGAAAATATTTTTTATGCTCCAGAAGATGTTGAGTTTTGTATGAGAGCCTGGTTATATGGATATAATGTAGTTTATGATAAAAATGTTGAGATAATTCATGAATGGCAGCGAATATCAAGAAAAAAATTATTTAGTAAGCATAATTGGGAACATATAAAAGGCTTAATATATTTATATTTTAAATATAAGTTTATTTTTAGTACAAAGAAATTTGAAAGAATAATTTATAAAAATAAGTAAAAAATAAGGAGTAATTAGTAATGAAGATATTTTTTATAAATCCACCATTTAAAGCAGAATATGGAAAATTTTCAAGAGAAAATCGCAGTCCAGCTTTAACTAGAAGTGGAACATTATATTATCCATTATGGTTAATATATGCTGCTGCCGTAGCTAAAAAAGATGGTTTTGAAGTAGAATTTTTAGATGCACCTGCAACGCCTTTAAATGAAATTGAATCTTTAAATTTTATACAAAAACATGGTGAAAAAACAAGATTATTTGTAATTGAAACAAGTACACCATCGTTATTTAATGATATTAAATTTTTAGAAGAACTTAAAACTATATATCCAGAAGCTTTTTTTGTAATGGTGGGGACACATCCATCTGCATTGCCAGAAGAGACTTTAGGATTTAGCAATTCTATTGATGCAGTAGCACGTAGAGAATATGATTATATAATAAGAGATTTAGCCAGAAAATTAAGAGATAATAAAGATGTATATGAAGTAAAAGGATTAACATATAGAAAGGATAATGAGATAAAAAGTAATCCTGATATGGATTATATTGAAAATATTGATGAAATACCATTTGCATCTGAATTTATAAAAGAAAATTTAAATTATAAGGATTATTTTTTTGCTGCGTCATCATATCCAGAAATTCAAATTTTTACAGGCAGAGGTTGTATGGCACATTGCAATTTTTGTGTATATCCGCAAACTTTACATGGACATAAATATAGATTAAGAACGCCTGAAAATGTAGTTGCTGAATTTGAATATATTGCAAATAATTTTCCAGATGTAAAAGAAATTGTTATTGAAGATGATACTTTTACAGCTAAAAAACAGCGTGTTTTGGATATATGTGAATTATTAATAAAAAAGAACTTACACAAACGTTTTAGTTGGCTTTGTAATGCTAGGGTTAATTTAGATTTAGAAACAATGAAAATGATGAAAAAAGCTGGTTGTAGATTAATAATTCCGGGTATTGAAAGTGGCAATGAACAAATTTTAAAAAATATAAAAAAAGGTTCTAATTTAAAATTAATAAGGGATTATATGAAAAATGCTAAAAAGGCAGGATTATTAGTTCATGCATGTTATATGGTAGGAAATCAAGGTGAAACAAAAGAAACTATGCAAGAAACATTAAAATTAGCATTAGAGCTAAATTCTGATACAGCACAATTTTATCCATTATTGCCATTTCCAGGGACCGAAGCATATTTTTGGGCAAAAAATAATGGTTATATAACAGGTAACTATGATGAATATTGTAAAGAAGATGGAACAATTAACTGTGTACTAAATTTGCCAGGATTATCAGCAGATGATATGGTAAGATTTTGTGATAATGCACGAAAACAATATTATTTGAGACCAAGTTATATTCTTCATAGATTATGGATGGGTTTAAAGAATCCAAATGATTTAAAACGTTCATTAAAAGCTTTTAGTAAAATAAAAGAATTTTTATTTAAGTAGATGAGGCACGTATGAAAAAAATATTTATAAATGGAAGATTCTTTACACAAAAAATAACAGGTGAACAACGTTATGCGTTAGAAATGATTTCTGCATTAGATGAACTTTTATCTAGAAGTTCATCTAATGCAGAATTAGAATGGTGTATATTATTACCAAAAAAAATGAAAGCATATTTACCTATAAAAAAATATGAGAATATAAAAATAAAAAAAGTGGGTTTTTTAAAAGGACATTTATGGGAGCAATTAGAATTGCCCTTTTATACTAAAAATAATCTCTTAATAAATTTTTGTGATATGGCACCAATACTAAAAAAAAATCAAGTAGTAACTATACATGATATGGCAATAATGAGATATCCGGAATTCTATACTAAGTTATTTAGATACTGGCATTTATTTGTATATAAATGTCTAGCTAGAAGAAATATTACATTTTGTACTGTATCTGAATTTTCAAAGAAAGAGATTAATAAATATTTACATGTTGAATTTGATAAAATAAATATAATTTATCCTGCTTGTGCTGCTCACTTAAACAATAGCAAGATATATGATACGGATTTTATAAAAAAGCATAATATTGATTTAAATAAAAATATATTATTAGCAGTAAGTAGCTTAAGTAAAAATAAGAATTTTAAATCTATCATTGAGGCAATTAAATATGTAAATGTCGATAATTTAGAATTAGTTATTGCTGGAGGGGCTAATTCTAAAGAATTTGCTAATAAAAATACGCATGAATATTTAAAAGATGCTAAGTATGTCGGATATATTTCTGATGAAGAATTAATTACTTTATATAAAATAGCAAATTGTTTTGTATATCCTTCTTTTTATGAGGGTTTTGGATTACCGCCAATAGAAGCAATGACATATGGTTGTCCTGTTATTGTTTCTAAACAAACAGCATTACCAGAAGTTTGCGGTGAGAATGCAATATATTGTGATCCTTTATCTATTAAAGATATCGCAAGAAAAATAGAACAGGTACTTTTAGATAAAAATTTACAAAAGGAATTTTATCTAAAAGGAAAAGAACACGCAAAAAAATATTCTTATAAAATTAGTGCAGATAAGTATTTTAAATTAATAATGGAGTTATGTTAAATGGAGTCTAAAAATGAACTGATAGATATTGCTAAAGGAATTGGTATTATATTAGTAGTAGCTGGACATTGTATGGAATTTCCTAAGAACTATATATATTTATTTCATATGCCATTATTTTTTTTCTTATCTGGATATTGTTATAAAGAAAAATATAACCAAAATTTATCTAATATCTTTATTTTGTTAAAAAAAAGAATTAAAAGCTTATATTTCCCTTTTGTTAAATATGGTTTATTATTTGTTTTATTACACAACTTTTTTTACGATATATATGTATATTCAATGCCAGAACTTTGGTCACATAATAAGATGACATATTTTTTCTGTGTACAAGATTGGATTAAAGCTATTATTGGCATATTAACTTTTTCTAGACTAGAACAAATGTTAAATCCTTTTTGGTTTTTACCTGCCTTGTTTATAGTGACAATGCTATTTGCATTTATTAGTTATATAACAAAATTTATTAAATATGAAGACTTAATGAAAGCTATATTTATATATTTTTATTTTCTTTTTGCTTGTTTTTTTAATACAGATGAGAATAAATTATTAAGAATTATAACAATTTCCTCATTAGGATTATTATCTTTTTATTTAGGATTTTTATATAAAAAATATATAAAACAAAAGATTTACTCTTATAGAATAGCATTTTTATGTATATTGATATTAGTTTCAAATTCAATATATGGTCATATAAATGTATCAAATTTTGAATTTTCTTCACCTGGATTTTATATTATTAGTTCATTATCAGGGATATATTTAGTACTATTTTTTTCCAACGTATCATCTAATTTTCCTATAAAAAACTTTTTAAAATACTTAGGAAATATAACAATAGAAATTATGGCATTACATTATATTTCGTTTAAATTAGTATCTTGGATAATTATAAATTATTATATATTACCTGAAAATTATTTAGGATATCCAACTTTATTTTACGGAACTATATGGGATCTTTTTTACTGTATAATAGGTATTATATTACCGGTTATATTAATAAATGTTTTTAAGATTAAAGATTATATTTTTAGAGGATAAACTTATGTTTTTTAATTTAGATAAAATTGATATGTTAGATGGTATAGTAAGATTTTCAGAGCCCTTTTTTTTTATTAATATTATATTATTATTACATTTTTTTATAACTTGGGTTATTGATTATAAAAAAACAAAAGTAAAATTAGATTATTGGAGATCTTTTTGTATTTTATATGTAATTATCCCTATTTTGATAATGTACCCAGTATCAGCTTCATATATAAATATTGTTTCGGTAGGAACAGATATAGTATTTATTGATAGATATGTAGATGAAGCATATTTCATATCTATTATAGGATATATTTCTATGTTAATAGGACGATGTTTATATAAAAAACCTAAAACGATTAATATTAATTGTCTTGAAAAGATAATTATAAAAAATTTATCGAATAAATCTTTTTATAATATATTATATAGTATATCATTATGTTTATTTATTATTGTTATATTATTGTTATATAAATATCCAGAGTTTTTATTTAATGGAAGAGCTGTTAGATTCATAAATTCATCTTTGGGATTTATATTAAATTTTATACTTTCATATATTATGTTTAGTTTAACATTCTTTTTTTTAAATATATGGAAGCATAAAAGTAAATTATCATTAGTGTATAGTATAATTTCTATTTTTATGTCTATCTTAATGGGGAGTAGAGTAATATTGATGACACCTATTTTTATGATTATTACAATGTTAATATGTTTTTATAATAAAAGTGTAAAAATATGGCATTTTATAATAGGTATATTGTCTATATTAACAATGATGATTATATTATCTTTTTTAAGACTTCCTGACAATGACTATGCTTTTATTAGTATCATTATAGAAATTCTTTATGGAAATACATTTTCTGATTTGCGAGATTTTGCATGGGTTTTGAGTGGCTTTAATGATGATTTTTTATTTGGAAAAACATACGTATCTGCATTAATATCATTTATCCCTAGTTCTTTAATATCTTTTCGAGAAACCTATGGGATAGGTGTTATTACTAATAAATTTGCGGGTATTGTATTTGAACATTTTGGTCTGCGTACAGGTATATTTGGAGAAGCTTTTTTAAATTTTGGATACCTAGGTGTTATTATTATTGGTGCAATAACAGGTTATCTATTACAAAAAGCAAATATCTTTTTTTTAATGGCTATAAAAGTAAAGAAAGATATTTATTTGGCATATACAAAGACTGTTATATTTATGTTTATATCTACTATATTATTATCATCAGTTAATACATTTACAATATATGTGTATTTAAGTATACATATATTAAGTTATATAGTAAGTAAATTTTATTGGTCTTCATCAGGAGATATAAATGGTAAATATATTAAATAGAAATATAAAAATAGCTATACTAACACATATTACTACTATATCTGTTAGTATAGTAGTAGGATTATTATTACCTAAAGTATTGAGCATAACTGATTTTGGATATTGGCAATACTTTATGTTTTTTGCTAGTTGTTTAGAGCTTTTTTTAATGGGTTCGGGTACAGGTTTATATTTAAAGTATGGTGGTAAATATTATGATGAATTAGATTATAAATTAATAAAAAATATACTTCTTTTATTAATTTATTGGGAAATATTTCTATGTATAATTTTTTTATTTGTATTAAATTATATAAATGTTGATATTAATAAAAAGTATATTTTTTATTCTCTTATTGCAAGTATGTTTATAATTAATATAGGAACCTTTTTTAGTTATATATTACAAGCAACAAATAGAATAAAAGAAAATTGTGTTACAGTTCTAATATTAAATATATTATTAATAATATCATTTATAATTTTAATATTACTAAATATAGATAAATATTATATATATATATTGATATTTATAATAGCACATATTATAAGAGGCGGAGTTTTACTATATTACAATAAGAAAATTATATTTATTAAATCAACAAAAATACAGTATAAAAAATATGTTTACATTTTTCAATCAGGTATATACTTACTTATAGCAGATTATTCAGTAATACTACTATTTGGCATAGGTAGATTATTTATTGAGAATATATGGGGTATTATAGAATTTAGTAAATTTTCATTTGCTATGTCATTAGTTTTATTAGGAGTTTCTTTTGTTAATCAAATAGGATTAGTTTTATTTCCAGAACTAAAACAAAATAGTTATATAAAAATTATAAAATTATATTATAATTTTGATTTAAAGATAAATGTAGTATTGTTATTATTACCACTAAGTTATTTTGTCGTATTTTTTATTCTATCTAGATGGTTATCACAATATATAGTTAGTTTATATTATTTAGGTATATTAATGCCATTAGCTATATTTGAATCAAAAATGTCTATTTTAATAAATCCATATTATAAAGCATTAAGGAAAGAAAAATTTCTTTTATATATAAATTTTAGTATATTAATTTTAGGAGTAGTTTTGTTTATTACATTAAAACTTTTTAATTCAAATATACTTTTATTTTTATGGACATTTGTTTTACTCTCTTTTTCTAGAAATCTGATAAGTGAAATATTATTATCTAAAGTATCAAAAGTAAATTTTAATAAGAGTATCTATTTACAAAAATTAATTATAATAATTCTATTTATAATATTACTTAACCAAGAAAAAATTATAGCATTAATAACATATCTAATAATATATTTAATATTCTTTTTTAAATATAAATCAATTTTTATTAAATAGATTATACTCATTGTGCTAGTTCATTTTTTACTGTATAAACAAGCAAACATTGTT
>Cebus_capucinus_imitator_PRJNA485217_SSR118__coassemble_225_pt1 | contig 26094 bp, 20 predicted proteins | sample Cebus_capucinus_imitator_PRJNA485217_SSR118__metabat2_high_PE_012 | metagenome-assembled genome bin Cebus_capucinus_imitator_PRJNA485217_SSR118 | reverse complement strand
TTTATATCTCTGTCATGATGTGCATGACAAACTGGGCAAGTCCACTCTCTTACATCAAGTGCTTTCTTGCCATCACGGTTTCCACATGCTGAGCATATTTGACTTGATGGATATAGTCTATCAATTTTTATTATCTCTTTGCCATACCATTTTGCTTTATACTCTAATTTATTTACAAAACTAGCCCAAGATACATCAGCAATAGATTTAGCTAATTTATGATTATGCATTAAAAATTTTAAAATTTATAGATAAATTATCACAAAATTTTTTTATTTATGTTAAAATTAGATTATATATTATAAATAAAAGGAGAGATTCCCATGATTTTTACAAAAGAAACTCATCAAACAGAACGCAGAGAAAAAGCTGCCGGCGGTAACGGTCATCTTCTCATTGAACATCTTCTCGGCAAAGACCAATTAAAAGAACAATGCGGAATGTTCGCTAAAGTTGTTTTAGAACCAAATTGCTCTTTAGGCTATCATGAACATCATGGAAACGGCGAAGCCTATTATATCACAAAAGGCACTGGCAAATACAGTGATAACGGCACAGAAGTTATCGTAAACGCAGGCGATGTTGTATTTTGCCCTGATGGAGAAGGTCATGGTATCGACAATATCTCCAAAGAAGGAAATCTTGAATTTATCGCTCTAATCATCAACACTGCAAAATAATTTTTCCAAAAATAAATTAACAGCTACTAAATAATAAATTAGTAGCTGTTTTTATTTTAACATAAATTTTTATTTTTTTATATCAACTTATCAGCGATAAACTCATTTCAAAGTTATTTTGCATCGCCATTCACACCTATTTGGTAGTATTTTAAACCGTGATTTTTCACTGTTTTCTCTTTGTAAATATTTCTGCCGTCAAAGATGATATTGCCTTTCATGCGAGCTACAATTTCCATAAAATCAGGGCTTTGAAATTCTTTCCACTCTGTAACTACAACCATAGCATCAACATCATTTAACGCTGAATACTTGTTTGCCACATATTTTATATTGTCCACATCTTTTAAATAAAAATTTCTAGCTGTATTCATCGCCTGTGGGTCGTAAGCACGAAGTTTTGCACCACGTTTTACCAATTCTTTTACGAGCAAAATAGCAGGTGCTTCTCGCATATCATCTGTTCCTGGTTTAAAAGCTAGTCCCCAAATGCCAAACGTTTTTCCCGATAAATCTTCACCAAAATAAGTTATGATTTTATCCACTAATACCATTTTTTGGCGAGCATTTACATTTTCTACAGAGTGCAATAATTCTGGCTCATAATCAAATTCTTTGCTCGTTTTAATCAAAGCCTTTACATCTTTAGGAAAACAACTTCCGCCATAGCCACAGCCAGGATTTAAAAAGCTGTAGCCAATTCGCGAATCGCTTGCAATACCGCGTCGCACTTTATTTATATCTGCCCCAACTTTTTCACTGATGTTGGCAATTTCATTGATAAACGATATTTTAGTAGCAAGCATTGCATTTGCTGCGTATTTTGTAAGTTCAGCACTTTTGATATCCATTGTTACAAAAAATTCGCTAGAGCAGATAAAAGGTTCATAAAGTTCTTGCATAACTTCAATGGATTTCGGATTTTCCGAGCCAATAACCACTCTATCTGGGTGCATAAAATCTTGGCAAGCATTTCCTTCCTTCAAAAATTCCGGATTAGAAATTACATCAAAAGTCAAATCAGAACCCCTCTTATCGAGTTCTTCTTGAATAACTTTTCTAACCTTATCGCCCGTTCCCACCGGCACTGTTGATTTATCTACAATGTACATATTGTGCGTCATATATTTACCGATTTGTCTTGCAGCATTTATCACATATTGCAAATCAGCACTGCCGTCTTCGCCCATAGGTGTACCTACAGCAATAAAGCAAATATCACTCACAGCTAGTGCTTCTTTTATCTCTGTAGTAAAATCTAAATTGCCATTATCGTATGCAGATTTGACCATAGATTCCAAGCCCGGTTCATATATAGGAATGATTCCATTTTTTAAATTATTTATCTTTTCTTCCACTACATCTACACAGATAACATTATTTCCTGTCGCTGCAAAGCAAGTACCTGTAACTAGCCCTACATATCCAGTCCCTATCATAGCAACTTTCATTAATTTACACCTCTATAATAAAATACAAAATTTTTAGCTACACCTATAATAGTTTGCCCTATTTTTTATCAATTAGCAAGAAATTATTTACAAGTAAACTGTAACCAGCCTATAATACATCATATAGATATACTATACAAATATTTTCAAAAAGGAATGTGATTTATGAAAAAATTTTCTTTCAATACTTCTGGAACTTGTTCTAAACAGATTAATTTTAGCTTAGATGATGAACATATCATTCATAATGTAGAATTTATTGGTGGTTGCAGTGGCAATCTTTTAGGTATCAGCCAGTTAATCGAAGGAGCAAAAGCTGAAGATATCATCAATCGTTGCTCTGGAATTCACTGCGGTATGCGACCAACTTCTTGCCCTGACCAATTATCTAAAGCACTACAAGAAGCTATCAGGTGAACTACTCTCACTTACGCTAAAGCTTAGAAGTGAGAGTCTTCTGCTCTATTTTTAATAAATGATTTCAAAGCGAGGTTTTAAATTATGATTTTTGACTCTCATCTTCATACAAAATTCTCCGCAGATTCTCAAATGGAAATAAAAGATGCAATCGCTGCCGCTGACAGAGAAAATATCGGCCTTGTGTTGACAGAACATCTCGATTTTGACTTTCCCGCAGATGATTTATTCGAATTTGACCCTCATGCCTACATGAACGAATACGCACCCTATCGAAGTAATAAACTATATCTAGGTGTAGAAGTTGGTATGCAAGAGCATACTAAAGAGCAAAGCCTAGAATTTGTCAAAAAAGTTGATTTCGACCAAGTAATTTGTTCACTTCATATCTTAGATAAACAGGATTTGTATTATAAATCTTGCTATGAACATAAAGATAAACAAAGCGTTTACACTAACTATTTATCTTCAATGGCAAAACTCATCGCTATGCATGATTTTGCAGATATTCTAGGTCATATAGATTATATCTGTCGCTATGCACCATACAATTCAGCAGATATCACACTGAGCGATTATCAAGATTTAGTGGACAATATTTGGCAAACAATCCTCGATAAAAACATCATTCCAGAATTAAACACTAGACGTTTTAACAATTCTAATAATATACCTGCATTATTAAAATTATATGAACGCTATGCCAATCTCGGCGGAAAATATGTTTCTATTGGCTCTGACGCACATACGCCAGAAAATGTAGGTTATAAATTGCATGAAGCTGTAGATTTTCTCGATAAATATAATTTAAAACCTGTTTATTTTGCAAATCGCCAAATGAAACTCAGCAAAATTTAATCTTTATAAATTAAAATAATACTTAACAAAGGAGGGTTTTTTCATGTTAAAAAAAGTTATCTCTACAGGGTTATGTCTATCTTTATTGTTTTCTGCTTCAGCACCAATCACTCCGGCTATAGCTTCAACAGTAAACACGACAAATACCTCTCGACCAACGACTTCTTATGATGTTTTAGACGCCTCTACGCTTCAATCGAGATTAAAACTCGTAGAACAATCTGTATACGGACAAGAGCAAACAGGAGCCTTATTAACTCGCATAAGTCGCCTTGAAAATGATTTCTACGGCAAAACCTCAGGAAATAATACAGCAATTAGCGATTTAATCAATACGCTTTATGCCACTACATTCGATAATACTACTCGTCCATCTGCTATCACACAAATGAACGGTATAGAGTGGTTTCTGAGCGGTCAAGTATCCATAAAATCAATCACTGATAGATTGACTACTTTAGAAACGGATATCTACGGCAAACCTGTTTCTGGAACGCTTCAAAAACGCATGAATGATTTAGCGATGAGAGCGTACGGCAATTCCGATACAAAAACTCCGCTCGTATCCACAACGATACCTGCCGATACTTTAGTTAAAATAAAACTCGTTACTCCACTAAATACAGAAACGAGCAAAGTTGGCGACAAAGTAAAATTCCAAGCAGCAGAAGATGTCATCTACAATGGAAAATTAATCATCGCTGCCGGCTCTCCAGGTGAAGGAGTTGTAACAAAAATAAAAAGTGCTAAAAACTTTGGCAGAAATGGCGAAATAGATATCAATTTCCAACAAATTCAAGCCTTTGACGGCACTATCGTTCCTACACTTTTAGGCGATAAAGCTAAGTTAGAAATCAAAAATCTCGCTGTAGCTGCTGGAGCAAGCGTTGCCGGTATGGCTCTTTTAGGTCCAATAGGCATAGTGGGCGGTATTTTCGTTCAAGGCAAAGATTTAGATTTGCCAGCTGGCACAGAATCCTATATTCAAACAAAAGAAGCGACAAATATCTACGCTATTCAAACAAATTTAAAAGACAATTTGCGAGTAAATACTCCTAATACAGAAGAATCCTCAGAAGATAATAGCTCTAGCGAAAATGAATACGCAGATAGCAATGTAAATAGTTCAACTTCAAGCTCTAGCTTAAATTCAAACAATACTATCAATGATACAGATGATACTTATGTAGATAACTCAGCTACTAATTCCAATAACAATATCTCTAGTGAAAATAATATTTATCAATACGAATATTAATACAAATATCAATTTTATTTTTTCTATGACCAGCTCAAAAACGGCTGGTCTTTATTTTATTTTTGCTATATAATCTTAGTGCAAAAAAATTTTAAAATTCAAATGCAATTTTAATTAAGGAGATGTTTATATCTTGGACGAGGCTCAATCCCGTTTTATATTTGTCTTTGTCGATTTAATTGCTCCGCTGATTGCAGGTCATCTGTGCAATCGCTACAATTTAATCAACAGCAATATTTGCAACCTATTGGTAAAAATCAATATCCGCATAGTAGTTTCTATCTTATCTTTTTTAAGTTTCTGGACATTAAAAATCAGCTTTGATTTAGCATATCTTCCCATTTTTGGCGTACTTGCCTGCGTAATCCCTGGCTTAATCGCCCAACTCACTTTTGCTAGAACTTATAAAAATTACAACAATCGTGGTTCTTATATGATGGCTTCCATGATTTCCAACATCGGAACACTATCGGGGCTTTGTGCTTTCATCACTTATGGAATACAAGGTTTTGCTTATATTCAAATCGTAGCCATGTTCCAAGCATTATTTACATTCACCTTTTGCTTTCCGCTCGCTGCCTACTATCATTCTAAAGCCAATAATAAAAAAGGCAGTAAAAAAATGCAGTTTAATATTGCGTCCTTATTATTAAATTGGAACCAACTCCCTGTGCTTACCATGACCATTGGCTTTTGTCTAGCACTTTACAATGTCCCTACACCTCAAATTTGCTACGATATTTTTAACTCTCTGGTACATATCGGAGCATGGGCAGGTATGTTTCCCGTCGGCTACATGATTAAAGCAGGCAAAGCTAAATACTATTTAAAATGCACGCTTGATATCGCCTTTGTGAAATTCATCATCTTGCCTGTAATTGCGTATTTTGTAGTTGTAAATCTATTTACCGACCCTGTATTAATCGGCAGTATGGTGCTTGCCTTTTCTGCACCGACAGCGATAAATGCCGTTTTAGCTTGCAATATCTACAAATTAAATATAGATATCGCTATCGCTTCATTTCTATTTACAACGACATTATTTCTGCTGATTATCTTCCCATTTTTCTTCTTTATCATTAAAGATTTAATTGCTATCTAAAAATAAAAAGTCGCTATGATGATTTATCCTCTCATCATAGCGATTTTATTTTTTTGATACTTTATTTAGTTTTTTCAATTTCTTCCATCAAGGCAGGAAGTTCTCTAATATCATTTATAGTGTAATCAGGATTTTCTACTTCACCAAAGCCATAGCTTGCGTAAATCATCGGAATTTTTGCCACTTGACAAGCATTGTAATCACCTTGAATATCGCCAACGTAAATCGCTTTTTTTATATTGTTTTTCTCCATGATATATTTTATATTTTCGCCTTTTGGCAAATCATTGTCACCAAAGCAAACATGGTCTTTTATCACCTCAGTAAGTTTTGCGTGCTTTAAAGTCAATTCAATATAGCCTTTTTGGCAGTTGCTGACAACGTATAAATCGTGTTTTTCAGATAATTTTATAAGCGTTTCATACATACCTTCATAAAATTTTCCAGGATGTTCAATCAAATACTCGTCTTCGTAATCAAAACATCTGTAAAGTGCTTTTAATCTTTCTTCTTCGCTAAAATTAGGCAAAAGTTCTTCTGCAATTTCATTGGTAGTTTTGCCAAAGAGCTGACGCAAAATATCCGCTGTAACGCCTCTATCGTAATTTAAAACTTCTTTTATCGCTTCATTCCAAGATTTTGCAATCGCTTCTGTAGAATCCCACAATGTACCATCTACATCAAAAATAACACTGTACATAAAAAATTCTCCTTTAAAATTATTAATTATCTATATTTTAAGTGAAATCTCATTTCTTATCAAGAAAAATTAAATATGTATCTTTACAACTATACACTTCAACAAATATATTTCAGTTAAAAAAGTATTGACAAATAGAAATTAAGTCGCTATAGTTATAGACATAGATAAATGCAACGACCAGGAAAAGTAGATTTGGAATATTTTTCAGAGAGCTGTGGTTTGGTGCGACACAGCAATTGCACAAATCGAAATACACCTGCAAGCAGTAGGCTGAACGATTTATTTAAATTCACTAGGTCAAACCGGAGTGCCACCGTTATCATAGGCTAGGGTATGTTAGTACCTGAATTAAGTGGCTTGCTAAAAGCAAGAAGGGTGGTACCACGGGTGATAACGCTCGTCCCTATTTTTAGGGGACGGGCTTTTTTTGTACTCAAATTTATATATTCTTGTTTATTTTATGGAGGAATTGTATTATGATTATTGTTATGAAACCAGAAGCAACATTAGCAGATTTAACTGCTGTAGAAAATAAAATTACAAATTCAGGACTTGATTTCCATTTATCAAAAGGCTCCTCTCGCACTATCGTTGGCGTAATTGGCGATAAAAAGAAAATCGCAGGCCTTCAGATGAACTCCCTTGCTGGCGTAGAAAAAACAGTTTCAATCACGGAGAAATATAAACTCGTCAGCCGTGATTTCCAAAAAGAATATAGCGTTGTAGATGTAAACGGAGCGAAAATCGGTGGCAATCACCTAGCTATCATGGCAGGACCTTGCTCTGTTGAAAATAGAGAACAATTATTAGAAGCTGCAAAGGCTGTAAAAATGTGTGGTGCTCAATTCTTGCGTGGTGGTGCATTTAAACCTCGCACCTCTCCATACGATTTTCAAGGATTAGGAGTTGAAGGATTAAAAATGATGCGTAGCGTTGGTGATGAAGTAGGTTTAAATATCGTAACTGAAATCGTAAACATCAACGATTTAGACACTATTTGCCAATATGCAGATATGCTCCAAGTCGGTGCTAGAAATATGCAAAACTTCCAGCTCTTAAAAGAAATCGGTCATACAAAAAAACCTGTACTCTTAAAACGCGGTCTTTGTGCAACAATCAGCGAATGGCTAAATGCTGCTGAATACATTGCAAGCGGTGGAAATTACAATATCGTACTTTGCGAACGCGGTATTCGCACGTACGAAACCTTTACTCGCAATACTTTAGATTTAAGTGCAGTTGCCGCAGTAAAAGAACTCTCTCACCTTCCTATTATCGCTGACCCTAGCCATGGAACAGGCCGTTGGCAAATGGTTCGTCCAATGGCTCGTGCTGCTGTAGCTGCCGGTGCTGACGGATTGATGATTGAAGTTCACCCACACCCTGAAGTGGCACTAAGCGACGGCGACCAATCTTTGACACCTAAAAATTTTGAACTTGTGATGAATGAAGTTAAACAGATTGCAACTATGATGGGGAAAAGTCTATGAGTAAATTAAATTTAGCTATATTAGGTGTGGGACTTATCGGCGGTGCTTTTGGCATGGCATTAAAAGCAAAACTCGGTGATGATATCTTCATCACTGGCAATACCCGCACCGAAAAATCTCTAAAAGAAGCCATTCGTTTAGGGGCAGTTGATGAAGGCTCACTTGACCCTATCGAATGCGTAAAAAATGCCGACATAATTTATCTCAGCACGCCGGTATTGCAAATTGTACCACTCGTTGAAAAAATCCTTCCTCATTTAAAAGAAGGAGCAATTTTAACGGACGCTGGTAGTACAAAATCCTATATCGCTACGAAAATAATGTCCCTTTTACCTGAAAATATCTATTACGTAGCAGGGCACCCTATGACCGGCCGTGAAAAAAGCGGTGTGAGTGCAGCCAATAAAGATTTATTCAAAAACAAATGCTACGTCATCGTAAAAGACACTAAAGCACCGAAAGAAATCTTGCAAAAAATTATCAACTTAATAAAATTTACTGAAGCAAATATCACAACGCTAACGCTTGAACAACACGACCGTTGTGCTTCTATCATCAGTCATATACCGCATATCACAGCGGCAGCACTTGTAAATCTCCTCGACAAAAATCCAAATGATTTACAAGCCTGCATTACACTTGCCGGCGGTGGTTTTAAAGATACAACACGCATAGCATCTTCCAACGCTGATATGTGGGCAGATGTTTGCATTTCAAATGCCGACCCTATAGTTGAACATCTCTCCCAACTTCAATCTCTAATCAGCGGAGTAATTACAGCTATAGCACAAAAAAATCGTCAAGCAATTCACGATTATTTTGTAGAGTCAAAAACTCGCCGTGATATGATTTTGGAAGAAACAAAAGACAAATACGATTTAATTTAAAATGAGAAACAGATATTATTTATTGCTCGCCATAGCTTGCACATTGTGGGGAATTCAGCCAGTGGCTATCAAGCTAATCGTTGCTGAAATGGACCCTGTAATCATGATACCTATTCGCTATGTACTTTTAGCTATAATATTTTTCATCATCATGAAAGCAAAAGGCGAAACGAGATTTTTACCCCTAAAATCATGCGTATGGATATTATTCTTTATGGGATTTTGGGGAATTACCATTAGCAATGGAACACAGTTTTTAGGGCTAAAATATTCTTCAGCAACAAATGCTACATTAATTGGAAGTACAGCTCCCGCAATTACGGCATTTCTTGCCACAATATTCACCAAAGAACGCTTAAACCCTCTTCAATGGCTAGGCATAATCATATCTTTTACCGGAGCTTTATTTTTAATCAGCAATGCTTCGCTAGATATGATTTTAAATATTTCATTTAATTTTGGCGACATCTTATTTCTAATCGGCGAAATCGGCTGGTGCGTTTACTGCTTAATCAGCGTTCCCGTCATGAAAAAAATGTCTGTAATCGCTGTAACAGCGTGGGCAGGATTGTTTGGAGCTGTGCAAACAGCAATCTATGGTCAATTCACTACAGGATTATTTGTGCCTGAACTTTCAACTATAGCCATGATTTCCTTTGCCTTTGTCGTTTTAGGCGGAGGAGTAACAGCCATGATATGCTGGAATATCGGCGTAAAACACGTAGGGGCAAGCACTTCTTCTATATTTTTAAACCTTTTGCCTGTAGTAGGCATTATCACAGCCTCAATCACCATCAATGAACCAATTACCACCATAAAAATAGGCTGTGCCATCACGATTTTATTAGGAGTTTATATCACAACACACAGCACATATCTATTTAATAAATTGCATAAACTTTTGTCTTAAATAAAACTATGATATAATTTATCATAGTTTTTATTTAATTTATTATGGGAGGTATATTTATGTTTTCTTTTTTGCGTAAATCTTACTTACAGTACTTATGCATATTTCTATTGAGTTATGTATGCTTGCTGGGAATAACATTTATATATGATTATTCAGCACCAGCAAATAATGGGGGGGTATTTTATCATTTATACATCAACGCAATCTTTTAACGCTTAGCTTAATACTTACCTTACATAGTATAATTTTTTCCTCTAAAAAATTATATCTCATTGAGATTTTTTCATTAGGAATTTTATTTTCGTCCATTTTTTTAATAAAAAATTTTGTAGGCGAAAGTTGGTATATAAAAGATATCAAATATTTTTTCTTATTTTCTTTTTCTCTATTAAATATGTATTTATTCATATCCACTTTATTCAATAAATCATATTATAGTAAAGTTATTTCTTATTTAATATTATTTATAATATCACTTCCCATTTTTATTATATGGTGCTACTATTTTATATCACATACATTTTTTAATGTTACGACTTTATTAGCTATCTTACAGACAAATTTTGGTGAATCTAAAGAATATTTACAAATGCATAATGATAGCATGCTTTATCTAAGTATCATTATTTTTATGCTAATGTTATCAAGTATATTTTATCTCAATAAAAAATTGCACTTAAAATATAAAATGCATAAATATCTAAAATTATTATTAATCATTTTATTGATTTTAGATATATCTATGATATATAAATACAAAGAAAATATTATCACTGATATTTTTTGGCAAACTAATGCTTATATCGAAGAATATCAAAAATTTAATACTGAAAGAGAACATCGTAAATTAAATTTAACTACAGCTAATACAACTAGCTCCGGAATATATGTATTAGTAATTGGTGAATCTCAAAGTAAAAAACATATGTCTATATATGGTTATGATAGAGAAACTACACCTTGGCTAAATACAAAATTAAATGACCCTAATTTTATTCTATTTAACAATGCCTATTCTTGTCATACACATACAGTTCAAGTATTAACATATGCTTTAACAGCAAAAAATCAATATAACAATCTAAATTTATCAACTTCAGCATCTTTAATTGAAGCTGTTGAAAGTGCCGGCTATGAAACAGTTTGGCTAAGCAATCAAGCACAATATGGTGCATGGGATACTCCTACTTCAGCAATTGCTTCTGAAGCAAACCAACAAGATTGGATTAATCATAATTTAGGTGAAACTACACGTACAAATTGTTACGATTTAAAACTAACTGATAGTTTAAGTAAAATTCAACTATCTGATAAAATGCTTATTGTCATTCATCTAATGGGTAATCATGGAGTTTATTCTGAGCGATATCCTTCTGATTTTAATAAATACACCTCAAAAAACACTATTAATGAATATGATAACAGTATTTTATACAATGATTTTGTTGTTCAAAATATCTATGATAAAGTACGCAAATTGCCTAATTTTAAAGGATTGATTTATTTTTCTGACCATGCTGATGATGTAGATAATGATTTAGGTCATGACGCTAGTAATTTCACACCAGAAATGACCTATATACCATTTTATATGTACTTTTCTGATGACTATTTAGCTACACATTCTGAAAAAATAGCTAATTTAAAAGCACATAAAAATGCATATTTCACAAACGATTTAATATTTAACACAGTATTAGGTATATTAGATATCAAAATTGATAATCTATATGAACCAGAAAATGATATAACATCTTCTCATTACGATACAACGCCATCAAGATTTAAAACTCTATACAATCAAAAATCAATTCTACAAGAGGAAAATTAACATGAAAAAACATAAAAAGTTCATCAATATACTACTTATTATTCTATTAATCATTTCTGCAATCAATTATGATAGGATAGCAACTAAAATAATACAAAAACTACCTGAATCAACTAATAGATATTTAGCTGAGTTATATAAACCTGATAAATTATGGCTTCATCGAGTAGATTCAGTAAATAAACAAATAGAACTATCTCCTAAGTATAACGGGGGGGGGATTGAATTTGATATTATCTATCATGAAAAAGAAAATGCCTTTGAAAACTCTCATGATATTGACAGCTTAGCCAAATATAATTTAGAAGAGCAATTTAAAACATATGATGAACTGGGTATTCATAATGGTATTTGGTTAGATTTTAAAAACTTAACGCAAGATAATAAATTTATGGCTAAACAAAAGCTAGATGAACTTTTACAAAAATATAATATACCTAAAGATGTAATTTGGCTTGAAAGCGGAAATTGGCAAGCTTTAGATATATTTAAACAAGATGGATATCGAACAAGCTATTATTTACCATATTATAAATTTGAAAATATGAGCGGTAGCGAAATAGATAAAGCACAACAAGATACACTACTTGCTGCTAACTCAGGAAATATTACAGCTATTTCATTTTATGGTGGCTATTATGATTTCATCAAAAGTTTACCTTTACCAGATAATATCGTTTTCTTATCTTGGTTAAACGATTCTCCATGGTATGAAATAGTTATTCGTCATAAATATCAAAATATGTTAAATGACGAAAAAGTAAAAGTAATATTAATAAAAGATATCGGCAACTATAATAGATAATTTAATAAGATTTTATATTAATAATTTATTCACCATATAAAAAAAGCTACTGATTAAAGCGAAATATCTTTTATCAGTAGCTTTTTTTGATATATATTTTAATAAATTATTGGGAGCAAAAATTATTCTTGTAGATAAAATTCTACATCATCTATAGAGCCCCAAGTATCTGGGTTGCTGTCCATAGTAAAACCGATTTGTGCTTGGCCATCTTTAATTTCTACATCTTTAATCACTGTTTGGTGCCATCTGCTCCAACCATCATCTTTAATATCAATGGATTGTTCGCCTGCACTTGTTTTTACAAACATCTTATAAGTTGTAGCCATGCCATTTCCCTGTGTCCAGCAAGACATAGTGTATTTTCCGTCTTTTAAACCGGCTACTTTTTGCGAAATAGTGAAGTTAAAGGTCTTATCTGACCAATAGTGCAAAGCACATCTATCACGTGTATCGCCTTGGTTCCAAGTGATATTTAAACTATCTTTATCGCCTTCAATATCCCAACCATCTAAGTTTTCAGATTCAAAGTCGTTATTTTTAACTAGATTTATTTTATTGGCAATAGTAATTGTCGCTGTTATAGATTTATTTATGCCTTCAATATTGCCTAAAACAGTATAAGTTCCTGCTTTGGCATATACAGGAGCTGGATTTTCCCATTTAACCTGCATATTTTTTACTGCATCATTTGAATATACCACGCCAACCGTATCCGGCATTTTAATAGTTGAATTAATTCCGTCATGAATATTTACGCTATCAATAGATGTAATTTCAGCACCTTTATAAGTGTTGTTTTTATCTGATACGAGATTAAATACGTCCATGGAATCGAGGGCATTTCCTTTGGTGTCAAATAAAGTCAAGTTATCCCAGCCATTACCGCCACCGTTGCTCTTCCAGCCAACATTTTTATTTAAAATCCAATCAGGTGCCCAGTAAAATATACCTAATCCTCTATTGTTGTCTACTTCTGCTACTGTAGCCATTACATCACGAAGACCTGTTGCCTGTCCTTGAACAGTTGCTTTATAACCGCCAGCTTTTTCTTCAATATCGCCGAAATTATTTTTTTCAAAGTCAGCATCTTCAAGCGTATAACCAAATGCAGTTTCTACAGCTACTACATCTTTATTATATCTTGCACTAACATCGTTCATATTGTTTTTCAAATCGTCCATAGTTCCATGCCAGAATGGATAAAACGACATACCGATTACATCAAAATCATTTACTTTATTTTCTACAATTAATTTATCAAAGAAACTACGGTATACATTTTTATCTACGCCTGCCAAATGAATCATGGTTTTAATCTGTCCATTATAGTCGTTATCGTGAACAGCTTTTAATCCTGCATTTAATAATTTAGCAAGTGATTTATAGCCCTTATCTTCACTCAATTTTCCGTCAGGCCAAATCATTCCATTGTTGATTTCATTTCCAACTTGAACCATATCTGGTGTAGTTCCTTGGTCATTAAAATCTTTAATTACTTTTGCAGTGTAATTATAGACATCTTTTACCAGTTTATCGCCACTATCATTTTTCCATGCTTCTGGTTTTTTCTGTTGGCCAGGGTCTGCCCAAAAATCGCTGTAGTGGAAATCGACTAATACTTTCATGCCCAATTCTTTGGCACGTTTTGCCATTTCAAGAGCTTTTTTCTCATCAGTATTACCGCCGCCAACGCCTTCAGCTCCTACATAATATGGGTCATTCCAAATACGCAAGCGAACCCAGTTGATACCATGGTTTTTCAAAATAACTAGCGGGTCTTCTTGCACTCCATTATCATAGAATTTAGAACCATTTCTCTCTAATTCAGGTGTAATTGAAACATCTGCACCCTTGATAAAATCACTGCGAAGATTTTCAATAGGCACCACATTAACACTAGCTAAAGCATTTAAAGGGAATGAACAAGTAATGAGCGTAGCAGTTATCGCTGATAAAATTGCTTTTGTTAATTTGTTTTTACGCATGATAAATTTCCTTTCTCCATTTTAATGATAAAATTAGAAGCTATAGATAAATGATAAATTATACATATCTTTATAATCAGAGAAGCTAGATACAGAGCTATCATAAGGGCGAAGTTTATACCAGTTGAGGTCGATATTTGTATTAGCTGCGAGCATATAGCTAAATCCTAAACCGTAACCTTTTTCACCGTCACCACCAAGGCCGTTACCGCCTGGAGTATTTAAAATATGTCCCCAACCTGTGGAATCTACACTGTAATTACCGAAGGACATATAGTCAAAATACGCTTTCCAAGAATCTTTTTTCGTCCAATCTTGTTTACCGTAAGTAAGTCTTGTCCACCAACCATTTTTCTGTGCATCATCAGGTAAACCACTTGCACGGTTAGTAATGCCTTCTACAGTTAAATTTACTTTATCGCTTAATTGGCTATTTACACCAAGGGCAATCTGTTCCAAAAGATATGGTGAATCTTGCCATCTCCATTCATACCAATTGTACTCATCTGGTTTATAGCGATTTCCTCCAACTCTATTTTCATTGCTATTTGTTTTTAAATATCCTAAAGTAACATTTGTATTATCGCTTACGCCAACTTTAGCATTAGCGATAAAGGCATTCATTGAATACTCTTTCCAATTTTCAGCTGTTAAATCGCCCCAACCTGCTTGAATAGAAGAATTATTGCCTAAATCTTGAGTTACAAATAAACCATCTACCGGATTATCCCACCAAATAAGACCTTGTCCAATATTTAAGTTTTGACGTCCTAATGTAACTGCTGTTTTATCCTGTTTCCAAGTTAAGGCAAGTAAATCTAAATTTGCACTGCCATGATTTCCTTCATCTTTGTTTTTATTTCCCCAACCGTCATTATCGTGATTTGTATCTTCTATTTTAATTCGACCTAATACAGAGAGATTTTTATCTGGTTCAGCGTAAAAGCCTACACGCAAGCGATTTTGAATACGGCTAGAGCCACTTTTAATTTTATCTTTATTAAAATCACCTTTATAATTTCTAGGCATATCTACTTTGTAATTGCGTTGATAGCGAATACGGTCATCACCGAACCATTTGATTTTTTCATTACTACTTTCTTTAACGACAGTTTTAGTTTCTTTTACTACTTGCTGTACAGGAACAACTGTCATTATTTTCAATTCATTATCGTATTCTTGCTTTAATTTATTTAGAAGTTCTTTATCTTCTGCACTTGCATTTTCTTCATTTGCCATTGCTCTAGCTACAAATTGAGCAACATCGTAACGAGCAACTACTTTTTTATCGTGAAAATCGCTTAAATCATATCCATCAACTAAACCGTCTTGCACCAATTTTTCTACAGCAGTATATGCCCAATAATCTTTTTGCACCGTTTCAAATGGATTTTGATTTGCAAAGGCAGTGGAGCTTGTAAGCACTCCAGCCGCCAATAAAGATACCATTAATTTTTTATTCATAGCTCATCTCTCCCGACTAAACAATATATATCTTATTTTTATATCCTTTATCTATTCATCTATCAAATTTTAAATTCATATACCGGACTAATTGCGATATTATCTATTTCCACAATTTCATTTCCTGCTTCTTCACTTCTTGCTGCCATTGGTGAATCGCTCTTTATAACTTGATTTTCTTTTATTGGAGAAATAGAAAGATAAATCTCCCCGTTAGGTGCAGTTTTATAGATATTATCTAAGCCAATTTCCCAACTAGCTCCATTATTGAAATTATCTGCAACGAGTTGACCGTCAACAAAAGCATAGCCAATATCGCCCTGATAGTCGATTTTCAAAATAGCTTCTTTTAAATCTTTCATATCGCTATAATCCAAATTTAGTAAAACTTTACCCTTATCTATTGTTTCCACTTTAAATGGAATATTTTTTACTTCTTGTTTTAAAATATATCTGTGAAGTAATTTATCGCTTGATTCTTCTTCAGTGAGTTTTGCTAAGATTTCTTCACTGATTAAATCAGAGATAACATTAATTTCTATTTGATTGTTTGTAGCTTCAAATCTTATGCCAGCTTTGTCGACTAATACAGGATTTTCACTAAACAACACTTGTGTTTCATTTTTATAATCGAATTTCCAGAAATTATAACTTTGCTCATTTGTCAAAGTATAAATATTTATCTTTTTACCTTTATTCAATGTGATTTCAGCTTTTGTCAAAGAATTTTCATCAGGGCAAATATACACGCCATTTTCGCCAAAAGCAACTTCACCTGCAGATACGCTAACATTTGCAAAATCAGCTTTACCAATGTAGTATTCAGGTTTCATCTTCTTAGGCATAAAGAAGAAATAATTTACTTCATCATCTTTTTCAACCTTAGTGATTAATTGTGCTGTTGCGTATTTTAAAGTTAAATTTCCCATTTTAAAGTTAAATGGCAACATACAATTTTCTTCTGATTCTAAAGATATTGTTCCATTTTGCGGAATGATTAAATCTTCCTCATCTAATTGTAATTTAAAGGCAAAATCCTTTTTGATTGGAGATACTAAATGGTCTTGATAATTGTTGATGAAAATAAATCCACTATTATTGTTTAGGCGAACAGCAAATCTCAATTTTTCTACATCAGTAGGTGCAATTTCTTCTGCTCCTTCTGGCAATACTGTCTGCATTGGGCAAAATTCATTTCTAAAATCGTTAAAGAAATAGTGGTCGCGTTTTAAACGGTAATAAGATTCACGCACTTGACCAAATTCACCAATAGCTGCCTGATAATCGTAGGAAATTTTAGGAGTAGCATTTTCATTTAAAAATGGAGTTTTTAAACCAAGGGGATTCGACCCGCCGTGGAATACATAGTAACCAACGAAGTTACAACCGCCTGCTACTTTGATATTAGCCATAGCCTCTACGCTTTTATACGGAAGTTGAAAGCGATATTTGTAAAATACAGTCATTCCACCGCCCATTTCACAACAAGCAAATGGCACAGTTGTTGGGTCATATGTTGGTTCAAAATTGTAAGTTGGCTTTTTATAATCGCGATAAATAAATTCTGGGGTAACAGGGTGTTCTTTAATAGTTTCATCGTAGAAAATCCAAGGCCAAAATGCATATCCACCCCAAAGAGGTAAGACATTTTCAGGACTTGCTTGAGCTCCGCCCCAACCTGTTCCTGTGTAAATAGGAGCAACCATGTCTGCTTCAATCGCAAATTGTTTTAAGATATCAATATGTTTTTTATGTTCTTTTGCATCAGTATCATACGTTCCGTTAGAAATCCACTCATTGCTAGTTCCTGTAGTCATTTCCCATGGAGCACCTGCATGGCAATATTCATTGTCTAATTGCACTGCGATGATAGGTCCACCATCTTTGTAGAACAAGCCTTTTACTTGTTTGCCTATTTCGCTGTAAAATCTCTTTACATAAGCTAAATATCTTTCATCATTAGAGCGAACTCTGCAAGGTTCACCGTAAAGCCAATCAGGAAGTCCACCATTTCTAGCCTCGCCATGAACAAATGGGCCAACTCTCAAGATAACTTCTACATCATGTTTTTTACAAAGTTCAACAAAGTAGCGAATATTGAAAGAGCCATTCCATCTAAACTGCCCTTTAATTTCTTCGTGATGATTCCAAATGATATATGTCGGAATAATATTTATCCCTGCCATTTTCATTTTTATGATTTCATCTTCCCACTTTTGAAAATCGTATCTGCTAAAGTGAAATTCACCGCAAATTCCAAAAAATGGTTTTTCATCTTTCATCATGTAGTGATTTGTAAAGCTAATACGCTCACCATCGGGATTTACTCCCTGCAAATGGTCTAATGTATTGTAGATAAGATTTTCTTTATTTTTAAGATTGATTACATGTTGTTTCAAAATTTTACCCTTCTTTTCCTTAAAACTTTTAAACTTCATCTTTAGATTTATAATCCGTGAATAATACTGGTTTTTTATCATCGCTCACTAAAACTCGCTGTGAGATTATTGTACAAATGCCGGCTACAATTCCAATGTAGAAATACGCTTGGGAAAATCCTATGCTTTCGTATAAACTGCCAAAAAATGGGGAGAATATACTTGCACAAATAGAACTTGTGCATAAACATCCCAAATAAATTGAAGCAGATAATCTCAAATCAAAGTTTTTAGAAATATATTTAAACTGTCCAACTAAGAACAATGGTTTTTCAAAAGAGTGAATGCATTTAACAGCTCCAATCCAAAGAGGTCCCCATTCAAAAGAAGAACCAATAATGCGAAGCGACATGATTGTACCAGCTAAAATTAAAGTGCGTTTTGCTCCCAATTTATTGGCAATTACTGGAGCGATAAATAAGAAGATAGCTTCAAAGAAAGTTTGCACTGCACCTAAATCGCCAAACCATCTGTTGCCTTCTTCTTGAGAGGCAAATTGCGATACAAAATAAACGCCAAACTGCTGGTCATACACATCATATACACAGCCAACGCCAATCATAAAAAATAATAAATACAAGAAATCTTTGCTTTGCAATAAATGGCGAATATCTTTTAGCGATACTGAATTGGCTTTTTGCATATCCACCGATGACATCTCTACTTTAGCAAGGGACAAGCACACAATAGCGATAAGACCTGCAATTGATGCTGATACGAAAGCTAAATTTGGATTTATATTCATCGCTATGCCAGTTGTATATGTAGCAGCAGCCCAACCAAATGAACCCCACATTCTAGCACGACCGTATTCAAAACCATATTTTATAGATACTTTATTGATATAAGAATCAATAACACCATATCCTGCATTAAAGATAAAGCCTAAATAAATGCCACCTAAAACTGCACCCACGAAAAAATGCGACACAAGAAGTGGACCATATACAAGGATAAAAAATGGGCCAATTAACAATAAGATGACTAGAATCGTAAATAATAAGGTCTTTTTTAAACCAATCTTATCTGAAATAAACCCTAAAACAGGTTGCATACAAAGTGCCGCCAGAGCATTTGCCGAATAAAGCAATCCCGTTTTTGTAGCACCTATTCCTAAATGCTGTCCCAACCAAATAGCAAAAAATGACATTGCTGCCGACCAAGCAAATAAATGGCAAAAACTTACTGCACTGAGTGCGAAATAGTTTCTATTCTTTAAACTAATTCCCACGATAATTTCCTCCCAACTATTCTTTTTAACCTTTAATTTAATTGTTAAATCACAAATTATATATATAATTTTCTAAAAAAAATATTTTTTCCTAATCACGTTTATTATTATAATATTGATGGACATTAAAATGTGTAACATGTTAAACTAAATAATATAACATTTTGAAACTATTTTAATGAGGTGATAATATGCCCATAAAAATTCGCAAAACGCTGTTAAAAGAGCCGATAATTTTTGATACCATTGGCAATCATTGGGAGCAAGAGAAAACTGTTCGCCCAAATGGATTTCCACTTTATCATTATCTTCAATCAGAAAAAGGCTGTGGCAAAATAGAAATACAAAAAAAAGAATATATTTTAAACGAAGGCGAAGGTGTTTTAATCGCTCCGTTCATTTCTCATTCCTATGAAGCCCTAACCGATAATTGGCTAACGATGTTTGCTACTTTTACAGGAATAGTCGAAAGCAGTATTCCTCAAATGCTAGGTAACCGCGGTATTATTTTCATTTCCAAAGAAAAAGCTGTTCCCATCTCTGATTTGATTTTCGATATGATAAATCGCTACGAAAACCCCTCTATCAACGCCAAAGAATTTTCGATAGATAGCTATCGCCTGCTCATGAATTTTGTAGATGACGCCTACGCTTATAAAAATAATCCACTGTATCAAAAATATGTCGAACCTGTAGAAAAAGAAATCATCATGCACTACAACGAAGAATTGACTGTTCAATATTTAAGCAATCTCGTTTACGTCAGTCCACAATATCTTTCTAGGCTATTTAAACAATTCTTCGGCTGTTCCGTCTACAAATATTTGACAAATTATCGCATAAATAAATCAAAAGAGTATCTTTTAATTGAACCTAAAATCGAAATCCAACACATAGCTCAACTTGTCGGCTTTTTTGATACAAGCCATTTTATCGCTATGTTTAAGAAAAATACCGGTATTACTCCTCTTGATTTTAGAAAACTAAATTAACTGCACAAAATAAAAAAAGCAATCTTTCTTTAGCTTTAACTTAAAACTAAAATAAAAGATTGCTCTTTTTAGATTATCGCTTTTTAAAAATATTTATCTATCAAATACCTTTGAATACAAAGCTTAAATGTTTATCTTTATTTTTAGTGATATATTCTTCAAGTGTAGGTGCTCCCCAAGAATCGTCACCACCTACGCCGTACATGCCAAGAGAAGCACGAACGACAGTGTGTTGAGATTTTGGCAAGTCATAATGATGTTGAGCATTTTCCAATTCATGTGGAGTGTAAGGTGTAGCAGACGCTTCTAAAGCTGTGCCGTTTGCACTGATTTGCACGCCACGACCACGTTTATCTGTAACCTTTAACCAACGAACACCACAGCGATTTCCAGATTCTTGCGGAACTAAATATGGTTCTACTTCATCATGTGTAGTAGAAGTGAAGATACCAAGTCTTGCTCCTTCTTTACGGTCGATATAGTTATCACATGGTCCTAAGCCGTAGTATTTAATCTGGTCATAATCGCATGGCAAGGTAAAGAGCATGCCAAAATCAGGAATATTAGCTAAGCCTTCAACTTTTTTGTAATCCATATCAACTGTTACGCTACCATCGCCTATTACAGTGTAGCTTACATCAACTGTAGCTCTTGGAGTCGTAGCAAGTTCATAAGTGAATTTAACACAAGCAGAAGTTGCGTTATTTTCCACAAGTTCCATATTGATGCATTTATTATAAAGACTTGCAAGTTTCCACTGTGCAGTATCAAAAGGCATACCACAACCGCAGTCATTGTCGATAGGTGCACGCCAGAAGTTCAATTTAGGCATGTATTCAATCATTTCTACGCCGTTGTATTTATAGGAAGTAAAGTTCTTTCTATCTCTGGAGAACAAAACTTCAAAGCCTTCACCTTTAATTCCATAATTGAAATTGGATTTGATAACTTTAATAGGTGGTAATTCTTGGTGCATAGCTTTAGCTTTATTTTCAAATACGTACTGACCGAAGGCAATTTCATGACCAGCACTTGCCCAAATTGTAGCTTCTTTTAAAACTAAAGAAGCTGTTACGCAATATTCACCTACGCCAACTTTTGGCAAGTTAAACATAACTTCACCAATTTCGCCCGCTTTAACATCAGCAGTCAATTTTGTCTGCCAAATTTCTTTGCCGTTTTTAGCTAAAACTACAACTAAACTATATTCATTTGTATTAGTGAACAATGATTTATTGATGATTTTTACACCTGTTTTGCTTGGAACTAAAGTGTAGTTTTGGTAATTGAATTTAACATCTTGCATTTTAGAAGTCAATTTGCGGTCAGCAAATACAATACCATTGCCGGAGAAATTGTAATCACATGGTCTATCGCCAAAATCTCCACCGTAGTACATTACATCATTGCCAAAGCGGTCTTTGCCCCAAATAGCTTGGTCTACAAAATCCCAAATAAATCCGCCCTGATAAAGTGGATTTATATCTGTTAAATCAGTGTATTTATGCATACCGCCATTGCTGTTGCCCATGGAGTGAGTGTATTCACAGCAGATGAATGGTTTATCTTGATGCTCAGATAAAAATTCTTCAATTTCAGCAACTTTTGGATACATTTGACTTTCCATATCGCTTGTGCCATTATAACTTCTATCCCAGCGAATACCTTCGTAATGAACGAGGCGAGATGGGTCAGCACTGCGGAAGTATTCAGACATAGTGTAGAGATTTTTGCCGCCAAAAGATTCATTACCGCAAGACCAAATGATGATAGAAGCATGGTTTTTATCGCGTTCAAGCATGGATTTTGCTCTGTCTAAGATGATATCTAACCACGCAGGATTATTGTTTGGTACAGTGATTTCACTTTCAATAACCTGTCCCATAATCTGCCAGCTACCATGAGTTTCCAAATTAGTTTCATCAATTACATAAAAACCATAGATATCGCAAAGTTCATAGAACTTGCTGTTATTTGGATAGTGAGAAGTGCGGATAGCATTTATATTGTGCTGTTTCATGATGACTAAATCTTTGACGATTTCCTCAGTAGGAATAGCACGACCATTGTATGGGTCAAATTCATGGCGGTTTACACCTTTAAATACAATGCGTTTACCATTGATTTTCATGATGTTGCCGTCCATTTTAAATTCCCTAAAGCCGATATGCTGTGGCACGATTTCCACAACATTGCCTTCTTTATCGCTTACAATAAATACTGCTTTATATAAATTAGGTTTTTCAGCACTCCAAAGCAATACATCTTTAATATTTGCAGAGAAGATTGTTTCTTTACCTGAAATATTTTCTTGTACTTCATCTAAAACAACATTGCCTTCGCTGTCAGTCAACTGCACAGCTAAAGTTTTAACGTCTTCACTAGTCCATTTAAATTCAATATCCAATTTTCCGTCGCAATAATTATTTACAGGAACAGCATGAATAAACATATCTTCGATGTGAAGCTGTGGTTTTGTATATAGATATACATCGCGATAAATACCGCTAAAACGCCAAAAATCTTGGTCTTCAATCCAGCTTGCAGAGCTAAAGCGATAAACTTGTACCGCTAATTTATTTTCGCCCTCTACAAGGTAATCGGTCAAATCAAATTCAGAAGGAGTGCAACTGTCTTCGCTATAGCCGACAAATTTGCCGTTTACCCACAAAGCCATAGCAGAATCAACACCCTGAAAAGAAATAAAAATTCTATTTTTTCTATCCCAATTAGCTGGAACTTTAAAATATTTTACATAAGAGGCTACTGGATTTTTTTCTGTAGGAATTTCACCCGGTTTAATATCTTCATGTCCGTCCCAAGGATATGCTACATTTGTATAATGAGGTTTTCCATATCCTTCCATTTGAATATGAGCCGGAACGCGAATAGTATCCCAAACTTTGCAATCATAATCTGTGCTTTCAAATCCTTCAATGCGAGAGGATAAATTCTTAGCATAAGAAAAATACCACAAACCATTTAAAGATTGACGCATACTCATTTCTTCGTCCATCATTTCATCTTCATTCACATAATACAAATGGTCGCTATGAGCAGGTAGACGATTGTCGAGAAAATATCTTGGGTCTTGTAACTTATTGATTTCAAACATACAACAAACCTCGCTTTGCTAAAAAAATTGCCTATAACTTAATTTAGAGTGGTCATATATCAAAAATCTATATATACAACCACTCTAAATATTTAAACTAAATTAATCTTAAAATTATTTGCTGATATCTTTCCAAGTACGTTCGAGTTCTCTAACGATTTCAGCGTGTTTTTCTTCAGTAAGAGTAACTTTTGTTTTGTAAATCAAGCTTGCAATAATCATGAATACGATTGGAGCAGCAAACATGATTAATTCAAAAGTTAATCTGTTAGAATCTGTAATATCAGCTGCTGTAGCTTTACCGGACATACCAACGATTACAGCAGTGAAACCAACGATACCGCCAGTTACAGCACCAGATAATTTATTAACTAATGGACGAATAGAAAGAATTAAGGATTCATCACGATGACCGATTTTCAACTGACCATATTCAACAGTATCAGTAATTGTCATCAATACTACTAAGAATACTAAAGCCTGTGGCAAGTTAAATAAACCAGCAGCAAATAATACTAAGCCAGTGCTTTGACCTGCGAAGGAATAGATGATTAATGCTAAAATTTCAATAGCAACACAAGAGAAAAAGAGATTACGTCTTTTGAATTTTGTTGTTAAGATTGGGAATAAGCAAACGGATAATAAACCGATGATAACGTTGATTACACCTAAGAAGGATAATACTGTGGAATCACCTAAAATATAAGTGAAGTAATACATTTGGAAAGCATTTACTAAGTCTTGACCTAAGCAAAAGATTAAGAAGGTAATTGCAATCCACATCAACTGGTCATTTTTACCTAAGATAGAGAATACTTCTTTGAAAGAAGTTTCTTTTTTATTTTCACGAAGGCTAGAAGCCTGTTCTTTTGTACCAAGACCTAAGATAACAGCACCTAATAAGGAAATACCGCCACCGATAACAGCAAATGCAAGCCAACCTGTGGAATCACCAACACCGCCATTAGCATCATGAGAGAAAAATAATACGATTGGAATAACCATAACAGTTACAAGCTGTGCACCAAATACAGAACCAACACGAGCAAAAGTTGCTGTGATTTCACGTTCTTTAGAATCAAAGCTCATAGCTGGAACCATTGACCAAATTGCAACGTCTTTAGCAGAGTAGAAAATATCCATCACAATATATAAAATAGCGAATACAATGAAATACATCAATGGGCTAGAAGTTAACCCGCCGATATCAGTAAATAAAATAACTAAAGAAATTGCTGCAATCAGACCACCGATGATAACCCATGGTTTAAATCTGCCCCATCTAGTGTTTGTTTTATCAATAGTATTACCGATAAATGGGTCAATAAAAAGTTCTGCAATACGGATTACAAGAATAAGTGTCATGATAACACCAATCATGTATTCATTATGAGCTTGGTCATCTGTATTAAATAAATTACTTGTAATGAACATAACAAAGTAGGTGTTTACCATCATAAAGAATATGTCATGTCCAAATGTACCACATGCGTAAGATATACGCTGTAAAAGTTTTCCGCCACCATTACTTGACATCAGAAAATACCTCCTACAAAAAATTAATTAAAATATATATCATTCATTTATTATTTTTTCGATGTAAAACGTTTACTTGAAATTTTCTTATGCCTGTAATTCTTCGATGTATTTAATAATACCATCTGCAATTTTATCAAGAGATTGTTTGCTAGTGTTCACTACTAAATCATAGTTGACAGCTTCTCCCCATTTTCTGCCAGTATAATAGTTGTAGTATCTAGCTCTTTTTTCGTTTTCTTTGTCCAATTCTTTTAAGGATTTGCCATAAACAGCCTGTCCTCTTTTTTCTCTGTATTCATCATCTGCACAAACAAAGATAGAGAAATGATTTGGATGTTCTTCTAAAGCATAATCTGCACAACGACCTAAGATAATGCAAGAACCATCATCAGCCAATTTTCTAACTACGCTAGATTCAGATATGAACATACCTGTGCTAGATTCGCCCATGTGGCTGCCAAAAGAATGGAAAGGCATAAAACCTAAAGATAAAGGCTGAACTGTATTTTCAAGTTCTAATAAATCCTGCTCATTTAAATCATGAATTCCCAATTTAGCTGCAGCAATATGCACAATTTGTCTATCGTACAATTTAACATTGAGTTTTTTAGCTAAAATAGTAGCTAATTCTCTACCACCACAACCGTATTGTCTACTAATTGTAATTACAGTATTCTCTTTCATCTAAATTCCCCTCGCTTACTTTCTATTGCCAATTTTTCTTGGCAAATAATAGATACTGAATAAACCTTATATTAATTCACTAAAAAATTAATACATATAATAAAGAAAATTATATTGTTTTTCAGAAAATTAATAATGAAAACGTTTACATTTTCTTTCTGAAATTATTATATTACTATATATAGAAAAAGTCAACAACAAAGTTTTAAATTGTGGCACAATTATTAAGATTGTATTTTATAACCTAC
>Cebus_capucinus_imitator_PRJNA485217_SSR118__coassemble_209_pt1 | contig 28065 bp, 26 predicted proteins | sample Cebus_capucinus_imitator_PRJNA485217_SSR118__metabat2_high_PE_012 | metagenome-assembled genome bin Cebus_capucinus_imitator_PRJNA485217_SSR118 | reverse complement strand
TTTAATACATCATTGTAAAATTCGTCCATCTGCTGTTTTGTATCAAATGTTGCGATATACATTTGGTTGCCCATAGCACCGGACAATGCGTCTGCTACACGGTCGACCATTTTCATGCGAGAGCCATATTTTGCCATTACTTCCTCGTGGCTCATAACGAAGTTTTTGCCATCACGTCTGCCGGCAAAAGCACAGTAAGAATCTTTACCTGTAGTTTTTGTAGAATGATTGAAAGCAATCATATCTGCCCAAATTTTATATACATCGGTTTCATGAGCAAAGTTCATCATATCAGGGCTAATGCCACCGCTTGGACGCATATTCACTTCAAGGCCGATGAGGTCGCCTTTTTTGCCTAAGCCGTGCTGGTCTTTTAAGAGGCGGAAAAATTCAAAGTGGATAAAGCGATTTTTTACGCCAAAACTTTTTACAGTAGTACGACCTAATTGGCGAGTATCTTCAGGAAGGTTTTTTAAGATGTAAAAGACGGAGTTGTCGGAATTATTTACGATATCCATGATAGAGATTGGAGAAATATTGCCTGCTTCAAACATTGGATTTCCATTGGAATCAATGATGGCATCGTAAGAATTTACTTCGCCGTAGATGTATTCTTCCATGATGTAGGGAATATCACTGTGTTTTGTAGCAAAGAAATAGCCGAGCTGTTTTTCATTTAAGATTTTAAAAGTATCTACAGCACCAACGCCATTATCCGGCTTTACGATTACAGGATAGCCAACTTCACTGATGAAGGATTTGCAAGCATCCCAAGTATCAACTAGATGATATCGTGCAACTGGAATGTTGACTTTGCGATAAAATTCTTTCATTTTGGATTTGTATTTTATGCGAGGAATATCGTCAGTTTTAAATCCGCTAGTGATGTTAAAATCTGTGCGGAATTTTGCATCTCGTTCGAGCCAGTATTCATTATTTGATTCAAGCCAGTCGATTCGTCCGTGTTTGTAAGTAAAAAATGCTATAGCACGGTAAACTTCATCAGTGTTTTCTAAATTGCTAACTTTATAGTATTCATTTAAGCTGTTTTTTAATTCAGGGGATAATTTATCGTAAGGCTGGTCGCCAATGCCTAGTACGTTCATGCCATTTTGCTTTAATTCATGACAAAAATGCCAATAATTTGTAGGAAAGTTAGGAGAGATAAAAATAAAATTTTTCATAGCTATGTACCTTCTTTCAGAATTTTAAATTGAAACTTTATGATATAAATCATCCGATACAAAATCTCATCATAATTATATTTAAAGCGAAAAATCATGAGATTTTGTATCAGATATATAAATTTATGCACTAAGTTAGTCTAATAAGTATGGCATAAAGTAATCTACTTGTTTGTACCACCAATCCCAATCGTGTACGCAATCGTAGCCCCAAAAATCAACCCAAGTGTTGATGCCTTTAGAGGATAAAATATGTTGCATTTGTCTTGTGGAATCGGGAACTTCCCAAGCACCTTGACCTACGCAAATTACAGATTTTTTCATATTGTAGAGATTTATATATGGGTGGTCTTGTGGCATATTAGCCAAATAATCAACAGGAGAATTTTGATATACAACTTCGTCCATATAAGAGCCAAAACCGTATTGTGTTGTGTAAATACCGCTTAGAGCTAAAAGTCTATCGAATAAATCGGGACGGCGATAAAAGAGATTTACAGAGTGAGTTGCTCCAAGGCTAAAGCCCATTACCATAATACCTGCTTCACCGCTCCAACCATTTCTTTCATTTGCTCTTTGGCGAATAAAAGGAACTACTTCATTTGTGATGTAGCTAATCCAATCTTCATAGCGACGGATACGCCAGTAAGGGTCACCGTTTTTATCTGACCAAGATTCTTTGTCCATTGTATCAATGGAGCAAACCATGATTTGTCCAGATTCTATCTGTGAAGATAATACTTCGTGCATATGAAAGTTTTCAAAATCATAAAAGCGTCCGTCTTGGCATGGTATGTATAAAACAGGGCGACCTGCATGGCCGTATACTTTACATTCCATATCGCGATTTAAAACAGGGCTGTACCATTTAAAATATTGCATTTCCATATAGATTTCTGCTACTTAAAAATAAGAGCAGGATTCACCTCTTTTCTTAAATGATAGATAATAACTTGATTATTCGTATAACAGCGTATTTATGAAGAAAGGAATTTGTTTTTCCCAACTAGCTTCACAATGAGTTCCGTTTGGAATGATTCGGCTATTTACAAATACTCTTTTGCGAATTAGGCGAGATGTTACGAGGGCAAATTCTTTTCGCATAGCAGAGCGATTTCCCATTTCAACAGAGCCGTAATCCATGTAGATTGTCGTATTAGGGTCTAGGCGAGAGCTTTTGATGAACTGCTCTACTTGTTTAATGCTCGTCCAAAGTGAAGGGGAAAGTGCTGCTGCTTTAGAAAATACGTGATTGTATTTGGTGATTGCATATAAGCTCATCAATCCACCCATAGAACTTCCGGCGATAAAGGTATGTTCTCTATCGGAAAAGGTGCGGAACTGATTGTCAATCTCACGTTTAAAGGTATCTACAAACCAATCCATGGTGATTTGACCAACGCCTGTTATCGTGCCGTATCCAGGATCTTTAAATGTAAAAGGAGAGTATTCACGCAATCTGCCGTTGTCGGGATTTTGATTGCATTCTACAGCAGCTACGATTAATTCATCGTGAGTGTAGTCCAAATAATCTTTTAAGCCCCAACTTTTTCCGTAAGTGGCATCAGAATCAAAAAAAACATTTTGTCCATCAAACATATAGAGGACAGGATAATGTTTATCGGGTTCATCGTTATAAGAATCCGGCAAATAAATATAAGCTCGTCGTTCTTGTTCACCGGTTAATTCGGGAATGGTAATATTCCATATATCAATCATCAGCTTGTCCTCCGATTAATCCTTTTAATTATATATTATTCGTACAATATAGCATAAGTATACATAAATATCAAGATAATATTATAAAATTTGATACTTTTGAGTGTAAAATTGTAACCATTGACGGGTCTTAGTTATAAATTTTAAAATAGATGTGTGTTTTTTATAGACATGAATTTAAATTTAATTTTTTATAGAAATCATTTTAGGCTCAATGAGTTTTGAGGAGTGAATTTTTTATGCAAAAAAAATATATAATGGCACTTGACCAAGGGACGACAAGTTCTAGGGCGATTTTATTTGACCACAATTCCAATATCATAGCAACAGCACAACATGAGATAACACAGTATTTTCCTAAGCCTGGTTGGGTAGAACACAATCCCAAAGAAATTTGGTCTACGCAGGTAGGCACAATTTCTGAAGTCATGGCTCAAGCTGGTGTCAATCCAAATGAAATTGCAGCTATCGGCATAACTAATCAGCGAGAAACGACTGTTGTTTGGGATAAAAAAACGGGAAAACCGATTTACAATGCGATAGTGTGGCAATCTCGTCAAACTATGGATATTTGCGACGATTTAAAAGCACGTGGACTATCTGAAATCTTTCATGAAAAGACAGGTTTATTGATTGACGCTTATTTTGCCGGAACGAAGGTAAAATGGATTTTAGATAATGTAGAAAATGCAAGGCAAAAAGCTGAAGCAGGTGAATTGTTGTTCGGCACGATTGATACATGGCTTGTCTGGAAATTAACAGGTGGAAAAGTTCACGTTACGGATTATTCAAATGCTTCGCGAACTTTGATGTACAATATCAGAGAATTAAAATGGGACGAAGAATTGCTCGAATATTTAACTGTGCCAAAATCTATGCTACCAGAGGTCAAAGCTTCTAGTGAAATCTACGGAATGTCTGTGCCAAATGTAACGCAGGGCGTGGAAATTCCCATAGCAGGAATGGCAGGCGACCAACAGGCAGCACTTTTTGGGCAGGCTTGCTTTAAAGAAGGCATGGCAAAAAATACTTATGGAACAGGCTGTTTTATGTTGATGAATACAGGAAAACAGCTATACGATTCTAAAAATGGTCTGCTTACTACGATTGCTTGGGGCATTGATAATAAAGTCGAATACGCACTTGAAGGCAGTATTTTTGTCGCAGGTTCGGCGATTCAATGGCTTAGAGATGGTTTGAGATTTTTTGATTCGGCTATGGATTCAGAATACTATGCTAGCAAAGTTGAAGACACTGATGGAGTTTATGTTGTGCCAGCTTTTGTAGGACTTGGTGCACCGTATTGGGATATGAAATCTCGTGGGGCAATTTTTGGCTTGACTCGTGGCACAAATAAAAATCATATCATAAGGGCAACGCTTGACTCGTTAGCCTATCAGACAAAAGATGTCTTAGATGCAATGCAATCTGATTCGGGAATTAAATTAAATTCCTTAAAGGTGGACGGTGGAGCAGTTGCCAACAATTTATTAATGCAATTTCAAAGTGATATATTGAATGTGCCTGTAGAAAGACCAAAAGTCATTGAAACTACAGCATTGGGAGCTGCATATTTGGCAGGGCTTGCTATCGGTTTTTGGCACGATAAAGAAGATTTGATGAAGAACTGGCAAATTGACCGCTCTTTTGAGCCGAATATGGAGGAGGCAAAGCGAAAGGAATTGTACAAAGGCTGGCAAAAAGCCGTTAAGCGAACGATGAATTGGCTATAAATATAATTTAGTTTTAAAGACAAATTAAATAAATATGATACTGTTGGATTTTAGACGCATATATATGATATACTTTTAATAATGATAATAGTAATTTTCTATAAAAAATATATATAGTTGTATTGGAAATGTTAATTTAGTTTATATATAGTTTTAAGAGAGATTAGGGGTTTTTGTATGCTAAAAACAACAGTTGTAATCATTGGCGGAGGTGTAACGGGTGTAGGTATCTTGCGTGATTTATCCATGCGAGGTGTGTCTGCTATTTTGGTAGAGCGAGATGACCTTGGCTTTTGGACAAGCTCGCGATTCCATGGTTTGCTTCACTGTGGCGGCCGATATGCAGTGAAAGACCAAGAGGCAGCAAGAGAATGTATGAGCGAAAATATCATCTTGCGAAAAATTGGCAAACACTGCGTAGAAGCTACTGAGAGCATCTTCGTTAGAGCAAAGGAAGACGATGAAGAATTTGAAGCTCAATGGGTTAAATCTTGTGCTGAATGCGGTATTCCTGCCGTGCCACTTACCATGCAAGAGGCTTTTAAATTAGAACCTAATTTGAGCCGAAAATTACTGTCTGCTTACCGTTGCCCTGGGGCAGCAGTGGACGGTTTTCGCCTTCTTTGGCAGACGGTAGATTCAGCAAATCGCTATGGTGGAAAAATTATGACTTACACAGAAGTTACAGGTATTGAAACGGTAAATGGTGCTGTAGCAGGTGTAACGATTAGGGATAAATTCACAGGAAAGATAGATAAAATCGCCTGCGATTATGTAATCAGTGCGGCAGGCTCCTTTGCCGGTGAAGTGGCAGCTATGGCAGGGTTGAGCGTAAATGTAAAACCGAGCAAGGGAACGCTTATCGCTTTTAATCATCGCATTTGCAATCATATAATACATCGTTTGCACAAATCCTCAGACGCTGATATTTTTGTGCCTCATGGTTCGATTACAATTTTGGGAACGACCTCTATCGACAGTGAGCCAGACGATACAAGCACAAGTTCAAGCGAAGTTCGTGAAATGATGGAAATTGGCAAAGTAACCTTTGAAAATATATATAATTATAGAATTCTGCGAGTTTTTGCCGGAACACGTCCACTCTATAGTGCTGACCCTAATGCCAAAGGTCGCAGTGCTTCTCGTGGCTTTGTGGCACTTGACCATGCACATGATGGAATAAAGAATTTCATGAGCGTATGCGGTGGCAAATTTACGACTTATCGTTTAATGGCAGAAAAAGTTTGCGATATGGTTTGCTCTCAACTTGGGGTGTATGCAAAATGTCGCACTGCTGAAGAGGATTTAGTTGGAGATTTAAATGGCAATTTGTTAAATAGAGCCAAAAAAGTTTTTCCAAGTTACGGCTTATCGCTTTCAGCTTCTCGCTTGGGCAATGAAAAATTGCAAAAGGTTGTCGAACGCATGGAAAAAGAATCTGATAAACGTCAGTTGGTCTGTGAATGTGAAAATATCACTCTTGCTGAAGTGGAAGAAATGGCAAAAGAGCCGACAACTCACAATATGAACGATGTCAGAAGACGAACTCGCCTCGGCATGGGAACGTGCCAAGGAACTTTTTGTGCATATCGAGCAGTTGCCTTGGTGGATAAAGCAGAGGTGGCTTGGGCAAAGGATACAAATGCTCTATTTAAAGAATTTTTAGAGGGTCGTTGGAAGGGAATTCGCCCTGTGCTGTGGGGAAATATGCTTCGCTCGACAGAATTAATGCGTTCGGTGTATGATGCTTCGCTTAATTTGAGTGGAGCGGAAGATTTGAGCGAACTAAACTCTAGGCATTAAAAATTTTAGTTGTAGATTTATGAAAGATGTAAATTATGAATAAAAGTGATATTTTAATTATTGGAAGTGGCTTGGCGGGATTGTTTAGTGCTTGCATAGCAAGTCAGCAGAAAAAAACGGTGCAGGTTTTATCGTATGGTGGTGGAACTTTAAAAGTCGGTGGCGGAACGCTAGAAGTTTTAGGTTACGATGAAATGGGAAAACCTATTAAAAATCCAATGAAGGCGATAGAGGAGTTATCAAATAAAAAGCACCCCTACGCAAAGGTTGGCAGTGATTTGGCTAAAGAGGCCCTGCATAAATTCTTAGAGATTACAAATGAGATGAATTATCCCTATTGGGGCGATGTAGAAAAAAATCAATGGATACCTACAGCACTTGGCAATTTTAAACCTAGCTGTTTAATGCCTAAGACTATGGATTCAAGGGCATTACTTAGTGCAAAGCACATTTTAATTGTAGAATTTTACGGCATGAAGGATTTTTACGCTCATTTGGTAGCCAAAAATTTAAAACAGCGTTTATGCGGTAGAGCTATTGAAGAATTGAGCGTTAAATTAAATTTAGCTATAGCTTGTAATTTGAGAGATACTTCAGCTTTAGATATAGCTAGATATTTGGAAACGGAAACAGGCTTAGAAGAATTTATATCACAGTTAAAATCGCACATAAAAGAGCATACTGTCGTAATTTTGCCACCTGTTTTAGGTACAAAGCCAAATTATGCGATTTTAGAGCGATTGCAAAGTGAATTGTCTTGTAGTTTTATCGAGGTTGCTTCGCTTCCGCCTGCCGTTACAGGAATACGCTTGGAAAAATTATTGATAAATTATGCTAAAGCACATGGTGTTAAATTTGTGCAAAAAGCTCACGTTATCGGAGCAAAAATCGTTGAAGGAAAATGTATTTCCGTTGTAACGAAAGGTTTTGATAGACAGCGAGAATTTTTTGCCGATAAATTTATCTTAGCTACAGGTGGAGTGTACGGTGGCGGATTAATAGCTAGCATGGGAGCATTAAAAGAGCCAATATTTGATATAGATATTGCCGTTCCTGAAAATCAATTAGCATGGTCGAAAGAGAAATTGTTTACAAATCAAATGCAACCGTTTAGCGAATTTGGTTTAAATACAGATGAAGATTTAAATTTATTGGATAGCTTTGGCAAAAAAGTTGCAGATAATATAAAAGTAGTTGGCAAGAGTTTAGCAAATTACGATTTTTGCTCGGAAAAATCGGGAAACGGCGTTGCTTTGATTACAGCATATAAGGCGACAATGTTATCTTTATAGGTTTTTATTTGCCAATAGGTTAAGAGGTGTAAAGTTTTTTGAAACATATGATAGACCCTGATAGATGTACTGCTTGTACTGTATGTCTGACAGCTTGTCCTGTTAGTGCTGTTACTCGCAAATTCCGTGGCCCTAAAATGACAGGCCCTGCACTCAGCCGTTTTCGCAATTTAGTGCAAGATGAAGACGAGATGTTAGAGTATTGTTCTAATTGTAAATTATGCGATTTGGCTTGCCCTTCGGGCGTGCTGATATCTACGCTAAATATGAAAGCAAAAAATGAATATTACAAAACGCACCCGCATAAAAAAGTAGATGAAATGTTAGCACACAGCGAAAAAATGGCAAAATTAGTTAATGCTATTCCCTGTGGAGCGAGAATTTCTAATTTAGGTATGAGCATTGGCAAAAATTTAGGTTTATTATCCACTATGGGTTTAGCAAAAGATGCACCAATACCTAAATATGCAAGTAGCACTTTTTATCAGCAGTTTAAAAAGTTTAAGCAAAAAAATTATGGAAGAAAAGTCGTATTTTTTGCTGGTTGCTACATAAATTATAATCAGCCACAAATTGGCATGGACTTAGTGAAGGTATTTCAGCAAAACAAGATTGAAGTAGCCGTTGATGAAAATTTTAGCTGTTGTGGTTCACCTATGGTTGCAGATGGTTTTATAGATGAAGCCAGTTTAAATGCAAGAAAAAATATGGAATTACTAAAAAAATGGGTGGATAAAGGCTACGATATAGTTACAGCTTGCACGAGTTGTGGATTGATGTTAAAGCAAGAGTATCAAGAGCTTTTTGAGCTGAGCGATTTAACTTACTGTGCAAGTCATATGTACGATTCGATAGAATATCTGCTCTTGTTATACGAGGAAGGCAAGTTGAATATGGATTTTAAATCGGTTGAGGAAAAGTATATCTACCATGCACCTTGCCATGTAAAAGTGCAATCAAGAGGATTGCCTTCACTAGAAATTTTGCAGTTAATCCCCAATTTGCAGGTTGAAGAAGCTGATGCAGGTTGCTGTGGAATGTCGGGAAGTTACGGCTTTAAATTGGATAAAAGAGAGATTTCTAAAAAAATTGGCAGTGAATTATTTGCTAGGATAAAAAATTCCAAGGCCGATTTTAGTGTATGTGAATGTGGAACCTGTCGCCTTCAAATAGAGAGTGAAACTGATAAAAAATCATTTCATACCTTGAGTGTATTAAAAAAAGCATACGGTCTTTAACTAAAAATAAAAGACATACCGATATGAGATTATATTTGAAGTATAAAATCATATCAGTATGTCTTTTTTAATCTTTCATTGCGGATAATAAGCGATTAGTTGGCAAAATGCGAAGGATAATCACGCAGATGACTAATTCGGGAATTAGATAACTTGCGTTGAACAGTAAGGAGTAAATATACGGGGACATACCAGCAGGAGCGTATTGGCTAAAGAACACTATACCTGAGATAAAATGGCAAGCCAATCTAGCTAAAACGGCAAGGATTGCACCTAGATAAATATTTTTTCTAAAGTAGCCGGCTATACCGAGAACCATATACGGCAGTGGATAGTCAAACAATACTTGAACAGGTTGCAAGATAAATGGGTCTTGCAGTAAGCTGATAAGTCCGTAGGCAAAGCCTGTTAGATAGCCAACGCCTGAACTGTAGCGAAAGGAAATCAACAAAAGAGGAACCATTGCACCTAAGGTAACGCTCCCGCCCTGTGGCATATGAAATAAGCGAATCATATGTAAAATTACACTGAGTGCTAACATCAAAGCGATGTAAACGAGTGTGTGCGTAGTTATTTTTGTGTGCTTAATACGTAAAAATCCTAGTATTAAAATTAATAAGCCAATCAGTGCAAATAGCGAGCTTGGCTCACTTAAAAGAGTATTGATAAGTGAATCGGTCATAATATCAGTCCTTTATCTAAAATTTTATCGAAATACCATAATATATATTATTTCTTTAGCTGTTAAGATGTCAATATTTTTTACTTGAAAGGCTAAATTAATAAGATAAAAGCATGATATTATAGTATATTTTTATTGTGAATAAAAAATAAAAGTGTAAGTTTGTAAATTTTTTTGATTTTATGATATAATAGATGAGATTAGCGGGAAGCAGTCAAAATACGGTTTTATATTAATAATAAACAATTTATATGAAGGTGATTTTATGAACGAGAATAATAAGATGAAAAGAGGGCTGAAGAATCGTCATATGCAGATGATAGCACTTGGTACTTCTATTGGTACAGGGCTATTTTATGGTTCTGCACCGACGATTAAATTGGTAGGGCCAGGAATTATCTTAGCGTACGCTTTAGCGGGCGTTTTTATCTTTTGTATTATGCGTATGGTGGGTGAAATGTCAGTAAAAGAGCCTGTATCAGGTTCATTTGTCTACTTTGCTAACAAGTACTTAGGCCATTTTGCAGGTTATCTAGCAGGTTGGAATTATTGGTTTTTATACTTGCTCGTGTGTTTTGCCGAGCTTTCAGCAATTGGCATTTATGTACAGTATTGGTTGCCAGATGTGCCACAATGGGTTACAGTTTTAGTTTGCATTGTAGCTGTTACTACGGTCAATTTAATTAATGTAAAAACCTTTGGTGAGGCAGAATTTTGGGCTTCTTTAATTAAAATAGTAGCCATTTGCTGTATGATTGTCTTTGGTTTTTATTTGATTTTTACTACGATGGGACCTTTTCCGCAAAACTTTAGCAATTTGTGGAGCAATGGTGGATTTTTTCCGAATGGAGCTTGGGGCTTTGCACAAGCTTTAGCAGTTGTTATGTTCTCCTTTGGCGGTGTTGAACTCATTGGAATTGCAGCAGGTGAGGCTGAAAATCCTGAAAAGACTTTGCCACGAGCAATCAATGAAGTTTTGCTTCGTATTTTGATTTTCTACATCGGAACGATGATTGTACTCATGACGCTTGCTCCTTGGGACGAAGTTGGTCTTAAAGCAAGTCCTTTTGTGCAGATTTTCTCCAACATTGGCATTCCGGCTGCTGCTAATATTTTAAACTTTGTCGTAATTATTGCAGCTCTTTCCGTGTACAATAGCAGTTTGTACAGCACTTCTCGCATTTTGCACAACTTAGCACAAAATGGAAATGCACCTAAGATTTTTGGTTCGCTATCAAGACGAGGCATACCGATGGTTGGCATTTTGATTTCCTCTGCTCTTGCTTTATTGCTCGTCGTTTTAACTTATATCTTGCCTGAAGAAGTATTTATGTATTTAATGTCAACAGTAGTTGCAGCACTTGTCATAACTTGGTCTACAATTACGATTACTCATTGGAAGTTCAGATTGAAATTTATCCATGAAAATCGCTTAGATGAATTGCATTTTAAAGCATTTTTATTTCCATATATCAATTATTTTTGTTTATTGTTTTTAGCTAGCATTGTAGTCATCATGTACTCTATGGGAAATGATATGCGAATTTCTCTTGGAGCTTTAGTTATTTGGGTTGTCTTTATCTATGCAACATATGTTGTTCGAGGAAAGAAAAATATTCAGTAGTTAATAGATAAATAAAAAACTCAATTTGTTGACTTGTTTTACAGACAATGAATTGAGTTTTTTTATATTATATATTATCATACATAAATATAATTAATATTAAAATGAAAGGAGAGGCAAAGATGAATTTAAACACTATTCATCATGTGGCGATTATCGTTTCTGATTATGAAAAATCTCGCCATTTTTATGTGGATTTATTGGGATTTGAAGTAATTCGTGAGCATAGACGTCCTGAAAAAAATGATTACAAGCTCGATTTGAAATTGGGCGATTGTGAATTAGAAATTTTTGGCAAAGCTGATGCACCAAAGCGAGTAAGTCAGCCTGAATATCCCTCTGAGGCGTGTGGTTTGCGTCATTTAGCATTTAAAGTCGATTGTATCGAAGAGGTTGTTTCGCAGTTAAATGATTTGGGCATTGAGTGTGAACCGATTCGCTGGGATAGTTTCACAAATAAAAAGATGACATTTTTTAAAGACCCTGATGGTTTGCCATTGGAACTTCATGAATAGTTATAAATTTTTATAATTTAAATAATACAATTTGTTGCAAAGGTGGTTGCTTTATCTATGAAAAATGAACAGCATAAGATGAAAAGAGGTCTTAAAAATCGTCATATGCAGATGATTGCACTAGGTGCGTCAGTGGGAACGGGGCTGTTTTATGGTTCTGCTCCGACAATTAAATTGGTAGGTCCGGGTATTATTTTATCTTATTTATTGGCAGGGATATTTATTTTCTTTGTAATTCGTATGCTTGGTGAAATGTCAGTTAAAGAGCCTGTTTCGGGGGCATTTAGTTATTTTGCTAGTAAGTATTGGCATGGTTTTGCTGGATATTTAGCAGGTTGGAATCATTGGTTTTTATATATGATTGCAGGAATGACAGAGCTTACAGCAATAGCGATATATATAAATTTTTGGTTTCCCGATTTTCCTCAGTGGGTTACGATTTTAATTTGTATTATAGCGATTACTACGATAAATTTAATCAATGTAAGTGCTTATGGCGAAGTTGAGTTTTGGGCTTCTTTTATAAAAATTTCAGCTATTTGCTGTATGATTATCTTCGGTTTTTATTTGATTTTTACTACAATGGGTCCTTTTCCGCAAAACTTTAGCAATTTGTGGATAAATGGCGGTTTGTTCCCAAATGGCCTTTGGGGCTTTGCTGCTTCTTTGGCTGTGGTAATGTTTTCTTTTGGCGGTGTAGAATTGATTGGGATTACGGCAGGTGAGGCAGAAAATCCAGAAAAAACTTTGCCTGTGGCAATCAATCAAATTTTAATTCGCATTTTGATTTTCTACGTTGGAACGATGATTGTATTGATGAGTTTATCTCCGTGGAATGAAGTTGGTTTGCATGCAAGTCCTTTTGTGCAGATTTTCTCTAATATCGGTATTCCTGCGGCTGCAAATTTATTGAACTTTGTCGTTTTAGTAGCGGCTCTTTCTGTTTACAACAGCATTTTATACAGCAACTCACGCATGCTCTACGGTTTGGCACAAAGTGGCAATGCTCCAAAGATTTTTAGTGCTTTATCTCGTCGTGGCGTTCCGATGATTGGCATTTTAGTTTCTTCTGGCATGGGTTTAATTCTAGTAGTAATGAGCTATTTCTTCTCAGAAAAAGTATTTATGTATTTACTATCAATCGTTGTTGCAGGTTTGATAATAAATTGGTTTATCATCGTAATGACTCATATGAAATTTAGAATTAAATTTACGCGTGAAAATCGCTTAGCTGAACTTAAATTTAAATCTATTTGTTATCCATTCACCAATTATTTTTGCATTTTATTCTTGCTCGGAATCGTGCTGATTATGACGCAAATTCCTGATATGATGATATCCATTGTTGTATTGCCTCTTTGGGTCATCTTCATTTACTTCACTTATATTTTCAACAAAAAAAATCACTGATAACTGATAGAGATATAAGTTAGAGTTTCTAATCAAATTCTAATGATATTTTAATTTTATTTTAATTGCATCCACTTTGTTTAGGTGATATTATGAAATTAAGAAATTCGCTTGTAATTTGGAGGTTAAGTGAGATGAAAAAAATAAAAGTAATGCTCATGATGGTGATGTGTCTAGTATTTGCAACTACAGTAGCTTTTGCCGGAACAAAGGACAATTCCTTAAATGAAATCAGAAGTATGCGTGGTCAAATCACTGAAATAAATGGCAATATGATTACTGTGCAAAATAGAGATGATGCAAATGATACTATCGCTTTGATTGTGAGATGGGATACTGAAATCTTAAACGGCAAAAATGGTGATGATGTAGAATTAAGTCGCTTAAATGTGGGAGATGAACTCACAGCTTACTATAGTCCAATCTCTACTCGCAGTCTTCCACCACAAAGCGTTGCATATGCTTTAGTTATGGGCAGTGGCGAACATGACGGAATCTATATGCAAGTTGATAGCGTAGAAAAAACTAAGTATGGAACAAGAATTTTAAATTCTAACAAAGATACATTCGTTACAATTCCAGAAAAAGTAAATGACGATGCTAAAGAATTAAAAGCTGGCGATAGAATTTTAGTTTGGTATGATTTTGTAGCACTCAGTATGCCTGCTCAAGCTACTGCAACTAAAGCTGAAATTTTATAATAAAATAAATAAGAAAAAGCACTATAGAGTAAGTGATTAGTGCTTTTTCTCTATACATAGTATCTGAGGAACTTTTTTGTTATAATATAGGGTGCATTTAATATATAACGAAAGAGGGACAAATTTTTTGATATTAAATAAAATAAATGAAGTTTTAGCAAGGACTATAAAGGCTTTTTTCTTCTTTTGGTTGTTGCTTTGCCTGTATCGAATAATTTTTGTATTTGGCATGAATGAATATTTAAGCCAAAGTAGCGATGGAATTTTAGTTTTTAAAGCGATAATAAGCGGAGCAAAATTGAGTATGCAAACATCTGGCGTATTGTCGCTAGGCGTATTTTTTGGCATTGTAGCACAAGCTATTTATCACAGATTAAAATACATTCGCTATATTTGTTCATTTATAATAATTTTTCTTACAACACTATTGTTTATTGCTAGATTTCCTTTTTATAAGCAATTTCACAGTGGTTTTAACCAGATGATATTCACGGCAATGCACGAGGATTTATACGCACTTTTTAGCTCGCTTGTCGAGGATTTTAATCTTCCTTCAAAGATGCTAATTGTCATAATCGTATCTTTGGCAATATCATATCTATTCAATAAATGGCTAGATTGCGATTTAAAACTTTGCAAATTAGGAGCTTTTTCATCAAAATTAAAAACGGCTGTACTTATCATCTGTGTGTATATTTTAGGGACACTGTCGCTATACGGTGGCGGTTGGAGTTGGCGTAGTGGCGTTGATTGGGAAAATGCAGGGATAACAGATGACTCCTTTTTAAATGAAGTGATTTTAGATGATTATCAAGCTATCTACAGAGCCTATGTAAATCAAATGCGTATGGAAGCGTGCAATGGGCTTAGTTTTACTACGCAAGATGTGCGTTCGTTGGCTAAATCCTTAACCAGTAAAGACGGCGGAAATGATTTAGCTATGTATTTAGAAAAAGAAGCCACAGGTGCAAAAATAGAAAAACCTAAGCATATTTTCTTCATCGTTTCTGAAAGCTATGCAAATTGGCCGCTTCTAGATAAGTACAACAATTTGCATATTGGCGATAATATGAAAAAAATCATTGCACAAGATGATACCGTATATCTACAAAATATGCTTCCAAGTGGTTCAAGTACAGTTGGAGCTTTAATGACTGTTGTAACAGGTTTAGCTAATTCCAATTTGTATTTAACTACTATGGCGATTGCATTAGAAAAACCGTATATAACAGCACCTGCTGTGCAGTTTAAAAATCTTGGTTATGAAACGAGTTTTTGGTATTCAGGTCCTGCTACATGGGAAAATATTCAAGAGTTTGCACTAGCTCAAGGCTTTGATAATTTTTACAGCAGAGGTAGTCTTGACCCTAATGCTACAGGCAGTGTTTGGGGAGCTGATGACGAATATTTATATGAAGGAGTGCTAAATAGTATAGACGATAGTAAATCTACATTTACCATTATCATGAACACTTCAAATCATTCGCCATTTAATATTGATTTACAAAGCAAAGGATTTAATTCAGAGCTTGTCAGAGAGGCTTTGCCTGAAAAAGAAAAGAATAATGAAGAACTGATAAAACAATTAGGTCATTATTGGTATGCTGATAAATCGGCAGGAGAATTTATCGCTAAGGTAAAGGAAAAATATCCTGATAGTTTATTCATCTTTGTGGGAGACCATGCCGATAGATACAATATAGATAAAACGCCGACGATGTTTGAGCAATACGCTGTTCCGTTAATCATCACCGGCAAGGGCATAGATAAAAATATGATTCCTAAAGATAGTGCAGGCAGTCAAATTGATATTGTGCCTACTGTTATTGAGTTTATCGCACCGAAAGGCTTTAAATACTACAGTGTAGGGCGTGATTTGGCAATAAATAGAATTGGTGAAAACTATGGATTTTGGATAACAGCTAACGCTATAGGAAATACTGATGAATTGATAGCAAAACCGCAGTATTTTGGTGAGGAAAAACTTCCAGATAAAACAGAATTAGAAACATATATAAATGCAGTTCGTGCTATTTCTTGGTGGATTGGTGCACATGGCAATATAATTGATGATTCCTTGTTGCAGTAAATCAAGAATACGGTATAATTATAGGGAATACTAAAATAGAAAATATATAGATAAGGATGGATTTATTTTGAGTAATTTAGAAGTTGGTATCGTAGGGTTGCCAAATGTTGGTAAAAGCACGTTATTTAATGCGATTACAAAAGCAGGAGCGGCAGCAGAAAATTATCCTTTCTGCACAATTGAACCAAATGTTGGCGTAGTTGATGTTCCTGATGAACGTTTAAAAGTTTTACATGAAATGTACAATTCTAAAAAAACTACTCCTGCAAGCGTTAGCTTTGTGGATATTGCAGGTTTAGTAAAAGGTGCTTCACGTGGTGAAGGTTTAGGAAATAAATTCTTATCTCACATTCGCCAAGTAGACGCTGTAGCTCATGTAGTTCGTTGCTTTGCTAACAAAAATATCACTCATGTTGAAGGTAGTATTGACCCACTTCGCGATATTGAAATCATCAATACAGAACTTTGCTTAGCTGATTTGGATTCTATTGAAAAACGCTTAGACCGTGTAGCTCGCACAGCTAAGAGCGGAAATAAAGAAGCTATTGCAGAAGTTAGTGTACTTGAAAAAATCAAAGTTAGCTTAGAAGAGGCAGCTCCTGCTCGCCAAATTGAACTTACAGAAGATGAATTATTGCTCATCAAAGAATTAAATCTCTTGACCTTGAAACCTACACTTTACGTTGCTAATGTGAGCGAAGATGAAGCAGCTACAGCTTATGAGGATAACGAATACGTACAGAAGGTTAAAGATTACGCTCAAAAAGAAAATGCAGGTGTAGTTGTAATCTCTGCTGAAGTAGAAGCTGAAATTGCAGAACTTGATGAAGAAGAAGCTAAAGAATTTTTATCTGATTTAGGTTTATCTGAATCTGGTTTGCACAAATTAATCAAAGCTGCATTTAGCTTACTTGGTCTTATGACTTTCTTGACTGCTGGTGAAGATGAATGTCGTGCGTGGACAATCAAAGTCGGCACAAAAGCTCCACAGGCAGCAGGCAAAATTCACAGCGATATTGAACGTGGTTTTATTCGTGCAGAAATCGTATCTTTTGACGATTTAGTAAGTGCAGGTAGTGTGAGTGCTGCTCGTGAAAAAGGTCAAGTTCGCGTTGAAGGCAAGGATTATATCATGCAAGATGGCGATGTAACTCATTTCCGCTTTAATGTTTAATTTGTAAATTCTTTTGGTGTATAAATTATTGATATAAATTTTAATTTTGTTGAAAGAGGTGTTTATTTATGCGTAAGAGTAGAATTTTAGGTTTATTATTAGCTTTTTGTGTGCTGATTTCGTGTAGTTTTGCACAGGCTTCAGAAGTTAGAACGATTTCTGTAAACGGTACTTCTAATTTAAAAGTAGCACCAGATAAAGCTACTGTTAATATCAGCATTGAAACTGTAGCTAAAGATGCTAAAGAGGCATCAGCTCAAAATGCTATAGTCATGAATAAAATTCAAAAAAATGTAATGGCACTTGTAATACCTCGTGATAAGATTAAGACGACAAACTATAGTTTATCACCTGTATATGACTACAATAATGGCAAGCAAAAGATTACAGGATACCGTGTATCCAATGAAATCTTAGTAACGGTGGACAATATTGAGGTAGTGGGCAATGTAATTGATACCTCAATTAATGCAGGTGCAAATAATATAAATTCTGTGGAATTTGGCTTAAAAGATAGTGAGGTACAAAAAGATAAAGCACTACAGCAGGCTATTTTTGACGCAAAGAGAAAAGCACAGAGCATTGCAGCAGCACTTGGCAAGAGCGTAGTGAATGTGCAAAGCGTCAGTGTAAATGACAGCTACATTCAATTTAGAACGATGAACAATGCACTATATGCAGCCAAAGCTGGTGGTATGGAAGATTCCTCTTCACCGATTCAAGCCGGCGATATCAATATCAAAGCTAATGTATCTGTAGTTTTTGAAATGGATTAACAAATTAATAGATTAATAAACGAATTAACAATAAAGGCAGTACCTTTGAGAATTGGATTTCAAATCAAAAGGGTACTGCCTTATTTTAGATTATGCGAAGTAAAATCATGTACAATATAGTGCCACCGGCTATGGAAATTAAAATTTCTCGCTTCCAAATATGAAGTATGATTACGCTAAAAATAGAAATCATAGTGGCAATTAATTTGTGCATTTCTTGAAAGGTAGTGTCTTTTATGCAGTATATGACGAGGATAGCGATGATTGCTGGAGGTAATTTGCTAGCAATTTGCCTGAGTTTAAGTGGCATTTGCTTTTTTCCACCAAATAGTGCAAAGGGAATTACCCTCGTGAAAAATGTACAAACCATAGCTATTAAGATGATAGCGATAGCGTAATTTATATCTACGCTGTTTAATGAAGTTATATCGTTCATACGCTTATTTTGCACCACTTTCTTGATTATTTTTATTTTGCAGTGAATTTTCTACGGTGATAGCAATTGCGGTGATAATTAGAGCAGGCAATAAAAATGAGGTAGCACCTAAGATAAACAGGCAAACTACAGCGACAATGCCACCTGTAAGGGCAGGTGTTAGTGCTTTATCTTTAGCAGTTAAAATTTGCTCAAGTAAGATGACGATAAAAAGTGCTGTCATAGAAAAATCTATACCTGTAAAATCAAAGTCGATATATACGCCAACAAGCGTGCCAAGCACTGAACCGATAATCCAATAAGCGTGATGAAGTGCTGAAATATAAAAAAGTGCTTTGCTGTTAGCTTGTGAAGAAATCTTTTCACCTTCGCAGGAATACAAGATAGAATATGTTTCATCAGTAAGCGAAAAAATCATGTAAGGATAATATTTTCCCATCAATTTAAATTTCTCGATAAAAGGAAATCCATAAAATATGTGGCGACTGTTTATGAATAAGGACATTACAGCCACTGTTAAAAGCGGTGTGCCGGAGGCTAAAAAGCTGACCATGGCAAATTGAAGTGAGCCGGCGTACACAAGTAGGCTAACCAGAAATGCCCAAATAAAGTTATAGCCGGCTTCTGCCATCATAATTCCAAATGCACAACCTAAAAACATATAGCCAAAAAATACAGGCATAGATTTTTTCAGTGCATAGGCAAAAATATCTTTTTTAGTTATGTTATTTAAAATATTTTCTTGCATAGTGTTTACGCCCCTATAAAATCATTTAAAAAAATCTTTCTATCTATAAAAGCTATGAGCGAAATTATAGACAGAAAGATTTTGTTTTATTTAATGAAATTTATTTTTTTAATACAGAACCTGGGTAGTATAAGGTTGCAAAATAATCTTCAATAGTTTCTGCTCTGCGAATTAATTCTACAGAACCGTCTTCGTGAAGAAGGAGTTCAGCACTTCTCAATTTGCCGTTGTAGTTAAAGCCCATAGCATGACCGTGAGCTCCAGTATCGAACATGACTAAGCGGTCGCCAATATCAATTTTAGGCATTTTGCGGTCAATAGCGAATTTATCGTTGTTTTCGCAAAGAGAGCCTGTGATATCGTAAACATGGTCGCAAGGTTGATTTTCTTTGCCCATCACTATCATGTGATGATAAGAGCCGTAAAGAGCAGGACGCATTAAGTTAGCCATGCAAGAGTCTAAGCCGATGTAGTTTTTATAAGTTTTCTTTTCGTGAAGAACTGTAGATACTAAATAGCCATAAGGTCCCATAATCATACGACCAGATTCGTAAGCGATAGCAGTTTGGCTAAGGCCGGCAGGAACTAAGATTTCATCATATAATTTGTGAATACCTTCGCCAAGAGCTTCTAAATCTACGGCATTATCTTCTGGACGGTAAGGAATACCAACACCGCCACCTAAGTTGATAAATTCAAATTTAATGCCCAATTCTTTAGTGATTTCACTAGCTAATTCAAATACAATCTGTGCGTTTAACAACAAGCCTTCAAGACGAGTTTCATTGGAGATTACCATTGTGTGAAGTCCAAAGCGTTTAACGCCTTTTTCTAATGCGATTTTGTAGGCTTCAAACATCTGTGATTTTGTCAAACCGTATTTTGCTTCTTCTGGTTTGCCGATAATATCATTTCCTTCGATTAAATTGCCAGGATTGTATCTGAAAGAGAGAACTTTTGGAAGTCCTGCATTTTTTTCTAAGTAATCAATGTGGCTGATATCATCTAAGTTGATGATAGCACCAAGTTCGATTGCTTTTTGGAATTCATCAGCAGGTGTATCGTTAGAGGTGAGCATGATTTTTTCACCGTGGATACCTGAAGCGTCAGCAAGTAAAAGTTCAGCTAAGGAAGAACAGTCAGCACCGGCTCCTTCTTCGCACATAATCTGTAAAAGGCGAGGGTTTGGTGTTGCTTTTACCGCAAAATATTCTCTAAATTCAGGAGCCCAATCAAAAGCCTTTTTAAAACGGCGAAGATTTGCTCTTATTGCTTTTTCATCATAAATGTGGAATGGTGTAGGATACTGTTTAATTATTTCTTCTAATTTTTCTTGAGAGATAGGAAATACTTTTTCAGCCATTATGTATAAGCCTCCCGATTGATTATTTTTATTTATTTACATTACAAATTAACATAAATTTAAAATACAGTAGTCTGATTATACCATTTATTGAGAAGCAAAGTCAATTTATTATCGCATAATCTATAAAAAAACAACAAATACAAAAAATATACATGTATACATGACAAATATCTCTTTAAAAAGTTACATTTTGTAGTATAATCTAAAGAGTTCTCATTTATTAGTTGTAATCGTAACAAAAGTGTCTTTTATATTAGGAGGAATTTACATATGACAAACAGTATGGCTGCAACACACAGTAAAGGTAAAGTTTTGAAAGATGTTATTTTCGGAGCAAGTGCTGCTGCTAACGAAGCTATAAAAAAATACGGTGCTGAAAAAGTAACAAATGGTACAATCGGTGCTATTATGGATGATAACGGCAAACTTGTATGTATTCCTACAGTAGAAAAAGTTTACCGCAATTTACCAACAAATGAAATCGCAGCTTATGCACCTATCATCGGTCTTCCTGCATATCTTGAAGCAGTTAAAAATTTGACTTTTGCAGATAATAAACCAGAAGGCTATATTGAAGCTGTAGCAACAGCAGGTGGAACAGGTGCTATTCACAATACAATTTGGAACTACTCCGAATTTGGTGACAGTGTTTTAACTTCTGACTGGTATTGGGGCACATACAATATCTTATGCAAAGAAGCAGGACGCAATCTTGAAACCTACGAACTTTTCGATGAAAATATGAACTACAATATCGAAGGTTTTACAGATAAAGTAAATGCTCTTTTAGCTGACCAAGATTCTTTATTAATCATCATCAACACTCCTGCTCACAATCCAACAGGCTACAGTTTATCTGAAGAAGATTGGGATAAAGTTCTCGATGTATGCAAAGAACACACAAAAAACAGCGATAAAAAAATAACTTTACTCGTAGATATCGCTTATATTGATTTTGCAGGCGAAAAAAATGAAACTCGCAAATTCATGAAAAAATTCTCCAATTTGCCAGATAATATTTTAACTATTTTTGCATTCAGCATGTCTAAAGGTTATACTCTTTATGGACAACGCACAGGTGCGATGATTGGTCTTTCTTCCAATAAAGAAATCGCTACAGAATTTTTGGAAATCAATAAATACACAAGCCGTGCTACATGGTCAAATATCAACCGTGCTGCTATGGCTACACTTGCAACTATTGACCAAGATAAAGCATTACTCGCTCAATTTGAAGCAGAAAGAGATGCTCTCTATCAGACAATCAAAGAACGCGGTGCTATCTTCATGCAAGAAGCAAAAGAGTGTGGCTTAAAAGCACTTCCATACAAAGCAGGCTTCTTCTTATCCATTCCATCTGATGACCCTACAGCTGTATGCGAAAAACTTCACGATGATTTAATCTTTGCTGTTCCATTAAAACGTGGTGTTCGCATTGCCGTATGCTCTATCTCCGCTGAAAAAATGCATGGCATTGCTCAAAAAACATTGAACGCTTTAAACTTTGTAGAAAATAAATAATTGATATATCAAAAATAAAAGGACTGAGAGTATATTCTCAGTCCTTTTATTTTTATTATCTGCGTTTAATTGGTTTTATCATCGGTTGTTTTGTTCCCATGTTCCACATCTGACGATTTTCTTGTTTTTCAATCATCGGTACAGGTAGCGTGCCACCTGTTTGAACTACATCTAAGAAAAATTCTGTTCCATCGACAATAACATGATATCTTTTTGGTTGCATATCAAAAAACCTTTCATCTGTATTTGTATTTTAATTTATCTTTCGGATAGATTTTATCTCAAAATTTTTACAGCCATAAGCCGTTAGAGCAGTAACTATTATAGCAGCTAGAGTTTTATTTGCCATATCATCTTTTTTGATGCCTTTTCGTACTGTTTGTTTGCCGGCAGTTGCTTTTAGTTTTTTAGATTTTCTGCGGATAGAAATAATTTTAAACAACGCCCACAATATGGCAACTACTATTATTATATTTGTGAGCATAGATACAGTAGGATTCGATGCGTCCATAAAGATACCACCCTTCTAAGCTGTAGTTTTGGATTTTATATAATAAATTATTTCTTGAAAAATTTTGCAAATCCTGCAAAATTAGCTGTAAATTTTCGCAAAAATTATAATATACTAATATCAATGCAGAGATTACAATATATTTATGCACAAATAGTATAAATAAACCTAGAGTATAGACTTTTGCCACGCTCTAGGTTTATTTTAAATATAATTTTGGCTAAATGTAGCTTTTATTACAGATAATAGTTTTAATTTATTCTATACTATGTTTAAAGGTTTCTTGCGAACAGTATTTTAACAGTGATTTTAAATTGATGATTTCGATAGATTTTCTGTGTGTTATGATAATATGCTCATTGCGAAGTCTTGCAAAACTTTTTGATAAATTCACGCGGTTTATTCCAAGGATATTAGCTATTTCTTCTTGCGTTAGTGAGATAGTATTTTGTTGAGATGAAAATTTATTTTGCGATAATAGATACAATAAATTGCATAGTTTGATAAAAGAATTATTGTATTTTTGGTGAGCGATTTCATAGAGCATAAGATTAACATACATAGCGTACCATTCAATAACTTGAGCATTTAATTGGCGATTATTTTCCATCATATTATGAAAATCTGTGGTAGAAAATGCGATAGCGTCAACTTTAGTTATGGCTACAGTTGAAATAGATTTTTCTAGTTTAAAATTCTCTTTGTGATATCCAGGAAAGACTGTATTATTGCCGTGAAATGAAATTATTTTTTTATAACCTTGTTCATGCTCAATATATGTTTGGGCAATGCCAGAGATAATATAGTATATTTTAGATAGATTATCTTCTGCTAGCCAAAGAAATTCATTTGGCTTAAAAGTGCATTTTGTATGTGGCTGTGAGAAAAAATATTGATAAAAAATAGTGAAATCATCAAAGAAAAAATAGCGTGGAATGAGCATGAATTTGACTCCTATAAAATTAGATATAATAAATTAGAGGTGCATTATGAAGAAAGTAAAAATCACAGTATTAAAAACATCTTTTAATAAAGATTTAGCAGATGAATATGGCGTAGAAAATTTATCAATCTGTCCGATGCTAAGAGAAGGTGAAGTTTTTTATGCCGATTATGCAAAACCAGACAATTTTTGTGATGAAGCATGGAAAGCAATTTATCAATATGTCTTTGCTTTAGCTTATGGAAGCGGAGATAATTTATTTTATTTTGGAGATTGGATTAGAAAACCAGGGGTTGCCATTGTCAGTTGCAATGATGGACTAAGACCTGTTATTTTTAAACTTGAAGCAACAAATCAAGAATCTTCTTTGAACTATACTCCTAAATAGATTTTACTTGTAGATATGTGGTGTATCATCTATCCTAGATGACACGCTACATATCTATTATTTATTTTTCGCAAAGTTGGAGCTTTTTTTCGGCAAATATCTTTAGCTTGTGGGCAACGAGTGCTAAAGGGACAGCCAGTTGGCGGATTTAAAGGGTTTGGCAGTTCGCCTTTTAATACGATTCGCTCTTTTTGTTGTTCAAAATCAGGGTCAGGTACGGGAATTGAAGATAAGAGTGCTTTTGTATAAGGGTGCAGTGGATTATCATATAAATCTTCTGTTAGAGCCATTTCAACAATTTGCCCTAAATACATAACTGCTACTTTTTGGCTGATATATCTTACCATAGCTAAGTCATGGGCGATGAATAGATAAGTCAAGCCTAATTCCTTTTGCAATTTTTCTAGCAGATTTACGACTTGTGCCTGAATAGATACATCTAATGCGGAAATCGGCTCATCGCAGATAATGAGTTTTGGTTTGCAGGCTAAAGCTCTTGCAATGCCGATACGCTGTCTTTGACCACCGCTAAATTCATGGGGGTAGCGATTGGCTTGCTCTTTATTTAGACCTACGAGTTCTAATAATTCATAAATTCGCTTTTGTTTTTCTTTTTTATCGTTGTATAATTTGTAGATATCAAGTGGTTCACCGATGATATCAGCTACAGTCATGCGAGCATTGAGGCAAGCGTAAGGGTCTTGAAATATCATTTGAATATCTTTGTTCATTTTGTCGTGATTATTAGAAATCACTTTTTTATCAAAGATTATCTCTCCGCTAGTTGGCGTGTACAGCCCAATAATTGTTTTGCCAGTGGTGGATTTTCCACAGCCTGATTCGCCGACAAGCCCTAAGGTTTCTCCTTGCTCTATCGTTAAATTGACATTGTTTACAGCTTTTAAAATGGCGTTTGGCTTTCCCCAAAAACTGCGAGATACAACAAAATCTTTACATAAATTTTTTACTTCTAATAGTGCCATTAGTTTGCACCTGCTTTATTTAGATTTTTAGCAAATTCATGCTCTAGCCAACATTTTACATAGTGATTATTACTGACTTTGGTAATTTCAGGCATAAATTTGGTACAGACTTTCATTGCCTTGTGGCAACGCTTAGCAAATGGGCAGTAATCTATGATTTCTTTTAAATCCGGTGGTTGCCCTTCAATGACATTAAGTGGCTGGCTTTTTTTATCGCTTAGGCGAGGCAAGGATTTTAACAAGCCTTTTGTATACGGGTGGTGTGCCTGATAGAAAATATCTCGACTATCGCCTTGTTCGATTATCTCTCCAGCGTACATCACAGCTACTTTATCGCATAAATTGGCAATTACTCCCAAATCATGTGAGATTAAAATAATTGCCATATTCAGTTCAGTTTTTAATTTTTTTAATAAATCTAAAATCTGTGCTTGCACCGTTACATCAAGAGCCGTTGTTGGTTCATCAGCGATGAGTAGCTTTGGATTGCAAGAAAGTGCCATTGCTATCATCACACGTTGTCTCATGCCACCGCTGAATTGGTGCGGATAATCCTTCAATCTTTTTTCGGCAGAGGGAATGCCGACTAATTGCAATAGTTCTACAGCTCGTTTATTTACTTCCATTTTAGTAATATCGTTGTGCAAAAATAAAATTTCTCTGATTTGCGAGCCAATGGTCAAAACGGGATTTAACGAAGTCATGGGGTCTTGGAAAATCATGGCAATATCTTTTCCACGAATCTTATTCATTTGATGTTCAGTTAAATTCATGATTTCCTGATTATTAAATACAATACTGCCTTGTTCAATAGAACTATTTTCTCTAGGCAAAAGTCCCATAATCGCATGAGAAGTTACAGATTTTCCACAACCTGATTCGCCGACTATTCCTAGAGCTTGACCTTTTTCAACGGTAAAGCTCACATTTCGCACAGCATGGACTTTTCCTCGATACGTTTTAAATGAAACGGCTAAATCTTTCACTTGTAGTAGCATTTTATTTCTCCTTAGTATCATCTACGCATTTTAGGGTCTAAAACATCGCGTAAACCGTCGCCTAAAAAGTTAAAGGCAAGCATGGTAATACTGATTGCGGCAGCGGGAAAGAACAGCTGAAATGGATATGCCCTTAAATTATTGACGCCTTCTGAAGCTAAAACTCCCCAACTAGCCATAGGGGCAGATACGCCAAGACCGATAAAACTCAAAAAGGCTTCGGTGAAAATTGCGTCAGGAATTGCAAGCGTTAGAGTGATTACAATAGCTCCCATAGCGTTTGGAATGAGATGGCGAAGTAAGATTCTAAGTTTGCTTGCACCAATCGTTTGAGCTGCTAGTACAAATTCTTGTTCTTTCATAGTTAAAATCTGTCCGCGAACGATTCTTGCCATTTGTAGCCAATAGCCAATGCCAAGAGCGATGAAGATATTTATAAGCCCTGGTTTTAAAACGACCATGAGCAAGATTACATATAAAAGCGTTGGCACGCTGTACAACACATCTACAATATTCATCATAACTTGGTCGACTTTACCGCCAAAAAATCCTGCAATGCCACCGTAAATTACGCCGATGAAAAAATTTAAAAAACTTGCTATAATGCCAATAGCTAGAGAGATTCTCGCTCCGTAGAGTACGCGGATAAAAATATCTCTGCCTAAATTATCCGTGCCAAACCAATGTTCAAGGCTCGGAGCTTGATTTGTCAGCATCAAATTTTGTTCATCATAAGTGTGGCTAGAAAAAATCGGTCCTAAAACAGCAATTACAATCAAAGCTAAGATAATACAAAAGCTAATCGTTGCCATTTTATTTTTTTGCAGGCGAATAAAAGCGTCTTTAAAATAGCCGATAGTTTCTGTATTAGTTGTGATTAGAGCAGTTTCTTTTTCTAAAGGAGCAAATAAATCTTCACTGATTTTTTTATTTAGCACAATTATTCCTCCCTTTTATCGCCTAATTTTATGCGTGGGTCTAATAGTGGATAGATTAAATCGACAATCATATTTAATACGATTACAATTACACTGTAGAAAATGGTTACGCCTAAAATGACGGTATAATCTCGATTGTAAATGCTCGTTACAAAGTATTGACCTAATCCTGGGATTGCAAAAATACTTTCAATGACAAAACTTCCTGTCAAAATTCCGGCAGCCATAGGGCCTATATACGTTATCACAGGAATGAGTGAATTTGGCAAAGCATGTTTAAACAATACCTTTATCCAAGATAAACCTTTTGCTCGAGCTGTTTTGATATAATCTTGTCCGAGAATATCTAACATACTAGAACGAGTTAAGCGGGCAATAAAAGACATAGGCATTCCAGAAAGAGCGAGAGCAGGCATGATTTGATATTTCCAGCCATTCCACATTGCGGAAGGCAATAAGTGTAATTTTGTCGATAGAATGTAGATTAATAGTGCCGAAACGACAAAGCTAGGCACAGCAACGCCTAGCGTTGTGCAAAAGTTTACCATTCTATCTTGCCATTTATTCCTTTTTACAGCAGCTAAAATTCCGGCAGGAATGCCGATTATGATAGCAATTATAATTGATTGCATACCTAATTGAAATGAAACAGGAAAACCATCTTTGATGATATCGTTTACAGAACGACCTGGGTATTTAAATGAAGGTCCTAAATCGCCTTGCACTAGATTTATCAGATAATCGCCGTATTGCTTGTAAAGCGGGTCATTTAATTTATACCGTTCTTCAATGCTATGTAAAACTACAGGTGGTAGAGATTTTTCAGCGGTGAAAGGACCACCGGGGATAGCGTGCATTAAGAAAAAAGTGATTGTGATGACGACCCACAAGACAAAAACAGCGTTGATAATTCGCTTCACTATATAATTAAACAAAGTAATGCCTCCCTTATTGATAAGATATAAAATTTATTATAAGAGCAATCTATTAATTGTGCAAACAAAAATACCTACGTGAGAAGTTTTGTAGTATAATAATCTACGAGCTTATATTATGATATTCATTATTATTTGAGATTGAAAAGGAATTTATGATGTTATTAGTTTTGTCCATTATAAATTATGTATTACTTTTTGCTATTTTAGTATCAGCTGTGGGAATATTTTATAGTACAATCAAGCAAAAGTCTATGAAATGTTGGATAAAGATTTTAGCCTTTAGCTTTGTCGCTAGTGTCATTTGCATATTGATTGATGCAGATATTGCTCTGCTTATCGCTTTTATCGGATTTTA
>Cebus_capucinus_imitator_PRJNA485217_SSR118__coassemble_141_pt1 | contig 37410 bp, 31 predicted proteins | sample Cebus_capucinus_imitator_PRJNA485217_SSR118__metabat2_high_PE_012 | metagenome-assembled genome bin Cebus_capucinus_imitator_PRJNA485217_SSR118 | reverse complement strand
TTATTTTATGTCTAAAAATAGACGAGATGAGGAAAATAAGATGAAATTTAAACAATTTACTTTAGCCGTGCTAGCTTGCACTGTGGCATGGCAATTTTCATTTGCCGAAGTAGCTAAGGCAGAATTTGATTACAGAGCTTACGAATACGGCGTAGATGAATACAGCGATAGCGATGATAACAACTACAGCAATGCAAGTGCTGATGTAATTGATAATACAAGCGATGAGGTAGCTATAGAAGAAAAATACAGTGATGAAGTAAATGAAAATAATTATGCAGAAAATAATTATACAAATGATTACAGCGAAAAAATAACGGATATTAGATACAGTAAATCAGAAGATAAAGTTAGGATTGTTTTTAATTTACCCACTAATGTTTACTACGATATAAAACAAAATGACAATGGATATATTGTAATTGATTTTTCAAGACCTATTGATGATGAATATTTAAATGGAATTGAAATCGGCGATGAAACAGTGCCTTTTGCAGAAGTTTACAGCGATGATTCAATGAGCTGTGTTGTTTTACAAATAGCAAATGATAGTGCGTATAGCTATGGTGAATTGAATAATCCTCGCAGATTGTACGTAGATGTAGATAAAAGTTATGCCTATAGCGTTACTAAAGATTTAGAGGCAGGTTTGACGCAAATTTCTTATTACAGCAAACAGGGAAGTACAAAGCAGACAGCGTATCTTGTAGATATTGACCCAGCTTATTTTAAATTAGTGCCTGTTTTAGGCGGGGGCAATGTAATGGCTAAAAATACAGTCAGAGCTATGTCTGATTACGTAAATGCTTCTGTGGCTGAAAATGCTTCGTATTTTGGGGCAGGTAAGGAATTATATGGCGTAACCAAAATAGCGGGCGATTTAATTTCTTCGATGTATTTAACGCGCGGTGCTTTTGGTGTATTAGAAGACGGAACACCCTATATTGGCGAGGTAAGTTATAGCGGTATTGTTCACAGCGATTATGGAGATTTATACGTATCAGGATTAAATGGTACTCGCTCAAGTGAAGGAGTAATGCTCTACAATAAATATTATGGCAAAACTACAGGCACAAATGACAGTGGCAGGGAGTACACCGTCAAAGATAATCGAGTGATTTCTATTCAAAATGGCAATAGTCCGCTCAAAGATGATGAAATCGTAGTTTCGGTAACGGGAGAAGCTAATAAAAATTTATTATCCAATGTTCAAGTTGGCGATGTTTTAGAAGTTGAGCAGATTTTAAACAACCCTTGGGATACAGCTACAGATATTTTAGGCGTTGGCCCTCGCTTGGTAAAAGATGGTCAAGTAAATGTAACATCATCTGTTGAGCAAATTGGTGCAGATGTTACAGGAGCAAGAGCACCTAGAACGGCTGTGGGGATTTTAAGAAATGGTCATGTATTATTTGCTGTGTTAGACGGTAGACAAGCTCATAGCAGAGGTATGATGTTAGATGAGTTTGCTCGATTTTTAATTGATATGGACGTTGTTGACGCTGTGAATTTTGACGGTGGCGGTTCATCTGAATTGGTGGTGAATGGAAAGATAGTAAACTCACCGTCTGATGGAATGGAGCGTCCTGTAGCTACAGTGCTTAGTGCTGTGCGTCGCTGATAAATCATTGATTAGTAGATAAAATCTGTGATATTATCAATATAGAGTTAGGATATAAAATACAGTGAATTTAAGTGTAGATAAGGAAGTGTTAGTATGAAGAGAAAGCATATTGTCTTTATCGTAGCAATTTGTGTACTGTTAATAGGTACAATAGCTTTTGCTATGGGAAGTACACGGATAGAGCAAAAATCTGTAATGGCAGGAACTGTCAGTCAAACTGTTTCAGTTGGAACACTCGTAAATGCAGGCGATTCTTTGGTGGATATTTCAACTCTTACAGGGACTACTTCAGCTTGTAGAGCTACTGCAAATGGTACCGTTAAAGAAGTTTTAGTAAAAGTTGGCGATGAAGTAACTCCGGGGGAAAGTGTAGTATATCTTGAAGCGAGTGAATAAAAATAAATAATTAAGAAAGTGAATTGGTAGTTTTAACAGATGATAAAGTATTTGGTAACGATATGTATGGTTTTAATGCTGTATGTAAATTCAGTGCAAGCAATGCCTAGCATAATGACAACTGATGAATTAAAAGCCGGTATGACAGGCTATGCTAGAACTGTATTGCAAGGCAATAGCAAAGTAGATTTTAATGTGGAAATAGTAGGCGTGCTAGATAATGGCAAAGGTTCTTCAAAGCAGATTTTAGCACGTGCTTATGGCGATGTTGTAGACAAGACAAATGGCGTTATTCACGGCATGAGTGGCAGTCCTGTATATGTGAATGGCAAATTAATCGGTGCTGTCGCTCGTGGCGTGGGGCAAGATGTATTGCCTTATAATTTTTACATCACGCCGATAGAAGAAATGCTAAAACTTTGGACTTTGCCTGACCCCTTGGCTACAGTAAATAAATCGGGTATTGAATCTGTAAAGATTTTAAGTGCAGAAGAGTATTTGAAAAAGCAAGAAGGCAAAGATGAAAATATAGATGCAGAAGTAAATAAGTATAAATCTAAAATACTAGCTACGCCAGAAGGTGAAAAAGGGACAAAAGAAAAGGGCAAAGCACAAAAGCGTTTGGAAGAAATTTTAAATGAAGAAAGTGCAAGTGATGAAGATGATACAAAAGCTAAAGTAGAAGATAATCAGGCAAATGATATCATTAAAGCCTTAGAAGGCAGTGGTAAAAAAAATGATGATATAGATAATGTCATTGAAAAACTAAATGAACATATTTCTATGAGTAGATTTATTTTAAATAGTTTAGCAAACTACAATGAAAGTGGAAATATAAGTGCAAATCTTACGCCGATTTATGTAGCAGGTTTTACGCCTAGTTCATTAAATTATCTAAAAAATAATTTGGCTAAGAAGAATATGGTGCCATATGATTCAGGTGTGTTCATCGGTGAAGCTGTGGGAAGTGGCAATAGTGATGTCAAAGCAAATGCTACACTATCAGCAGGCGACCCTGTTGGCGTGGTAATGGCTTATGGCGATTTTTCCGCAGGTGGCACAGGAACTGTTACTGCAGTAGAGGGCGATAAGGTATTGGCATTTGGCCATCCAATGACGTACAAGGGCAATGTAAATTACTTTATGACAGATGCAGATGTAGTCGGTTCTGCTGGCGGTTTGCTAAATGGAATGAAAGTGAGCTCTTTTGGCAAGATAATCGGCAGAATAAATCAAGACCGCTTTAGCGGTGTATCGGGGATTTTAAATACTTATCCTGCAAGCGTGCCAATTCGCGTAAATGTGGTAGATAAAAGTTTGGGCATAACTAATAATTACGCAGCTAAAATAGCTTACGATGAAGATATTTTGCCGACCTTGGTTTCTAGCATTGCTTACGCTGCGATAGATAGAACGGCAGATAGAAGTAGTTACGGTACAGCAAAAGTTAAATTTGCAATCAAGACAGATGTAGTTCCTGAAAAAGTCTTTGAAAGAGAAAATATTTTTTATGATGCAAAAGATGTGAGCCAGTTTGCCCTTGGTGAATTGACTCAAGCGATGCTGTTTTTATCTACAAATATAGATAAGCCTTCAAATATCTTAGATGTAAAAGTAGATGTAGATTTTTCTACAAATCGCAATACAGCGTCTATTGTAAGTGCTATTCCTGATAAACCGGAAGTAAAAGCTGGCGAAAAAGTTATATTTAAAGTGAAATTAAAACCATATCGCAAAGAACCTGTAGTTTTAGATGTTCCATATATTGTGCCAAAAACGCAAAAAGAAGGCACTATGGCATTTGAAGTAAGGGGCGGAGGTTTTATTCAAGTTTCGCAGTTGTTGCAAAGTGGTTTAGTTGTAACTGCACAAGATGTGGGAAAACTCACTACGGCTGATAGATTGAAAGAACTTAAAAACTCCAATAAGAACAATGAGCTTGTAATCTCGCCGAGTGTAGATATAGAAAGTGATGCAGATACTGAAAAAGCTATTAAAGAAGCTGTAAAATTATCGGAGCAAATTAGCAAGATGAGCAAGAAAGAACGCGAAGCATTAAATAAAAATCGCGAAAGTAAAATAACTACAGATTATGTAATAGATAATTATATTCAAACTTCTATTGTTGTGAAAAAATAATTTATAGGTTATTTAATTGGTTTAAAATCAAAAAAAATAGTAAATAAGTATTTACTATTTGTAGATTCGTTGTTAAAATCAAATAGTGAGAAAATATCCATGAGAATATAAAAATGAGATTTCTCATGGATATTTTTATTTGAAGATGGTTTTGCGATGTATTTTAATTATGAGGATATGGTAGATGATAAAATTTTTTGAGAAGATAGGAACAATAGTCCTTGCCTATTTAGAAGTTTTGGGCAAATTTACAATTTTGATTGGCAATACGATATCACAACTGCGAAAAATGCCTAGAATGAAACATGTTTTTCAACAGATGTCACATTTGGGCGTAGATACACTTCCTATAATTGCACTTACGATGTTGTTTACAGGAATGGTTTTGACTTTGCAGACAGCAACAGAGTTTGTAAGATTAGGTGCTCAATCTACAGTAGGTGGGATTGTAACTATTGCCGTTGGTCGTGAGCTTGGGCCTGTTTTAGCCGGCGTTGTAACAGCAGGGCGAGTTGGTGCTGCGATTACAGCGGAGATAAGCACCATGAAAGTAACAGAACAGATTGATGCTCTAAAAGTTATGGCTACTAATCCTATAGGCTATTTAGTAGTTCCACGGCTCATAGCTTGTATGTGTATGTTGCCTCTTTTAGTAGTATTTGGCGATGTGATTGGTTCAATTGGTGGCTGGATAGTAGGCTCATATTATGATATCAATTTTTATATGTATTTAAATTCCATTGATACTTTTGTAGTTGTACACGATATCACCGGTGGACTTTTAAAAGCGATTGTCTTTGGTGCTATCATCGCTATCGTTGGTTGCTATTATGGTTTAAATGCTACAAATGGTGCAGAAGGTGTAGGCAAAGCGACAACTCGCTCAGTCGTCATTTCGATTATCATAATATTTTTCAGTAACTGTTTTTTATCGATGTTACTTTATAGATAGAATATAAGGTGGTAGGCAAATGATAAAAGTATCTAATGTAAATAAATATTTTAAAAATCGACACGTGCTGAAAGATATTTCGCTTGAGGTAAAAAAAGGTGAAACTTTAGTCATAATCGGCGGAAGTGGTTCGGGCAAATCTACTTTATTGAAACTATTGATAGGTTTGTTAAAGCCCGATAGTGGCAAGATATTGATTGACGGTGAAGATATAACTGATATGACAGAAGAACAACTAGATGAAGTTCGCTTGAAAATGGGAATGGTTTTTCAGTATTCAGCACTGTTTGATTCTATGAGCGTAGGTGACAATGTGAGCTTTGGCCTTAGAGAGCATAGCAATTATAAAGAATCTAAAATACAAGAAATTGTTGAAAATAAACTAAATCTTGTAGGGCTTAGTGGTTTTGCTGACTATATGCCAAATGAATTATCAGGCGGTATGAAAAAACGTGTCAGCTTAGCTAGAGCAATAGCTTTTGAGCCGGCTATTTTATTGTACGATGAGCCAAGTTCAGGCTTAGACCCTGTAACTTCAGCAAAGATAGATGAACTTATCGTGCAAATGCAAGAAGTTTTAGAGGTAACTTCTATCGTAGTTACGCACGATATGAAAAGTGCTTTTTATATTGCCGATAGAATAGCGATGATTTACCAAGGTGAGATGATTTTTATTGGCACTCCAGAAGAAATGAAAAAATCTACAGATAATAGAGTTTTAGAATTTATCAATGTAAGTCAAATTAGAAAGAGGTGAGTGGATGACAAGTGAAGCTAAAGTTGGAATTTTTTCGACGATAGGGTTGTGTTTGTTAATTGGTATTGTAGTGTATTTAAGTGGCTTTAATTTTGGCAAAAACAATGATTACACTTTTGATATTGTATTTAATCAAGTAACAGGATTAAAACCGGGAGCTAATGTCAGTTATGCAGGTATAGATGCAGGTAAAGTTATGAAAATAGAAGCGTATCAAGATAAAGCCAAAGTAACTGTTAAAATTCATGGTGATATGCAAATTGCAACGGATTCTGTATTTACGATAAGCAGTGATGGCTTAATGGGTGAAAAATTTATCAGCATTATGCCACCACAACACCCTAATGGGGGATACTTAGCTGGCGGTGAATCCGTTGTTGGCGTAGACGAGAGAGGGCTGGATTATCTGCTCGCTCAAGCGGGAACGACTATGGCTGATGTGCAGGATTTGATAAAATCCATGAATGCAATTTTAGGCGATAAAGAGGTGCAAAAATCGCTTTCGCAGACAGCTATAAACTTAAAAGATTTAACTGGCAATATGAATCAAATGCTAGCTGTTATGGCTAATTTAGCAGTTAATAATCAGCAAGAAATTGATAGAGCTATTAAAAATGTTGCACTTATGACAGATAGTATGGCAGACGCTGCTAGTCAGATTGATATGATGATAAATGATTTTTCAGGCGATGGACAAACTGCTACTAATTTAAAATTAGCCGTGGAAAATTTATCCATGAGTTCTCAAAGAGTGGAACATATGTTAGCTACGTGGGAGCCTATGCTCACGAATCCTGATACAGTAGAAGATGTACGCAATTTGATGAGTAGAGCAAGTGCTATTTCTACAAAAGCTGATAATATGATGAGCAAAGTTTCATCTATTGAGGTAAAGACAGGCGTTGAAGGGTTGTATAGTGGCGGTGAATCCGAGTGGATGGTAAATGCCGATATGAAAGTCTACAGCGACCCTAATTCTTTTTTATTGATTGGTGCTGATGATATTGGCGGAGATGATAGCGGTACTAATTTGCAGGTGGGTACAGGAAATGGTACTTTTACGGGCAGAGGTGGATTGATTGACGATAAAGTTGGCTTAGGGGTTGATGTGAAAGCTGGAGAAAAAACACAGTTTTCAGTTGACGCTTATGACCCTAATGATTTAAGGGTAAAACTTAAAGGACAGCATGAAATCGCCGATGGAACTTATCTAATCGGGCAGATAAAAGATGTGAACGATTCAGATGAGAGAAGTGCTTATCTAGGGATAAGACAAGAATTTTAATTTTTTCGTTTTGGGAGGAATGATTTTGATGAATAAAAAACTTTTAAATAAAACTATAGCTACAGCACTTTTGAGTGGTACATTATTTTTTGGTGGTATGAATTTTGCCTCTGCCGAGCAAGTTGTGGATTTAACCTTGGATAATAGCATTCAAATGGCTATGCAAAACAATCGCACAATCAAGCAATCCGCTTTTGATACAGATTCTGCACGCTGGGCATTGAAAGAAGCTAAAGGGCAAAAAGGTCTTAGCTTTACATGGAATACGCAAGCTTATGCCGTAGGCGGTGAAACTTATGATTTACAAAATAGAGATTCCTCGTATACAAATGTGATTTCAGCTTCCATGCCTATTTACAGTGGCGGACAGTTAGAAAACAATATCAAAGGTAAAACTATTGGCGTAGATATCAGCGATTTAAATTTAGAAGATACAAAACAGCAGGTAAAATACAGCACTACTGAAGGCTATTTTAAAATTTTGCAGTGTCGCAATCTAGTTGGCGTAAATAAAGAAACAGTATCTCAGCTTCAAGCTCATTTAGACAATGTAAATGCTAAATACAGTGCTGGAACTGTAGCAAAAACAGATGTACTTCGCTCTCAAACAGAATTGGCAGATGCTCAACAAAATTTAGTCAACGCTGAAAATAATTATGAAATTTCTATGTCCACGCTAGATAATATCATTGGCTTACCTGTAAGCACTAGATTGAATATCAAAGATGAATTGCGTTATACAAAATACGATTTAAATTTTGATGAATGCGTTGATACTGCAATGGCTAATCGTCCAGACGGCATTGCAGCCAACAAAGCTATCGAACAAGCTCAAGCAGCTATGAAAGCAGCTAAAGCTGGAAATTTACCACAAGTTTCAGCTTATGTAGGATATACTATTGACGGCAATGATGCTTTTGGCGATGACGCAGCTGAACAATCTCAAATCGGTGTTCAAGCAAGTTGGAATATCTTTGATAGCAATGTAACTAAGGCACAGGTAAAACAGGCTGAAGCTACACTTTTAAAAGCACAGGAAGCTGCTGAATATACCAAAGATAATATTCAATTAGAAGTTCATCAAGCGTATTTAAATTTATTGGCAGCAGAAAAAAATATTAAAACAACAAATGTAGCAGTAAATCAGGCAAGCGAAGATTACAATATCGCTCAAGTTCGTTACAGTGCTGGTGTAGGTACTAATATTGATGTAATGGACGCAAGCGTAGCACTTACGACTGCAAAGACAAATTACATCAAAGCACTTTACGATTACAATGTGAGCAAAGCACAACTTGATAAAGCTATGGGTATACCTGTTGATTTAGATGTACAAGAAGTAGCAACTAGAACGTATTAATTGTTATTTGCTAAGAAATAAATTCGTGCTATACTAACAATAGAATAGATTAATTAGATTAAAGGCAACGGGAACTACATATAGAAGGTGAGTTCCCGTTTCTTTATTTGTAAATAAATTTAGGGATAAGAATAAGGGTAAAATGATGCTGTGAAATGGAGTGAAGAATATGAAAAAAAAGCCTAAGATAATATTGTTTATAATTATATTGATAATTTGTTGTATAGGAGCGATTTCTGTTCTTTTTTTCAACTCCAATCAGTTTAAACAACAAGTAGCACAGATTGTTTCATATCAAGTGGAAAAAACCTTAGGCAATAAGTTTAATATAGATTCTATAGAAGTAGTATCGTTTAATTCGGCAAGAATTGACGATGTAGAGCTTTATGATAAACAGAATAATTTGATTGCAAAGGCAGATAAAGTCGTCTTTACTGTAGATTTTTGGGATATAGTAACAAAGTCTCCGCTCGCTGGTATCAGCGAAATTGATGTGCAAAATGCTGATGTCCTGATTGAAAAGCGAAATGACGGAACGTGGAACTATGAGGATTTATTGGATAAAAATTCTGATACACAGGTAGATTTTAAAGGCGATGTAAAAGTTTCAGATAGCGATTTGACTTTAAGGCTTGAAGGCAAGCAAATCTCTATAGATAAAGTTAATTTTTTAGCAGATTGCACCGATATTAAAGCAATAGAAGTTGACGGCTCGTTTAAGCACAATGATGCTAAGGTGAAAGTTTCGGGAACGGTAGGTGCTAATGAAAATACAAAATTGGAAGTTATTGCTAATGATTTAAATATTTTGGATTATATATCCTTTATACCGGAAGAACAGTTAGCAAATGTAAATTTAAAAAGCGGTTATATAGATAAGGCAGATATCACCATAAGCTCTGATTTTAAAGATGGGTATCTATTGAATGGTTCAATTAAATTTAAAGATGGTGCTTGCGAAATCAGTGGCTATGACATTGAAGCTATAGACGGAATTATTTTATTGAATAATAATGATATGCAATTATTTGTAAAGGGAAATTCCAATGGGCAGACGGTTTCTGTACATGGCAAGGTAAAAAATTATATAAGTGAGCCGGATTTGCATTTGATTGCAGAGAGCAAAAAATTTGCTCCAGAAGTATTTTTGGCTGATTCACCGTTTAAAGGCAATATATCTTTTATCTCTGCTATCTATGGAAAATTAGACAATCTAAAAATTGGGGCAGAAATAAAATCGGACAGAGCGAGTCTTTATGGCTACGATATTAGCGATATAGTAATTCAGGCAAGATATGCAGACAATTCACTTTTTGTAGATGATTTGACAGCAGATTTTGCAAGCGGTTGGCTGTGGGCGTCCGGTCAATGCAATTTAAGTGATTTATCGTACAAAGGTTCGTTTAAAGCGTCCAATATAGATTTATCCATACTCCGTGAATACGTGCCAGATATTACAGGTACACTCGTAGTTCGAGGCGATTTTAAAGGAGCGGGACTTGATTTTGCAGGCTTAAATGCTAGCGGACGCTTGGAAGTAGAAAAGGGCAGTTATCAAGATATTCCAATTGAAAAAGTAGAAGCATCTTTTTATAAAGAAGGCGATAATTTACAGGTTGATGCGATGACGGCAACTTTTGCCAATGGAAGTAAAATCGCAGGCAAGGGCGGATTAGTTGACAATAAATTAGATGTGAATTTCTACGCTTCTGATGTGGATTTATCTTTGGTAGAAAAATACGCTCCGCAAGTTCAGGCACAAGGCAATGCAAACTTTAGCGGTCATCTATTTGGCAATACAGATAATCCAGTGTTGCAAATTGATTTAATGGCTAAAGACGGCTCGATTATGCATCAGCCATTTGATTCTGTCGTTGTATCTGCTATCGGTAATTTAGACGGTATGAGAATAGACAAAGCACTTTTAATCAAAGATGGCGTGCTTGTTCAAGAAGCTACCGGTTTATTTGGCTTTAAAGGCAAGCAATTTATTGATATGACGGTTAAAACTCATAAGGCACGCATGGAAAATTTAATTGCAGTTGCTATGCCAGAACTGAAGCTAACAGGAAATGTAGACGATACCATTCATCTGACAGGTAGTTTAGCCGAGCTTAAAGCAGAAGGCAATTTGCATTTTTACGAAGGCAGTTTAAACGGAATTTTAATCAGTGAAATTAACGGCAGTTATGAATATGTAAATGGAAATACGTATCTAAAAGATTTTAAAATTATGTCGCCATTTTTAAAAGCTAGTTTAAATGGTAGTATTGACAGCGAAAATTCTATGGACTTTGATTTTAAAGCCGATGAAATTTTAATTGATAAATTGCAAGTTGAACTTCCTTATCCTGTATCGGGCAAAGCAAGTTTTGACGGCAAATTAAACGGCAAAGTTGGAGCTTTAAATTTTGATGGTATCTTGACAGCCGATGAAATTATCTTAAATGGGCAGAAAATAGAGGATATCTACGGTAGATTGCTATTAGCAAATCGCATTTTGACATTGGATAAATTCTCTTTTAAACAAAATGAAGGTACCTTTAATTTCAATGGCAAGGTAAACTTAAATACAAAAGAAGTTCAAGGATATGCAGATATAGATAATGCCGATATCAATGCAGGTATGGCAATGGCAAATTTAGAAAATAATATATTAAAAGGTCTTTTCAGCGGTGAAGCTACTTTATATGGAACGTATGAGCACCCTCATATTGACTTAAAAGGTCGTATGCCTAGCGGTAATTTAAAAGACTATCCATTGCAAAATATTCAAATTGATGCTGAACTTGATGATACAATTATAAAAATCAATCGTTTTTATGGCGAACAGGGAAATGGAAAAATGGCAGCAGAAGGTTCTGTTGATTTATCAAATGAGATTTTAGACGGGCGAATTTCAGCAAGCAATATGGATGTAAATTTATTGACCCACTTGTGCGATTTGGATTGGAAGATAAATAGCATTATGAACGGTGATGTGCAAATTGGCGGTACGCTTGATTCGCCAACGGCAAATATCACCATTTCCACGCAAGGCGATGGCGTTCAATTTGATACAGCCTATTTGCTCGCTAACTTAAAAGACAATGTTATCTACATCAACCAAGCAGCTGCTACAAAAGGCGATTGTGCTGTAAAAGCAGAGGGCAATATACCGCTGGCTGCTTTAGATATAAGTAAGCGAACAACAGATTCGCTAAATAAGAGCATGAATTTGAAACTGTACCTAGAAAATGCAGATTTAAATATCTTGCCTTCTTTTACGCCGTACGTGGATTGGTCAATGGGAAATGTACAAGGTGATTTAAATATAACAGGTACAGTGCAAAATCCGCATTTTAACGGAAGTATAGCGACAAAAGACAGTGCTATAAAATTTAAATATGTAGATAGTCCAATACAAAATATAAATGCAGATATAGATTTTAACAATCAGCTGATGACGATTAAAGAATTTAACGGCGTAGTGGGAAATGGCACTTTTGATTTATTGGGCAGTGCTAATTTATCTATGGCTGGCGTAACAAATTACAATTTTAATTTAAATCTCAATCAATTAAATATCGTATCTGATTATTATACAGGGCCGTTAAATGGCAGTATGCAGATAAATGAAGTGGACTTTTTCAATAAAAAGATGCCTAAGTTGACGGTGAATTTGGATTTCAATGATATAACAGTGGCTATGCCACCGCTTCCTGAAACAGATGATTCGCCACTTCCTGATATGGTTTTAGATGTAAATGTAAATCTTGGAGATAATATTCACGCTTACGATTCATTGCTGTACGATTTATATTTGCAGGGTGGATTTAATATAAAAGGCACGACAAGACACCCTCAATCTTCAGGAACATTGACTGTAAAAAACGGAACAATAAATGTATTAAAGACTATTTTTAAAATTCAACAGGGCGATATAGTGTTCAATCAAGTTGATTCGTTCTTCCCAACTGTAGATTTCTTAGCTGTTACTCGTTTGGACAGAGCAAAAGTATTCGTTACAGTGAAAGGTGCTGTAGATAAAAATTTATCGACAAAAGTATTTTCTGAACCGCAGATGAGCGAGGCAGAAATAATTAAGTTGCTAGCTTTTAGAACAGATTATAAAAAAGGCGATAAGAGCGATGAAATCACAGAAGAAGATTTATTATCTTTTGCTACAGTGGGACTTCAGATGAGCTTTTTGAATGAAGTAGAAGGTACGCTCAGAAATGTGCTTAATTTAGATGAGTTTAGAATTTCTCGAGATACACTCTCAGAATCATCTAAACAGCGTTACAATGTCGATGATGGAGAAGTCTACAATATTGAAATAGGCAAGTATCTGTCGGATAAAGTTATGCTGAAATATACGCAGGGCATAAATTACGATTTAAATAGAATCGGCATTAATTACTATATGAATAGCAATGTAAGTGTAGCAACTGAAGCTGAAAATGATGGCGTATACAATATAAAATTAGAGATGGAATGGAAATTCTAAGCTTTTTAGTTGAAATTTAATCTGTTTTTAAGAATGGTTTGATATTATACTCAATAGCTTGTACTTGTTGCTATTGGGTATAATATTTTTTTTTATTATATTTTTGAGTTAAATTATGATAAAATAACTGTATTACCTATACCTATTATACCTATACACCTAATATAAGGAGGTTGTTTTTTTGAAAAGAGGAAATTATAAATTATTAATTTGTGCCCTAGCAGTAGCAAATTTTACTGCTGTAGGAATGAATAATTGTTATGCAAATGTAGCAGATAATAATGTACCTGTAAATATACTTGCTAGCGACAATGAAAATAAAGAAGTTCAAACTGATACGGCAAATTTTGAAGTAAACACAGATGAAGTAATTTCAAATGATGAACAATCAGCAGATTTGACTGTTAAAGCTACTGAAAAGATGGACAGTGAAAATAAAGTTGCCAAAAAAGCAAAAGTACAAGATGAAGAAGCTATTGCTAAAATGAATCAGTGGAAAGAAAATCGTCCTTCTGAACAAAATCTAAGAGATGCAATATCTAGCTACAGCGAAAAAACAGTTGTAAGCGTAGATGTAGAAGGCACAGTGAATATTCCTAAAGATGAAGTTTTAAATGCTATTCAAGTAAAAGCTGGCGATAAATTTAACGCTCAGAGCATTGAAAAAGATAGAAGCATTATCTACGATATGGGATATTTTTATGATAACTATCCATCCTATGAAGTTGTGCCAGAAGGTGTGAAAATTACATATCATGTAATGGAAAATCCTATTTTGCGTTCTGTTGAAGTTACAGGAAATGAAGTATATACTTCTGATAAAATCGAAAGTATGCTCAACGTAAAAACTGGTGAGATTTTAAATATCAAAACTTTGAATACAGATTTAGCTAATATTGAAGCAAGCTATCGTCAAGACGGCTATATTTTGGCTAAATTAAAAGATATATCTATTGATGAAAGCGGTAACTTGAGCTTGCTTTTCAATGAAGGTATATTGGAAGGCTATGCTGTTAAAGGTAACGATAAGACAAAAGATTACGTTATCACTCGTGAAATGCGTATGAAACCGGGTGAAGTTTTCAACTCACAAAAAGCTCGTCGCAGTATGCAACGTGTGTACAATTTGGGCTTTTTTGATGATGTAAGCGTAAGAATTCTTCCAGGTAAAGAAAATCCGGACAATATCATCATGGAATTGACTGTTGTAGAAAAACGCACAGGTTCATTTGGTATCGGTGCAGGTTACAGCAGTGAAGATGGATTCTTGGGTATGGTAAGCATTGGAGATACTAACTTTAGAGGAACAGGCGATTCTGTAAAAGCTATGTACGAATTTGGTGGTGATAGTGGCGACGATAGCGGTTACAGCATTTCTTACACTAAACCATGGCTCGACGAAAAAGAAACATCAGGTACATTTAGAATTTATGACCGCAAATTTGAATACGATGATTACGATAATCACGGTGATTTAATCGAAACTTACGATAAAAAGAATGAAGGCTATGAACTAACTTTTGGTCGCCCTATCAATGAATATACAACTAATTTCTTAGGCTTTAAAATCAATAAGACTGAATACCGTGGACACGTTTCAGACTTAGACCGCAGTACCAATACTTCATGGCTAAATGAAAACTTCGGTGAAACTAGAAGTATTACAGCCTCTCAAGTAAGAGATACAAGAGATAATATCTACAATCCTACAGAAGGTTCACGCACTGGTGTATCTGTTGAATATGCAGGTTTAGGTGGCGATTTTGATTATACTAAATTGACTTTAAATGGACAAAAATACTATAAAGTAGGTCATGCTCAAGTTGTAGCTGTTCGTGGCAGTGTAGGTTTTTCACCTGATGATTTACCAGAAGCTTCTTTATTTGAAGTAGGTGGACAAAATTCTGTTCGTGGTTATCGTGAAGGGCAGTTCTCCGGTAGAAAAATGTTGATGGGTACTGTAGAATATCGTTTCCCACTTGCTAACAAAGTTCAAGGTGCATTGTTTAGCGATGTAGGGGACGCTTGGTCTGGTAAAACTTGGGGCGATTGGAACAGCATTGAAAATGATTTAAACTTGCACGCAAGCGTTGGTTTGGGTGTACAGATGCAAACTCCTATCGGTGCTTTACGCCTTGACTATGGCTGGGGCGAAGATGGCGGTCGCTTACATTTTAACGTCGGTGGCAATTTCTAATAAATAAATTAAACGAAATCATATTATAGCTAAGAAACTATGAATGTAGAATTAGTTCTCATTCATAGTTTCTTTATTCAAAAGTGAAGTATCTTTTTGTGATAAATAATGATAATGAAAAGATAATACTTTCTTGAATAAGAATTTTGAGTTTGTTATAATTAAAGTGTTTTAAAAAGAAGAATGAGTAGAAACTCTAAAACTTCGGCAAAGGGGAAGATAGAATTGATTAATTTTGAAAAGAAACAGGTAAAAATCATCAGTGTTATTATCGCTGCTGTATTTGTATTTAGTATCGTGGCTTTAGGTGTATCTCAATATGAATCCGGCATGGCAGGGGCGTCATCTTCTAATGTAGGTGTTGTAGATTATGACCAAGTTAAAGCTCAAGACCCAAGCGTTCAAGCTGCTGGTGAAAAATATCAGGATATGATGAAAAATATTCAGACACAAATGCAAGCTGATATGGCTAATATGACACCTGAACAGCAACAGCAGTATTTAGAACAAAAACGCAAAGAAATCACAGATAAACAAAAAGAATTGTTAGACCCAATCAAGAAAAATATTGAAGACCAAGTACAAGCAGTGGCTGATACAAGAGGAATTAATGTTGTATTAGATAAAAACAATGTATTGTATGGTGGACAGGATATCACTCAAGATGTAATCAAAAAACTTCAAGAAAAAGGTGATATCACAGCAGAAGATGTACAAGATGCTTCTTCTAGCGAAAGTGCAAGTAGTTCTGCTACTTCTTCTGATTCTTCTGCTCAGAATTAATAGAGGGAACATTTTTAGTACCGAGTGCGACAAATATGTACTCGGTACTTTGTTAAAGGGGCAATACTATGACAGATAATAAAAATGAGCCATGGACTAAAAGAGCACATAATAAAGCTAAAAAAAGTAAATTGAATATATTTATTTGTGTAATATGTTTAGTAGCAGTTGTTGCAGGTATATTTTATATCTGGCATAAGAATACAAAAAAAATTCAGCCCCAGTTAGATGTATCTTCTGCGGTAGGTATTGTCGATGTGGATAGACTGCTGTTAGAACATGAAAATTACAGCAAATTATTAAAATTGCAAGATGAAAAATTAAACATATTATCTCGATTAAAGACTTATATTACAGATGATGAGTCGATACAACCGCCAGAGGTCAATCCTGCTCCTGACGTTTTTTCTCAGGTAGTAGAACAGCAGGATAATTTACGGCAGATAAAATTGCGTCAGCAGTTGAAAGAAGAATCGGCAGTAAAAGAAAATGAAATTCGCAGTAATTTGGCAAGCGAAAAGAATGAAGTCATCGGAAAGATAAATGATAGATTTTACAATGCTATCTTAAATGCTACGATTAAATTAGATAATGCAGATAATTTGAAGTTATCGCAGTCAGAGCGAGAAGATTTATTAGTTCAACTAGATTATTTGAAAAAGCAAAGAGGCATGGCTGTAGCTGAAATTGAGCAGAAATTCAATCTTAGAGTAGCTGAAGAATTGATGGCTTGGCGTAGCAGTAGAGAGCAAGAATTAGGCTTGATGGATATGGCAAAACATGAAGAAGATGTAGCCGATTCTAAAGCAAAACAACAGCAAGAACAAGAACGCGACAATCAGTATTTGCAAGATAGAATGCAGATGATGAAAGCGAGAAAAAATGACAGCGAACGATTATTGGTGCTTTTGCATACAAAAGATAATGAGATAGAACTTCTCAAGAAGAGTATGTTAAAAGATATTGCTAATAAAGCGACAAAAATTGCGGTGCAAAAGCATTTAAAATTAGTTATATCAAATGTGCCAATGAGTTTTAACTTCTTTGGTTCTCCAGAGGTAGATGTATTCGATAGTAAGTTTTTAGACGGAATGGTCGTAGGTGTAGATGCTATTGATATAACAGAGGATATTTTAACTGAAATGCAAAGCGATAAAGCAAAAGTAGCGGATATAAATAAATGATAGACAGCTGATAGACAAGATGATGAGCTGAAAGGAAGATGTTTACAGATGAAAATAAAATTGATGCTAGTTATAGCTATAATTTCTGCATTTAGTATATTTATGGCTGGCTGTGGCAGTGAAACAAAATTGGGTTATGTAGATGAAGAACGAGTTATGACAGAAGCTCCGCAGATAAAAGCTATTGAAGATGATACAAAGACAAAATTTGAAGACTTGCAGAAAAAAGCGACTGAATTGGAAGAAAAACAGTCTTCAATGTCTGAAGAAGATTTTAAAAAAGAACAGATGAAACTTCAGCGTCAAGCTCAAGGCATTCAAATGCAAGCACAAAACAAAGTTAAATCTGCTTTAGATAAAGCTTTAGATGAAATTGCTAAAGATAAGGATTTATCAGCAATCGTTAAAAAAGATACAATCGTACAAAATGGAATGCAAATGCAAAAGAAAGAATTTGTAGTTCATGGTGGTACTGACCTTACAGATGATGTCATTCAAAAATTGCAGTAAGAGAGGTTCTTTATTATGGCAAAAACTTTAATAGAAATTGCACAATTAATAGACGGTAAATTACAAGGTGAATACGATAAAGATTTAGTTATTACAGGAGCTACGGGAATTTCTTTGGCAAAACCTACTGAGGTAACTTTTGCTGTAGAACCACATTTAGAAGAAGCTAGTTGCTGTAATGCGGCTGCTGTAATAATTCAAGATGATGTAGAAGGCTTTTCTAAAACTGCAATTAAAGTAAAAAATCCTCGTATTGCATTTAATATTTTATTAAATATTTTTAAACCGGAATTAAAAATAGAGAAAGTTATCAGCGATAAAGCACATATTGGCAAAGATGTTAAACTTGGCAAAAATGTAACTATCATGGATTTTGCCTACGTTGATGATTTTGCTCAAATTGACGATAATGTAGTTTTATATCCTAATACTTACGTTGGACAATATGCAACTGTTGGCGAAGCTAGCGTGCTTCATTCTGGCGTTAGTATTCGTGAATTTTGCAAAGTTGGCAAAAATGTTTTAATCCACGATAATGCAGTTATCGGTGCAGATGGTTTTGGCTTTATCACTAAAAATGGCAAACACACAAAAGTTCCGCAGGTGGGAAATGTAGTCATCGAAGACGAGGTTGAAATTGGTTGCAATGTGGGAATTGATAGAGCAACTACCGGTTCGACCTTGATTGGCAAAGGCACTAAAATAGATAATCTTGTGCATATCGGTCACAATTGCGTCTTGGGTGAAAACTGCTTAGTAGTAGCTCAAACAGGGCTGGCTGGTTCAACAATCGTAGGTCATAATGTAACGTTTGCAGGTCAAGTTGGCAGTAAAGGTCATATAAAGGTAGGTAGCAATTCCGTATTAGCTGCTAGAACAGGTCTTATTGCTGATGTACCCGAAAATTCTTTTTTTGCAGGATTCCCTGCACGTCCACATCAAGAATGGCTTAGAATCAAAGCCAATGAAGGGCGTTTACCTGATATGATGAAAAAATTAAAGTTGATGGAAAAGCGTTTAAAAGCTTTAGAAGATAAAAATGATTAATTGATATTCTTAAATAGCTAAGCAAAATGCTTAGCTATTTTTTTGTAGGCTTTAGCGATTTAAATTGGATTAAAGATGTAGAAAGGAATAAGAAAATGCTGTATCGTATCTTAGTATTAATCAGTGATATATCTTGCCTACTTCCTAGCGGTATTACAAGGTTTATCGGCAAGATTTTGGGCGAGCTTACATGGCTTATTGTGCCAAAAAAACGCAAAGCTATGGCTGTAAGAAATATCAAAAGATGTTTAAATTACTCCCAAGATGAAGCGTATACTGTGGCAAAAAAAAGCTGGACTCGTTTTGGCACAATGATTATGGAAGTTTTGCGTTTTAAGATAATTTGCCCCAACATTGAAAAATACGTAACTATTATTGGTGAGGAAAATATTCAAAAAGCTATAGCTTGCGGAAAAGGTGGCGTCATTGCTACAGCTCACAGTGGTAATTGGGAAATCATCGGAGCTGCTCTTACCAATAAGGGCATGAAGATAGCAGGTGTGGCACAACATCAAAGAAACGAAGATGTGAATAAATTTATAAATTACTGTCGAAGTTTTACAAATATGCATATTACCGATAAATTGGATATTAAAGAGATGATGAAAATGCTCAGCCAAAAGTATTTTATCGGGTTAATCATGGATCAAGATGGAGGAAGTACAGGAATACTCATGCCCTTTTTTGGTCATGAGGCTTCGTGTGTGCAAGGTCCTGCTGTGATGTCGAGATTTAAATCGGCTCCGATACTGCCTGTGTTCATCACTGAAGATAGACCAGGGCATCATATTTTAGTTGTTGAAGAACCCGTTTTTACAGAGCATACAAAAGATAAACAGGCAGATATTTATGATATGATGTACAGTTTAAGTCAGAGATTAGAAAAACATATACGCCAATATCCAAGTGAATGGTTCTGGCTTCACGATAGATGGAAATATGTGGAAAAGAAGAAAAAAGAGGCAAATAACTTGCAGTAAATAGCGTTGTCTTGTAAAATAAGTATATATATAAACATGGGAGGCTTCTGAATGACAAATCAGAAAACCATTGCTAAAGAAGTTTCGTATTCGGGAATAGGACTTCATTCTGGATTAGAAGTTAATTTAAAATTACGTCCTGCTCCAGTAGATACAGGCATTGTATTTATCAGAACGGATTTGCCAGATATGCCACAAGTAAAAGCGATAGCAACAAATGTTACATCTACTTTGAGAGCTACGACTATCAGTGATGGAAATATAAAATTCTTTACGATAGAGCATTTGATGTCAGCGATATTTGCAAGCGATGTAGATAATTGTTACATTGAATTAAACAGTGAAGAACCACCTGTAACAGACGGTTCAGCGAGTGTATTTTTCGATTTATTGAAAAAAGCAGGTATAAAAGAGCAGGATAAGCCATGCGATAATCGAATTATTATAGATAAGGTTTATCGCATCGATGATAAAGACCGTTTTATCTTAGTTGTGCCATATGAAGGTTTTCGCGTAAGCTTTACTTCGCTAAATCCGCATCCTTTGATTGGCACGCAGTACAGAGATTTTGTATTTAATAAAGATGATTATGAAAAGGAAATAGCCAAAGCTCGCACCATTGCCTATGAAAAAGAAGTAGAAGCACTTCGCAGTATGGGACTTGGGCTTGGCGGAAATTTAGAAAATGTAATCGTCTACAACGATGAAGGCTGGCTCAATGAACTTCGCTTTGAAGATGAGCTTGTTCGCCATAAAATACTAGACCTCATCGGCGATTTGAGATTGGCAGGAAAACTACAAGGTCATGTAATCGCTGTTAAATCAGGTCATGAATTGAACACTAAATTAGCTAAAAACATTCTTTCAGATATTGGCTAAATTTTAATGATTAATAATTAATCGGAAAAGAGGTTGTTTTTGTTATGAGAATTGACATTCCAGAAATTGAAAAAGTATTACCACATCGTCCACCGTTTTTATTGATTGACCGCATTATTGAATTAGAACCTATGAAATATGCAGTTGGTATCAAAAATATTTCTATAAATGAAGACCAATTTAGAGGCCATTTTCCAGGGCACCCTATCATGCCAGGCGTATTGATTTTAGAAGCAATGGCACAAGTGGGCGGTTTTGCTCTATTATATCCAGCAGAAAATCGTGGTAAATTAGCTTATTTTGGCGGTATGGATAATGTTAAATTTAAAAAACCTGTAGTTCCTGGCGACCAGCTTGTGATGAAATCTGAAATCACAAAAATTCGTGGCGATTTCGGCAAAGTTCATTGTGAAGGATATGTAGATGAACAATTAGTGGCACAGGGCGACTTTACTTTTGCTTTGCAAAAACCGGAGAATTTATAATTTTTATGTTAAGTATAGAGAAAAAGCCAAAATTATTTTTGGCTTTTTTGATGTAATAATACAGCGTGATTTATGTATAACGATTAATAAGATGTTAGATGTCATGTAAATATTGAGGAGTGAAATTAATGGGGGCAGAGAATAAAATACATCCTACAGCAGTCGTACACCCTAATGCAAAAATTGGAGAAAATGTACAGATTGGACCATATGCTATTATTGATGAAAATGTAGAAATTGGCGATGGAACGATTGTACAGCCTCATGCAGTTATCACTGGTTGGACGAAAATAGGTAAAGACTGCGTGATTTTTCCAAGTGCTTCAATAGGTGCTGAACCTCAAGATTTAAAATTTGTAGGTGAAAAATCATACGTTTATATAGGAGATAGAACAAAAGTACGCGAGTTTGCAACTATTCATCGTGCTTGCGGAGCAGAAGAAGAAACACGCATAGGCAATGATTGCTTGCTTATGGCATATACTCATGTAGCACATAACTGCATTATCGGCAACAATGTAATTTTAGCAAATAATGCTTCTCTTGCAGGTCATGCTATTGTAGAAGACAGAGCAGTTCTTGGCGGTTTTGCAGGCGTACATCAGTTTGTAAAAATCGGGCGAAATGCAATGGTTGGTGGTTTTTCTAAATTAGTGCAAGATGTTGTGCCATTTACCATCGTTGATGGCAGACCTGCAAATGTATGTGGCTTAAACAGCGTGGGCATTTCCCGTGCAGGAATTTCTCCAGCTTCAAGACGTGCAATTAAACAGGCGTATAAATTATTGTACCGTTCCGGGCTTAAATTAGCTCAGGCTATCTCTGTTATCGAAGAAGAAGTTGATTCTTGTCCGGAAGTTGAACATTTTTTACGCTTTTTACGCAATGCTGACCGTGGCATTTGCAGAGAAAAACATGAAGTTTAATAGTTAGTGAGGTTTTGAAATGAAATCTATAGGATTATTATCAGGCGTGGGTAGACTTCCCGTAGAAGTGGCAAAAGTTGCACGTGGTATGGGTGTAGAAGTTTATGCTGTTGGTTTAGTAAATGGCGTAGAAGCTGATTTAAAAGAATTTGCAACTGATTATAAAGATATAAATGTAGCTCAATTAGATAGTATTATCAACTACTTAAAAGAACATAAGGTAACTGAAGTTGTGATGATTGGTAAAGTTACCAAAGAAATCTTATTTAGCGGACAGCACGCCTTGCCTGACGCTCGCATGATAGCACTTCTTGCTTCTTTAAAAGACCGCAGTGATGATACTATGATGTTGGCTTTTGTAAATGAACTTGCTAAAGAAGGCATTAAAACTTTTGACCAGACAATGCTTTTAAAAATGATTATGCCAGCACCAGGGGTACTCACTAAACGTCAACCTACAGAATGCGAAAAAGCTGATATGGAATTTGGTTTTAAAATGGCAAAAGCTCTCGGTGGTTTGGACATCGGTCAAACTGTTGTGGTAAAAGATAAAGCAGTAATGGCTCTTGAGGCTATTGAAGGGACAGATGCGTGCATTTTGCGTGGCGGTAAATTAGCTTGTGGCAACGCTGTAGTGGCTAAAGTTGCTAAACCTGCTCAAGATAATCGCTTTGATATGCCTTCTATTGGTTTAAAAACTTTGGAAACAATGCTTGAAGTAAATGCGTCTGCACTTGTAATAGAAGCAGGTCGCACTTTAATTGTAGATAGACAAAAAGTTTTATCATTGGCTGATGAACACAATATTTCTATTGTAGCAATGTAAAATTATGCTGTGAGACGCGGCGATACGTTTTTTAATTTAGTATCTTCGCGTCTTTTTATGCTTGATATAGCTGGAGGATTTTATGTACAAAATTATGTTTTCCGCAGGAGAAACTTCCGGTGATATGCATGGAGCATATTTGGCTAAAGCATTGAAAAAAATTTGCCCTGAGGTGCAGATGTTTGGCTTTGGCGGTTCTCAAATGGAAAAAGCTGGCGTAAAACTTTGCAAAAATATGCAAGATTACAGCGTGATGGGTTTTTGGGAAGTCTTAGTAAATCTTCGCAGAATGTTTAAATTAAAAGATAGTTTAGTCGAGGAAATGAAAAGGCAAAAGCCTGATATTTTAGTCTTGATAGATTATCCCGATTTTAATTGGCGATTGGCAAAAGATGCAAAGAAATTGAATATACCGGTGTTTTCGTATATACCGCCGTCAGCTTGGGCATGGCGTAAGGGAAGGGCAAAGAAAGTAACTGCTATAGCAGATAAGATTGCGGCTATTTTTCCTTTTGAAACTAAAGTTTATGAAGAAGCTGGAGCAGATATTTCTTTTGTGGGAAATCCATTGATTGATAGCGTAAAACCTTCAATGAATAAAGAGAAGGCTTGCCAATTTTTCGGAATAAATCCTCAAAATAAAAATGTATTGCTCTTGCCGGGAAGTCGTAAGCAGGAAATCGCTAAGATGTTAGAGCCGATGCTAGAAGCTGGACGAATAATTTGCGATAGAAATGGTGTGCAAAATTTTAAATTTTTCTTGCCAGTTGCCCCTGGAATTGATGAGGAAAATATCAAAGATAAAATCAAATCGTACGGTTTAGATGTAAAATTATGCCATGAAAAGACGTATGATTTAATGAATTGTTGCGATTTTGCGATAGCCACTTCAGGAACTGTAACGCTAGAGGCAGGACTTATGAATTTGCCGTCTATCGTATTGTATAAGATGTCGCAATTTACCTATCGTATAGCAAAATTATTTGTAAAAGTAGAGTTTTTTAGCTTGCCTAATATTTTAGCAGGCAAGAAGATTTTGCCAGAGCTTTTGCAAGATGAAGTCAATGGCGAAAGAATTGCTGATGAGGCAGGTTTATTATTGGATACAACGAATCGAGAAAAAATAAAATCACAGCTACAGGAAGTTAAATTAAAATTGGGTGAACCAAATGTGGCTGATAGAACGGCTAAATTGATATTGCAGACGATAGCAAAATTTAGCACTAGATTTAGTTGTGAAGTTAAGGATAGATGATATGAAGGATTATAAAAGATTACTTTTATTTATACTGCCGTATTGGAAAGTCGTAGCTTTAGCGATTGTTTGTATCGTGGTATCAGGTGGTGCAAATTTGTACGTGCCGTGGATTATCCGCGATATGGTCGATAAAGTGTTGATGAATAAAGATATGATGCTCTTAAATGTGATTGCTGGTGGTATCGTAGTAGTGTTCTTGGTAAGAGGTTTATTCTTTTACGGGCAGTCGTATTTAGTATCGTATATAGCACAGCGAGTAATCATCGATATTCGAGAGAAGTTATATGTAAAATTCCAATCATTGCAGTTAGCATATTATGAAAAGAAACAAACTGGTACGATTATGAGTTATATTACAAATGATGTAGCAGCTCTTCAATCGGCTTTAGTAGATAGTTTGATTGAACTTGTAACAGAACTTGTAGTTTTAATCGGCTCATTGGCATTGATGTTCTATTTGGATTGGAAATTAAGCCTAGTAACTTTAATTGTAGTGCCAATCATCGGTCAGGCAATGAAGATATTTGGGCGAAAGCTCAAAAAGAGCGGTTCTTTGATTCAGTCGAGAACGGCAGATATTACCTCGCTTTTGCAAGAGAGTATCTCTGGCGTTAGAGTTGTAAAATCTTTTGCCCGTGAAGAATACGAGATAGAGAGATTTCAAAATCAAAATGATTTAAACTTTAAAGCCAATATGAAAAGTGTGCAGTACAGCTCGCTATTGACTCCAACTGTAGAATTTTTGGCTGCTGTAATCGTAGCTGTAATTTTGTGGTTTGGTGGCTATCAGGTAATCAATGGAGCATTAACAGCAGGTTCTTTGATTGCGTTCTTGACTTACGCTGTAAATTTGGCAAATCCTGTAAAACGCATTAGTCGTGTGTATGGAACTATCAATAAAGCTATGGCAGCTGCAGAACGCGTTTTTAATGTTTTAGATACAAAAGAAGAATTAAAAGATAAAGAAACAGCTAAAGACCTTCCCAAAATTACAGGTACAGTTACCTTTGACCATGTTAGTTTTGCTTATAAAAAAGATGTAGAAGTTTTGCACAATTTAAATCTCACTGCAAAATCTGGTCAGGTGATTGCTTTTGTAGGCCCAAGTGGTGCAGGAAAATCAACCATTGCCAATTTAATTCCTCGCTTTTACGATGTAACAGCAGGCTCAATTAAAATAGATGGAATTGATATTCGCAATGTCAAAATAAAATCCTTGCGTGAGCAAATCGGTGTAGTGCCACAGGAAACAATGCTGTTTAGTGGTACCGTTAAAGATAATATTCGCTATGGTCGATTAGATGCAACAGATGAAGAAATCGTAAATGCAGCTAAAGCGGCAAATGCTCATAATTTTATCATGGATTTAGCAGACGGTTATGATACTAAAATAGGTGAACGAGGCATTACTTTATCTGGTGGTCAACGACAGCGTATGGCAATAGCTCGTGCTATCTTAAAAAATCCTCGCATTCTCATTTTAGATGAAGCGACATCTGCTCTTGATACAGAAAGCGAGGAAATTGTTCAAGAAGCATTGGATAAGCTCATGGTGGGGCGTACTTCTTTTGTCATAGCTCACCGTTTGTCTACGATTGTTCATGCCGATAAAATTATTGTGCTAGAAAACGGCAAAGTAAAAGAAACAGGCACACATCAAGAGCTTATGCAAACAGGTGGTTTATATAGTCATTTGTATAACATACAATTTAGTAATAAGAAGGCAAAATAGGTGAAGTTTATGCAAATTTTATATAACATTATAGCTATATTGCTTGTTATACTGTTGATACCCTATTTTATAGTGCGAACGATTCGTGAAAAGGGCTTTTTAGGACGCATGATACAGAGTTTTGGTTTTTTGCCAGAGCATGCTTTAGATAAAGTAGCAGGCAAAAACTGCATTTGGATTCATGCCTCTTCAGTGGGCGAAATTGTAGCTACAAGCCCTATTATCAAAGAATTTCGCAGAGAATTTCCCGATACGCCGATATTGGTATCTGTCGTTACAAATACGGGATATACAATGGCAAATCGCATAATTAAAGACGCAGACAGTATTGTTTATTTTCCGCTGGACTTGCCGTGGCTTCCAGAGCGAATGATAAAGAGAATACGACCTCGCGTATTTTTGCCCGTAGAAACTGAACTGTGGCCAAATTTTTTAAAGGCTACACGCAAGTATAATATCCCAGTAATGATGGTAAATGGTCGTATCAGCGATAAAAGCGTTAAGCGTTATAAATATATGTTCAGCATTTTATCTGATATGATTGGCACAGTTAATAAATTTGCCATGCAATCAGATATTGACGCTTCGTATATTATTCGCTTGGGTGCAAATGAAAAATTAGTTACAGTTACAGGTAATACAAAATTCGACCAAACGTATACAAATGTAGATGAAACAGAGCGTAAAGCTATGTTAAAAGAATTGTGTTTAGACAATGCCAAGGAAATATTTTTGGCAGGCAGTACGCATAAAGGTGAAGAAATTGCTGTTTTAAAAGCGTTTACTGCTTTAAAGAAAGTTCAGCCTGAGGCTAAATTATTAATTGCTCCACGCAGTATTTTGCGTAAAGATGAAATTTTGCATATCTGCGAGAAATACAATTTTAAAGCGAGCTTTAGAACTGTATTGAAAGAAAAACCTTCCTATGAGCATGATGTGGTAATTTTAGATACTATCGGTGAGCTTGGAAAAGTCTACAGTTTAGGCGATGTGATATTTGTCGGTGGCAGTTTAATTCGCCATGGTGGTCATAATATTTTAGAGCCGGCAGCTCATGGCAAAGCTATTATTGTCGGACCTCATATGTTCAACTTTAAAGATACTCATGTACTGTTTAGCAAAAAAAATGCGTGCGTTACTGTAAAAAACAGTACAGAACTTACAAATGTCGTTTTGGATTTATTCAACAATCCTGAAAAAAGACATAAAATGGAAGATGAAACTTTAAATATCATCAAAGATAATAAGGGTGCTTCTCGTCGTTCTGCTGTTTTACTGCGTAAGCTTTTGACTGAACGTGAAAAAGTAAATCCAGTGCAGGTTCGCTCTACAGAAAAAATCGAGAATTTGCAGACGTATTTATATAAATTAGTGCATGATGAAAACAATAAAAGTATACCTGCTAGATTATTTTTAGGGGTATTATATGGCTTTTCTATCATTTATCGCAGTTTGGTAAATTTTCAGCTCAATTTGTACAAATGGGGAATGAAAAAACAAGTCAAGTTAGATTGCTTTGTAATCAGCATTGGCAATATCACCGTAGGTGGTACAGGAAAGACACCGACAGCTAAGTTGTTGGCAAGGTATATTCACGATTTAGGTTATAAAGTAGCGATTTTAAATCGTGGTTACAGGGCAAAATGGAAAGGCGATATCGGCATTGTATCTGATGGGCAAAAAGTATTTATGTCGGCAGATGAAGCAGGCGATGAAGCATATTTATTGGCACGCAGTTTGCCTGATATTCCCGTTTTAATCGGTACAGATAGAACGATTACTGGAAAATATGCAGTCGATAATTTTAAAGTAGATGTGGTCATCTTAGATGATGGCTATCAGCATTGGCAATTAAAGCGAGATTTAAATATTCTGTTGGTAGATGCGATTAATATTTTTGGCAATGGCCATATGCTTCCGAGAGGAACGCTCCGTGAGCCCTTAGCTCATTTAGATAGGGCAGATGTTTGCTTACTTACAAAAGTTGACCAAGCTGTAAGCGGTTCTTGCGAGGAAATTTACAATACTTTAGATAAATATAATGACCATGCTTTAATTGTAGAAAGTACGCATAAACCTTTGGGTTTTGTGGAAATTGGAAATTTGTTTAGCCATCAAGCAAATAAAATTTTACCTGTCGACATGATGAAAGGTCATAAAGTTATTGCCATGTCCGCTATTGGAAATCCTGCTTCCTTTGAGCAGACTTTGAGCGATATTGGAACGGTGATAACGGAAAGTTTGCGTTTCCCTGACCACCATGATTATACGGCAGAGGAAATCATGGAAGTTATGCGACAAGCAGAAGAACAAGGTGCAGAGGCGATTATTGTTACAGATAAAGATGCTGTTAAAATTCCAGAATCGCTACTTAGCCAAGAGCGTCCAATACCGATTTACATTATAAGCATAGAAGTAACTTTTATGGATAAAGAGAAAAAAATATTTAATTTTTTGCAGAAAAAATTGCCTGCGTTAAAAAAATAGAATTATAATAGAAAAGGCAAAGGAGGCAATATTTGATGAAGATTATTTGTGTAATTCCTGCAAGATTTGCTTCGACTCGCTTGCCAGGAAAACCACTTGCTGACATTGCAGGAAAGCCAATGATTGTGCGAGTGTATGAAAGAGTATTGCAAGCTACAAAACCAAGTGAAGTAATTGTCGCTGTAGATGATGAAAGAGTGTATAATGCTGTTTTAAACGACGGTGGAAAAGCTGTTATGACAGCCAAAAATCACCCAACAGGTACAGATAGATTGGCTGAAGTTGCTTTAAAATGCAAAGACGCTGATGTAATTATCAATGTTCAAGGCGATGAACCGCTCATTGATCCACAAGTTATAGATAATTTGGCTGAAGCATTTATAGCTGATGAAAATTTACAAATGGCAACGGTAAAAACTACTATGCAAGAAGATGAAAAAAATGAACCGGGGAATGTAAAAGTAATCACAGATAAAAATGATTATGCACTTTATTTTTCTCGCTCATTGATACCGTATCCACGTGAAAATACAGGAGTAATAGTCTACAAGCATATTGGAATCTATGGCTATCGCAGAGATTTTCTCTTGCAATACGCTAAAATGGAACCTACTCCATTAGAGCAAACTGAATCTTTAGAGCAACTTCGTGCTTTAGAAAATGGCTATAAAATAAAAGTAATCACTACGGATAAACATTTTGTCGGCGTGGATACAAAAGAAGATTTGATAAAAGTAAACGAAATTTATCGCAAGCTAGAAGAATATTGATTGGAATATAAATTTAAGAATTGATAATAAAGAATGGAAGTGTAAAAATGCATACTGTTAAAATTGCAAATTTTGAAGTTGGTGCAGGTAATCCTTTAGTATTATTAGCAGGTCCTTGCGTATTAGAATCGTATGAAAGAGCTTTGTATATCGGCAGAGGAATTAAAGAAATTACAACTCGTTTAGGTATTCCATACGTATTTAAAGCATCTTTTGATAAGGCAAACCGTTCTTCCTACAATGGCTATCGTGGTCCTGGCATTGAGCAAGGTTTAAAATGGCTTGAAAGCATTAAAAAAGAATTGGGCGTTCCTGTGGTATCAGATATTCACAATGAACAGCAGGTAGAACCTGCCTCCAAAGTTTTAGATGTAATGCAAATTCCTGCATTTTTGAGCCGTCAGACAGATTTACTTTATACAGCTGCAAAATCTGGTTGCGTAGTAAATGTTAAAAAAGGTCAATTCTTAGCTCCTGCTGATATGAAAAATGTCGTTAAAAAAATTGAAGAAGCAGGCTCTGAAAAAATCTTGTTGACAGAACGTGGAGCGAGCTTTGGCTACAATAATTTAGTTGTAGATATGCGTTCTTTCCCAATCATGCGTTCTACAGGCTATCCTGTTATTTTTGACGCAACTCACAGCGTACAACTTCCAGGCGGAGCGGGAACTTCTTCTGCTGGCAATCGTGAGTACGTTGAATATTTGGCAAGAGCTGCTGCAGGAGCAGGTGTTGATGGATTCTTCATGGAAGTTCACGACAACCCTGAAGAAGCACTTTGCGATGGGCCAAATATGGTTTATCTTGATAAATTAGAAGATTTATTAAAAGATTTGTTGGCAATCAACGAAATTACTAAAAAGAAAATCAATAAATAATGATGATAGTATCAATCGAGCTTTTGAGATTTGATTTATTGAGAGGAAACTTAAAATGATAAAAAAAGATGCTATAGAAACACTTCAGATAGAAGCTGACGCAGTTAAAAATTTGATTAATTACATCGACGATGAATTTGAAGCTACTATAAGAGCAATATTGGCTTGTAAGGGTCGTATTGTCGTTACAGGCATGGGCAAATCAGGTCATGTAGGTAAAAAAATTGCAGCAAGTTTTGCCAGCACAGGTACACCATCATTTTTCATGCACCCAGCAGAAGCCTTTCACGGTGATTTGGGCATGGTTACAGCAAATGATATCGTTCTTGCAATTTCAAACAGCGGTGAATCAAACGAAGTTGTAAATATTTTGCCGATAATCAAACGCATTGGAGCAAAGATAATTGCCATGTGTGGTAGACGAGAATCTACTTTGGGCAAGAATGCAGATTATTATATTAGTATTAAAGTAGCACGTGAGGCTTGCCCATTAGGACTTGCTCCAACAGCTAGTACAACTGCAACTTTAGCTATGGGAGATGCGATGACTATAGCATTGTTATCTTCTCGCAATTTCACAGCACAGGATTTTGCCGTGTTCCATCCAGGAGGAGCATTGGGCAGAAGATTGTTGTTAAAAGTGGAAAATGTAATGCATTGCAATGAAGATAATCCTGTTATCAACCAGCACAAAACAGCAAAAGAAGCCTTATTCTTGATGACAGCAAAAGGCCTTGGAGCAACTTCTGTTGTGGATGAAAACGGCAAATTTATCGGCCTTGTAACAGATGGGGATATTCGCCGTCAATTAGCAAAAGGCGTAGAATTTTTAAATGAGCCTGTAGAAGAATTGATGACGAAAAATCCTGTGGTGATTACAAGAGATAAAATGGCAGCAGAAGCACTTAGCATTATGGAAAAACATCAGCCAAAACCAATAACAGTATTGCCAGTTGTGGATTTAGCTAAAAATGAACCTGTCGGCATTGTTCATCTTACAGATTTATTGCGTCAAGGAGTTGTTTAATTTGCGATTTACACAAGATGCTTATGAGCGTGCTAAAAAAGTAAAAATGCTCATATTAGATGTGGACGGCGTGCTTACTGATGGATATGTTTTTGTAGGTGCTGAAGGAGAATTATTTAAATCTTTTAATGTGCGTGATGGGCTAGGTATAACACTAGCCCAAAAGCACGGCATCAAAACAGCTATTATCACAGGTCGAGAATCGAAGATGTTAGCTTTTCGTGCAAAAGAGTTGAAGATAAATGCTTTTTATCAAAACAAAAAAAATAAAATTCCTGCTTATAAAGAATTGCTAGAAGAATACGATTTAAAACCACAAGAAGTTGCTTACGTTGGCGATGATTTATTTGATTTGGCAGTTATGCATAGTGTAGGCTTTCCGGCAACAGTCGCTGATGCTACAGATGAAGCAAAATCTGTAGCTATTTTAGAAAGCGATTTTAATGGCGGTCATGGTGCTGTTAGACAAATCATAGAATTTATCTTGAAGGCTCAAGATAAATGGCAAGAAATAGTAGATTATTATATGATGATGGATACTATGGATAATAAAGATAATGAGCAAGTGAATATTTCGCAGTAAATATTTGTAAGTAATAGGGGAATTGCTATGAAATATAAATTATTAAAATGGTTTAGTGCTTGTTTATGTTGTCTATCACATAAAAATTTGCTCAGGCTTGGACATATACTGGGCATTTTATATTTTAAATTGATAGCTAAAGAACGCAATCGTGCTGTAAATCGCATGATGAAATCTTTTAATAATACACAAGAAGAAGCAGAGCGATTAGTGAGAGCTTCTTTTATAAATTTAAGTCAAAATGTGCTTGAAATTTTATATATGCCTAGGCTTAAAAAAGATGATTTTAAGTATATCAAATTTGAAGGCTTAGATATTTTAAAGCGAGAATATGCTAAAAATAGAGGCGTTGTAATTTTAACAGCACATATGGGGACGTGGGAGTGGCTGGCAGCTGGACTTGTAAAAGCAGGCTTTTCTGTAACAGCACTTGCCAAGACACAGCCAGATTCGCAGTATACTAAATTATTGGACGAATATCGAGCTGAGGTCGGCGTAGAAATTTTTGCCAGAGGTGCAGCCTCGGAGCTTTTGGCAGCGTCAAGAGCTTTGAAGAAAGGCCGTATTTTAGGATTTTTGGCAGACCAAGATGCAGGGCCGGGAGGAGCATTCATCGAATTTTTTGGTGAAGTTTGTTCAACTCCTATGGGACCTGCTGTATTTGCCCGTAAATTTATGTCGCCTGTCGTTCCTGCCTTTATCATTCGCCAGCCGGATGGCACGCATAAAATAGAAATTTTAGAGCCAATAGTATATAATGATACTGGGGATACAAATGCAGATTTATTTGATTGTACAAAGCGTATGACGAAAGTTATTGAAAATCAGATAATTGCACATCCTACGCAATGGATTTGGTTCCAAAAGCGTTGGAATACTTCTCCGGATAAGCAGAAAACTAAAAATCATACAGTGAAAACTAAGGTGGCTAAAGATGAGTAAGAAGGTAGCTATCAGCAAGCAAAAAGTGATTTTTTGCCTATTGGCTTTATGTGTAGTTGGGATTTTATATTGGGCCTATGCAACAAGACCTGTCGTTGAAGAAGTGGCAAAACCTGTCGATAATACTATGACGTATACAAATAATACGCTAAAAGAAGAAGTAAATGGCAAATTGGTTTGGGAATGTTATGCAGAAACGATGAGTGTTGACCAAACTACACAACTTGTAACTATGGAAAATATCAAAGGGAAATTCTATCGCGAGGACGGTAGCAGTATTGAGATAACTGCTGATAGGGGCGAGTACGACCAAAAAGCAAAGAGAATGATACTAGATAAGGGCATTCATGCAAAATCTACAGATGATATGACTTTTGATACAGATAAAGTTACTTGGGACGGCAATAAAGGCGTTTTATTGTGCGAAGGCAATGTGAAAATCACTAAACCAAATCTTAGTGCAAGTGGCGATAAAGCAGAAAGTAAAGATGCTTTTCAAAACTTTAAGTTGATGGGCAATGCTCATATTATAAAGGGAGATGTCGGTAAATGATTAAGCTCAAAAGATATGATAAAGTAAAGACAGCTATGGTTACAGCTTTATTTTCTTTTGCTATATTTACAAATATTGGTGTGGCGGCAGATGCCCCTATTGAACTTAGTGCTGATACTATAGAGTATAATGCTGTAACTGATATGGCTATAGCAACAGGTGGCGTTAGAGTACTTCGAGATGGTGGTATTTTAACAGGTGGCGAAGCTAGCTACAATTTTAAAACGCAGGAAGTTTCCATAACAGGTGGTGTAACTGCTAATAAAGATGATATGAATTTGAAAGCAGATAGTTTAGTATCTAATGCTAGCAAAGAAGTCATGGCTAAAGGAAATGTAGTTGTAGTTAAAGGCAATAATAATTTAAATACGCCAGAACTGCACTATAACCAAGCTACTGGCGATATATCCATGCCGGCAGGTGGCAGTGCAGATGGAGAGCAAGCTAGTATAAGTGGTAATGTTTTAACCGGCAATATGAATACAAATCAGTATAATGCTGTAGGCAATGTTTATTTAAACAGCAAAGAAAAAGATGTACAATCTACAAGCAATCAAGCTTCGTATGTGGCAACGGGCGAAGATTTTAATTTCACCGCAGATGGCGATGTGAGCATTAAATCTGCTTCGCGAAATGTAAATACACACAGTGAACACGCTGTATATAACAGTGCAGAAAATGGCAAATTAATTTTGACAGGCAATGCAGTAGCTACTCAAAACAACAATATAGTTAGAGGAAATACTTTGACTGTATATTTAGGTGATAATATAAATATTGAGTAAGTAAATTTGAGTTTAAGGGAAATGAGTGAATAACTTGCGTATTGAGGTAAAGAATCTTATAAAAGAATATAAAGGTCATGCGGCGGTAAAAGATGTTTCTTTATCGGTGGATAAAGGCGAAGTAGTGGGGCTTTTAGGCCCTAATGGAGCAGGAAAAACCACTACTTTTTATATGATTGTAGGGATAGAAAAACCTACTGCCGGACAGGTTTATATATCTGACATAGATATATCTAAACTTCCTATAAATAAACGTGCCGAACTTGGCATCAGTTATTTAGCACAAGAAGCCTCGATTTTCCGTAAACTCACAGTAGAAGATAATTTGAGAGCTATTTTGCAGACAACAAAATTATCTTCTGCTGAGCAAGAGAAAAAAATTGATGACCTTTTAGAAGAGTTTAGCATTACTCATATTAGAAATCGCTTAGGTATGCAATTATCTGGCGGTGAACGTCGCCGTGTAGAAATAGCTAGAGGTCTTGCTTTAGAGCCACATTTTATGCTTTTAGATGAACCTTTTGCAGGGATTGACCCACTTGCTGTGGCAGAGATTCAAAGTATAATCGGCTATTTAAAAGAACGTGGCATGGGAATTTTAATTACTGACCACAATGTTCGTGAAACACTGCAAATCGTAGATAGAGCTTATATCATGAATAGCGGAGAAATTCTCTTAGAAGGCGATAGCGATACTATTGCCAACAGTGAATTAGCTCGTAAGTTCTATCTTGGGGAAGATTTTAAATTATAGGGGAGTAACAGATGCGTATTTTAGATAGATATATATTAAAAGAAACCATAATGACCTTTATTTTTGGCATCTGTGCGTTCACAGCTGTATTTTTAGGTTCGGGAACACTCTTTCGCATTGCACAGTACATCACACAGTACGGAGCATCTTTTTCTGCCATAGTGCGTTTAGTTATTTATAGTTTGCCAGGAATTGTAGTTTGGACTTTTCCAATGTCAATGCTACTTGCAGCTTTATTGACTTTTGGCAGATTGTCGGGCAATAGTGAAATCATAGCGATGAAAGCGTGCGGTATCAGCTTTAAGCGATTAATTATGCCTGTGGTGGCATTTTCTTTTGCTATAAGCGTTTTTTCAATTGCCTTTAATGAATATGTAGTGCCGGCGTCCAATCAAGCGTACACTGATTTAGTTCGCTATGAAATACAGGGCAATACTACTCCGGCTTCTCAGGACCATATTATCATCAAGCAGATTGAAAATGGCACAATTCAGCGTTTAGTTTACGCTCGCCGATATGATGCTCAAACAGGGCAGTTAGATAATTTATCCATTCAAGAATTTAAAGACGGTAAAATGGTTGCTGTAGAAAATGCTAAATATGCTAAATGGGATAATAATAATTGGATAATGCATACAGGTGTTTTATACGATTTATCCGAAGCCAACACAGAACGCATGATGAATTTTGATTCTCAAGTATTGCCGATTTCTCAAAATCCAAAGCAGATAATTAGAAGTCAGAAAAAAGCTGACGAGATGAGCATTAAAGAGCTTAGAGAACAAATTGATATCATGAAATCGCAATATGTTGATACTAGAAAATTAGAAACAGAATTATATCAGCGGTTTACCATTCCCATGGCAAGTTTAGTATTTACTTTAATCGGTGCACCACTAGGAATCCAGCCAAATAGAAGTTCTTCATCTATCGGCTTTGGCATTAGCATCATCATCATTTTTATCTACTACACTTTGATGACGCTATCGGGTGCGATTGGCCAAAGTACAGTTATTCCACCGATGATAGCCGTTTGGATTCCAAATCTTGTAGCATTTTTAGTAGGTTTCTATTTAATTCGCAAAGAATCCAAGTAATTGCAATTAATAGATGTCGATTTTAGCGATTTTATAAAAGAGGTGTTGCCATGTATGGCGTAATGCTCGTAGTAATTTTAATTTTGACCGGTGGTGCAATAGCTTTCATTGGCGACCGCCTAGGAAGTAAAGTAGGTAAGAAAAAATTATCGCTCTTTGGCATGAGACCAAAGCATACTTCTATCTTAGTAACGATTATTACAGGGATTTTGATAACTACTGTAAGTATTGGGATTATGGCTGTAGCTTCAAAAGATGTCCGAACAGCTCTTTTTGGCATGGAAAAGTTAAAAACGGAGATGAATAATACAAGACGTTATTTAGATGAAACTAGCACAGCTTTAGAAGGTGTAAAGAAGGATTTGAACTCTACTAAAGAGGAATATGCTAATTCTAAAAAGGAATTGGAAGTGTCAAAAGTAGAATTGGCACAGGCAAAAGGAGTTGTAAATTCCATGCGACAAGAGCAAGTTCTTTTGCAAAATAAAAATCAAGAATTATGGGTGGTTAACAATAATTTAACTGGCGATAATGAGCGATTGATTGCAGATAATAAGGATTTATTGGTCAGCAACAATAGTTTAAAAGATAGCAATGCTAATTTGGAAAAATTAAATCATGATTTGCAGATAGGCATTGAAAATATGCGAGAAAAGCCGATTATCTATCGTGTAGGAGAGCTTTTGGCTAGTGGGATTATTAAAAAGACAGATGACCCAACACGCATACAAGCTGATTTAGGCGAGATTGTATCGCTGGCAAATAGCAAAATCGTAGACCGCTTAGGCAGTGAAAATGCTAGAGATGGCGTATGGATTTATCCGACGGAATATCAAAAAGCAGTCGATAAATTGAAAAATGCATCGGGAGATACGGTTGTTCGCTTAATTGTGGCTGCAAATTTAGTAAAGGGCGACCCTGTGCTTACGAATTTGGAAATTCACCCAAATAGAATTGTATACCAAAAAGATGAACTCATCTATGAAAAGGGATACAATTTAAATGATGCTAATTTAAATACAGAACAGCTCATAGCTGATTTTTTGCAAAATGTTAATATGGAAGCAGTAAATCAGGGAATCTTGCCAAATCCGCTCACAGGAGCTGTAGGTGTTATAAATGGAAATCAGCTCTACGGAATTGAAAAAGCTCTGCAATCGGCAAAGGGCAATATTTCCGTGAGTGCCTATGCAATTAAAGATACAGATGTTTTAGGCCCACTTAGATTAGATATTATTTTAAAGCAAGAAGATGAATGAGATGACAAATGATTGTAATAAATATTTTATCGCCATTGACCCTGGCAGAGAGAAAACAGGCTTGGCAATTTTTTTATTGACGGGCAAAGTCATCGAACATAAAATCATTGCTACGAAAAATCTGATTCAAGAATTGAGTTTATTTGTTGAAAGATACAATATAACTTTGTTTGTTATCGGCTCTGGTACGAGCAGTAAAGATAAGCGAAAATTATTGCAAGAAAAATTTTCCGATATAGCTTTAGTGGTGGTCAATGAGTATCGCTCCACTGATGAGGCACGCAAGTTGTATTTTAAAGACAATCCACCACGAGGATTAAAGCGTTTAATCCCCTTAGGTATGCAAGTGCCTCCTGTACCTGTTGATGATTATGCAGCTATCGTCATTGGGAAAAAATATCTGCAAGATAAAAAATAAAAATACCGCAAACAGTTTGCGATTTGAAATGACTGTTTGCGGTATTTT
>Cebus_capucinus_imitator_PRJNA485217_SSR118__coassemble_124_pt1 | contig 43717 bp, 36 predicted proteins | sample Cebus_capucinus_imitator_PRJNA485217_SSR118__metabat2_high_PE_012 | metagenome-assembled genome bin Cebus_capucinus_imitator_PRJNA485217_SSR118 | reverse complement strand
TGGAACAATGTTTGCTTGTTTATACAGTAAAAAATGAACTAGCACAATGAGTTATGTATAAATTTGCTTAACTATATAATACCATAAAAAAAGAGCAGAGAATCAATTCTCTACTCTAGTTGTTATTAGTTAAAATTTAAATTCTAACTTACTATAGAATGTATCAGCATTAGAATCTGTTGAAATATCCTTGCCTTTAAAATATTGTATATCAGCAGTGATGTTTTTCGCTAAGATATATGAAGTACCTACAACAAAACCTTTTTGGTCTGTATCAACATCATCAAAAGCTGTTTCTATAGTAACATTTTTGCCAAAATTTCTATAGCCAGCATATATTTCCCAAGAATTAGGTATATTAGATTTAGCTTCTTTATAACGAAATTCCATAAAATAAGCATTGCCAAAATTTATAGCTTCTGTATTGTGAACATATTCGCCAATAAATCGTAGATTATTTACAAATTCGTAGTCTGTTCCCATATAATATATATTAGCTTTGTTATTTTTTACTTTTATAGGGCTATCATTATCTAAACCACTTAACTTAACATATCCTGCATTTAACAATAATTTATCTGTTGGGATATAATCAAATTGAACGCCATAATAATCAGTTGTGATATCTTTATTGGATTGAGTAATATCTTTTTCATCTCCATTAATTTCATTATAGCGTCCTAAGTATATTTTAGTGTTAAAGACATCACTACCAAAACTAGAAGTAATACCAGTTAATGGTTTATCAAAAATAACACCTTGTGTAATTTTTATTGGTAGGCGTCCTATTTCTACATCTGTATTGAATAAAGGTCCCTTAGCATAGATGTGTTCTACCTCTGTTTTTGCATTAGAATTTTTTTCAGGTTGCATAATATATTTTATAGTAGCATTAGCAGTCCAATTACTATTACCTATATAAGCTCTTGGTGTAAGTTTTAATTCTAATTTATTGGAACGCTTATCTTTACCTTTATCATGATTTTTTTGAGCATACTTATATTTTATTTTGCCATTCCATTTTATATTATTTGTATTTTTTTCAAGAGTATCTACACGTACACCTAAATTATTTAACTCGTCTGCAAATTCAACCATTAATTTGTCTATAACAATTTTATCTTCCTTTGATAAATCTGTTTTTGTTAAACTATGAGCAATAATTTGTGCCATTTCATAGCGAGTTAATAATTGTTGCCCTCTATATGTTTCGTTTGGATAACCTTTAATTATACCACTTTTATGGAGTTGTTCTACTGCTTCATATGCCCAATTATCTTTAGGAACATCATTAAAAGGATTATTTGAAGCAAATGTCAGATTTGAAGCAGTTAATATTGTTCCAAAAAGTATAGTAGAAGTTAAAAATTTTTTATACATATAATTTTGCCTCCAAATAATCTGATTTAGTTAGTTTGATTTTCTAACCATTTAGACCAGCTAGTTGCAAAATTAGTATTATAGTTTTCTTGGACATATTGATAAAATGTTTCAATCATATCAGCTTTTTGATTGTAATAATCAGCTTTCCATTCACTTGCTTTTGGTTTATCAATTCTATATGCGACATAATTTCCACCTAGCATTGCTTGGCGGTATAGAATATCCTTGAGAGATATATCTGGATTTTTCATCATATCATACATTGCCATATATGCAGTTGTACGTCCTGCACCAGCAGCACAATGAAAATGAAGCCAAGCATCTTTTGGAAGATTGCGATATAAATTAATAAATTGATCAATATATTCAGGTTTAGGCCAAACGTGGTCTGTAGTTGTAATGCGAATATAATTCCAGCCAGCGGATTTTACCAAATCTTCTTCACTTAGAATATTTTTAACTTCTAGTATATTAGTAGATTCTGTTATATTATTATTTATTTTACCTGTGATAATTGTTTTTCCTTTAGTATCATTTAATCGTTTATGTTCATCTTTAATAATTTCATCAGTTGTTTTATCTATATTAGACCAGTCACGATCTCCATACCAACTTACAGCATTTCCATTAATTAAGCCGTGAGATTCTTGTCTTAAATCTATTACATATACAGGACCTTTAGCTTGTTTATTTATTTCATCAGTTAAATTTTTAAATTCTTGTTTAGAAAATTCAGCACTACCTGATTGATATAAATTATTTAGCCCTTTTCGTGTAGGAATATAATTTTTATCAAGATTATATTTATCTTTTAAAGGTTTAAAATCAGAATTCATTGTGCGAAAATTTCGTGGAAGTTGGTTTTTATCTTCTGAATCTATTCGCCAAATATAGCCGCTGCGATCAGGTGTATATGTTTCATAATCATGTTCTTTTGCCCATTCACTCCATGATTTTTTTAGTGTAGGATTTGCTTTTACGTAGTCATAAAAATGCTCTGTAAATTGATATCGTTCGATATAGGCCTTTCTACCCCAATTTTTCTTTTTGTCTGGAATATCGCTTAAATCGACAATACCAATAAGTTTTTGTCGTTGAATAATATCTTTAAAACTTACATCTTTAGCGTTTTTTAGAATATCATGCATTACCATGAAGATAGTAGTGCGTCCCATACCTGCATAGCAATGATAATGTAACCAAGCATCTTCTGGTAAAGTTTTATAAAAATCAAGGAATTTATCTACATCGTTATCTTCAGGACGAAAATGGTCGCTAAGTGTTAATCTAAAATAATTTGCTCCATGTTCTTTTACTAATTCTTCTTCTGTTCTAACCTCATTTACATTTATATCAATAGGTGTTAAAAGAACATTTTTACTATCATCAAATTGATAAACAGCGGTTGGTGAACTTTGTTTAGCTTCTTTTAGTTGTTTTTTTTCAATACCTTCGATAATTTCTTGGTTACGACCATCATTTCCCCAATTATGTGGAGTAAACCAACTTACTGCTGTTCCATTTAAATACCCATGAGATTCACCTCTAAGGTCTATATCATAGAATTTATTAGGAGAAGTAGGGACTGTATCTAATATAGCTTGTAATTCTTTTTCAGAAAATGTACTACTTGCTGATACATTTAATTTATCCATGCCTTTACGTGTAGGAATTATACCATCTTTAGTAATACCTATAAATTTATCATTACCTGTACGAAAATTGCGTGGCAATTGGTAAATATCTTTGCGATCTATTTTTAAAGCTAAATCAGGAACATTTTGCACAACTTGAGGAGTTTGTTGAATTTCTGTTGATACACTTATTGGTGATTTATTATCCGTATTTTCTCCATTGGCTAAGCAGAATACTGAAGAATTTAAAAATATAGAAGCAGATAGAGTAAGTGATAATAACATTCTTTTTTTATTTATTTGTAACATATAGATACCGCCTTTCCTATATTAATAATTTTCTTGTTTTGCCCAATCGGACCAAGATATATCTAATTTTGGATGGGCTTTTACATAATCATAGAAATGTTTAGTAAATAAAGCTCGTTTAGGATAATTTTCAATTTTATATGGATCTGTTGCTTTTGTTGCTGACTGACGCACATCTTCGCCACCTAGCATTACTTGACGGGTCATGATTTTATCGTAAGTTAATTTATCTGCATTATTAATCATATCAATCATACTTAAACAGATAGTGGTACGACCAACACCAGCTTCACAATGTGCATGAATCCAAGCATTTTTTGGTAAAGATTTATAGAACCGTATAAAATCATCAATGTTTTTATTTGTTGGAGCACTGTAGTCCATGATAGGAATACGATAATATTTAACACCTTGAGATTCTACAAATTCTTTTTCTGTCATAGTAGAATCAACTTTTTCTGTTACTAAATATTTAATAGATTTATCTTTTGCTAATCTTGCAATTTCAGCTTTACCTGAAAGCAAGAGATTATTTAATAATTGATGTTCTCGTAAATCAATTTCTTGAGCATTTTTACCTTTGTTAAAACTTTTATATTTACTATACCAACTTACAGCATTATCATTAATATAACCATGTGATTCACATCGTAAATCTAAAATAACTACATCTTTTTTAGGTAGATAACGCATCATTTCTTTAAATTCTTTTTTAGCAAAAGAACTACTACCAGATAATCTCAATCTATCTAAACCTTCTTTTGATATTTGTTTTCCATTTTGGGCATCTTTAAAAATACTTTGTGCCGTGCGAAAATTATCTGGTAAATTACTTAGATTTGATTCTCTATCATATTTTAAAATTTGTATTCCATTGGCAGGTTCTGCTGCAAGTGCAGAAGTACAATATAATATGGATATAGTAAGAAAACTTGCTATAGCTGTAAGCAATAATTTTATATTCATTTTAATACTCCTTATAAAATATTAACTTTATAATTTGATTAATGTAAAAATTTTTAATTTTGTATTATTAATTTTAAATAAATAAAATAGGTCTTTAAAAGTTGATTATATAGAAGATAATATAACCAACTTTTAAAGTCTTAGTATATTTGTTAATAAATCTTATTAAAAAATTTATTAAATGAGAGGCTATGTTAATATTATCCATGAATTATATCAGTATATTCTGGGTAATCACGTAAACGGTCTATTGGAGCAAATCCAACTGCACCAGTAAAAATACCTTTTTCCCAATCAGTTCGAGTAGACCAAAACATCTCTGTAAAATCTGTTTCATTTGAAGCAGTTACTTGGTATTCTTTGACTTCTGGAACGAATGTTCCATCAGAACTTATTTCAGCAGATAGTTCTGTAATTATGCGAATATATTGTGCTTTTGGTAATTCTGATAAATCAATGTAATTAGTACCATCTTTTAATATAAATTTTAAACTAGCTTTAGCTGTAGCATTATCATCTGAAACTTCTACAATTATTTTTATATTAGCTTGAAATGGTAAAATGACTTTTGTCTTTAGTTGTCTAAAATGCCAATATTTTTTTTCAGTTTTAAAAGATGGGTCATAAACAGCTGGATGTCGCCATTGTGTTGTATGTGTGCCAACTGTAAGGATATCTTTAAAATCTAACCATACAGCTAAATCTTTTTTATTAAAACCTGCTTTAGTAGGACTTTCTAGGATATTATGATTTTCTGTATTAGATATATTTGTTTTGTAAAAACGAACTTGGCTTATTTTAGCAGGAAGATGTGTGAAATATTTTGGTCTATTTATTTCTGGAATTACATGTCCAATATATGAGTAACCTATAAAAATAGGTTCATTTTCCCATTGGCGAATTTTGCAATTTTTGTCTATCCCAGATACATGTGCAACTAAAATCCCATCACAATAAGAGTTACCACCTTGTTGTTTATCAAAAGATATAGTATATTGACTCATTTTACCTATTTTAGCATGTCCACCTTGCCATTGATATTCGGTAATATCATGACAAGTTCCCCATTTTAAAGCCCCTGTTCTTTCAACAACCATACGCAAAAAATAAGTAGCACCCCAACCTACAGACTTACCTCTAACCATTAAAGGATTGTGACTCATTTCATTAGGTTTTGCTAATCTGTCTATTTGTGCCCAAACCATTCCACAAAAAGATTCATTTGCTATTAAGTCTTTACTAGCAGGTATTTCTATATAATCACCGTAGGAATCTAAATTTATTTCTATTGTATCTTTTTTGGGAATTACTTTTGGTGTTCCATGCAATAGGGCATAATGACCATTTCCAGATTTATCTTGAATTCTTGGTATAATGCGTATTCCACCTTCTATTTGAATTTCTTTTGGTAGTTGGTCAGCTATGCTTACTTGATAGCTACCAGCTTGTTCAAATTTATAGCAGAATTTTAAAGATTTTTTTTCATGACTACGAAAAAATATATTATGACTTTCAGCAATGCGTTGATTGATATATAAAGGTACTGATACAAAGATTTCTCTATCAAGATTATTTGTTGCTTCTATACTAGCAAATAAGCAATTTGTATTGTTGCCTTTGCCAGTAAAAAGTTTCATATGCTCAAAAGATAATTGTGTTGGTTCAAATACTGTAATTTTTTCAGATACATTCCCAACAGATATAATATGCTCTCCTTGGCTTTTGGCTGTATAAATAGCAGATATTTTCTGTTCTTCACCAGCGTTTAATAAAATTACATGACTTGAATCTTTGTTTCCAAACAAATTGATAATATGTTCTTTATTGTTGTCCAGTAATTGGAGTTTTACAGCAGCAATGCTTGTTCCACAATTTTTTACATGAGCTCTGATTTCTACATGTCCATTATTATCTAAACGACGAAGCTCTATTTCATCTATTTTTAATTGTGGTGTTTCATGAGTCATGTAAATGGTATCAATTAAAATTTCTGTATTATCTTTTGTAAAACCATATATTTTATACAATAGTTCATCTTTTTCTTGATTAATTTCTAGTACACCATAATTACTGTGCCCCATGCCAACAACTTCAGGAAAATCTCCAAGTAAGCGATTATTTCCTTTGGAATCAATAAAATCAGCTTCTGGTTCTTGTAGACTACCTTGTGAAATATAAACTATTTTAGCTCCAACATCAGGATTTATAGAAACAGATTTTACATAATAATGTAGATGCCCACTAATTACTAAATCTACATTATTACGTTCTGCTATTGGTATAATATAGCGATTATTAAAGGCATCTGTATAAGGATGATGTAATATTAATACTCTCCATTTAGCTTCTTTAGCTTTTTTACTTTTTAGATCATCATCAATCCATCGAAGTGTTTTTTCTATTTTTTGTTTAGTTTTACTATCTGCTTCAATACCAGAATTAATAGCATTCATTTCAAATAATCCCCAAGGATTACTATTAGTCATAATAAAATGAGTATTTCCGTAATCAAATGAATAAGTATAACCTTCGTCATTGGTATTAACTGTTTTTGCTTGTGGTTGAGCAAATAAAACATCATAAAATGTACCATCATCATGGTTACCTGATACATAATAGACAGGAATTTGTTTTAAAATATCTGGAATTTTATTAAACCAATTAGTTACATATTGTTCATGTTGGCAACCTGTTCCGAAAGAGATATCGCCACTGTGTAAAATCATATCTGGCTTAGTATGTTTAATCATAGAAGAAAATGCTTTTTCTGTATTAAAGAGATGGGAGTCAGATATTGTTACTAATTGAATTTTATTTGTTTTTTCATCTAATGTTTTAAAATTACCTTCACATAATAAATTGTTTTGTTGATAAATTTGATAAATATATTCTGTTCCTTCATCTAAATTAGTAAGTGTCGCTGTATATAAATAATAACCATCGCTACATTCACTACAACCTGGTTCCTTTTTCGCTACAGCTTTTATATTAAATACTTCATTTGTTTCTTTTTTTGTATAAAAAATATTTAAATTTCCTGGTTTTTCTGATTCCCAAGCGATTGTAATCTGTGTAGAAGTAGGGGCCAATAAATATGGCCCATTAATAAGATACTTTTCGCTATTCATAGTTTCCCCTCGTTATAATTTAAGATTTTATTTGTATATTTGTATAATAAATATACTAACTTAATTTTATGTCAGGCAAAATATTAAGATTATGCAATAATTTTTTTATTAATCATGTTTTACTTTTTTTGCCCATAATGTAGGAACAATTAATATTGTCATAATAGCAACAGAACCTATCCAAAAGGCAATAATTGTATCAAAATGATAAGTTGTTATTCCATTTGTTATAACTTTTGCTGAGTCCATTAAAATACCGTTAACTAAATCTTGTGCAGCACTTCCGCCATAAGCTAATAAACCAATTACACCCATTGCTGCACCAGTAGCTTTTCTAGGGCACAAATCTACAGCTAATAATCCACCTACAAAACAAAGTATAACACCTAAACCAAAGCCAAAAACAGATATAGCTAAAGCAGTGAGATAATATTGTCCTGCCGGAACATAACAAATACCAATAATGCCAATTAACATAACAATACCAAATACGATAGTAGTTACAGAATGATGAGATTTAAAAATTTTATCAGAGATAAATCCGGATAAAAATGAACCAATACCGCCTAAAATAGGTGAAAGTGCCATAAGACTACCAGCTGTTACTAAATCAAAACCTTTAGATTCTTGTAAGAAGATAACACCCCAACTGCTTATTGAATAGCGAGAAATGCCAAGGCAGATAGCTGCTGCTGCTAATAACCATACGTATGGATTCTTTATAACCATCATTTGAGCTTCTTTAGAAGATACTTTTTGTTCTTCTTTTTCTTGTACAGCTTCGCCTTCAAACTCATTTGCGGATGGTAAACCATATGTTTCAGGACGGTCTTTCATAAAACGATACATGATAAAAGCTAAAACAATACAAGCAACACCTGGCATAAAGAAAGCTGCATGCCAGCCAAAAGCTAAAATAATCATAGCTGTGCCGAGATATGTTGCAGCTTCACCTACATAATGTGCGATACTGAAGACACCATAGTAAGTAGCTAATTGACTTTTAGAAAACCATTGAGATAAAGAAACAATGCATGGTGCTGAACCCATAGACTGGAATACACCATTTACAAACCATAATGCTACGAAGATATACCAAGCATCTGAAAAACCTAAAATTACATTTACAATAGCAGCACCTAATAGACCAATTGGAACTATTTTTTTTATATTACAATAATCTGCAATAAAACCATTAGCACATTTACCAACTGCAATAGCAATCATCATAGCAAAACCCATTTCACCTAGTTGAGTAGCTGTAAATCCTGCTTCTAGCATAGGTTTTTTAGCTACACCTAGTGTCATACGCATAACATAGTACATACCGTAACCTAAAATCATAGATGTTACAAGCTGTATCCTAATATTATGATACATTTTATTGACAACAGCTTTGTCTTGAATTTGTGGAAGATTTTTTCTCGTTAAAAACCATTTAAGCATGATAGTCACACTCCTTAAAATAATTTAATATATAATTTTTATATAGATTTTTTTTTTATAATTTGTTATTATAATATTAATTATGATTACATTTTGATTTTTTATAGTGATTGTTATCAGTATATAATCATAATTTCATTCTCTAAATATATTATAGATAAAAGCAAATCTATGTATCTTTGAATATTTGCTAATTATATACTCAAAAACTCAAATTTTTTGCTTTTATCATATTTAAACTAATTTTTTGAAAATATTTAGAGGAGGAGTAATTAATGATTCAATATATATTTGATGAATCATATTCTGAGATTTTTGAGTTAAATTCTTTTCCTAGTATTGCTTATTTGCAAAAAATATCATCTTATACAGATTATTTAAGTTCTTTTCATACACATCAAAACCTTGCTGAATTATTTTTTATAGAAGATGGAAATAATTATTGTACCATCAATAATAAATCTTATAAAATAAAAAAAGGAGATTTAATATTGATAAATAGTGATATTTTACATAACACACTTGAAGATAAAACAGATATAGTAGGAACTATACTGGGTATAAAGAATTTTCAATTAAAAGGTTTTTCAAAAAATCAATTAATATCTAAAGAGCAAGTACCTGTGATATCAACAAATAACTTTAATTTTGATGTAGCACCATTTTTTTCAATACTAAATAATTTAGCTGTTATAGATTCTGTAAAACATATAAATAAAAAAAGTTGTGCAAATCATATTTTATCAGCATTATTGATGAATATTTATGAATTTATACAAGATAATAATGATGATAAAAAACAAGATTATAATATAGGTTTAAAAATAAAAGCTTATATTGATGAGCATTATACAGAAGATATAAATTTGACTATTATAGCAAAAGCATTGCATATTAATTTATATTATTTATCACATACTTGTAAGAAGTATTTAGGTTATTCACCAATACAATATATAACTAATCAAAGGATAAAAGAAGCACAAAGATTATTGCTTAGTACAGATTTAACAGTTACAGAAATAGCTTTTGAATGTGGATATAATAATTCAAATTATTTTCAAACTGTTTTCAGTAATATAGTTGGAATGCCACCTGGTAAATATAGAAAGTCATGGAAATAATTATAAATTGATAAAAATACCTAGAAATAAATTTATTTCTAGGTATTTTTTTACTATGTTATCAGTATATATTTTTATAACAGTTGATATATCATATCATTCAATTGTTCTAGAAATTGAGCACGATTTGAAAAGGCTCGAATGGCAAAATCTCCACTAGAAATTGTAGTGATACTGCCATCGACAATGGGATTATTTTCAAATAAAGCTTGTACTTTTTGCAAGAAATCTGTATTATTTTTAGGTTTAGTGATGAAAATATTAGTTTGATGAGTGTATGATTCATACATTCCAATGCTGTTCATATCAAATAATTTTGGCTCATAGCGTGTATTATCTCGATAAATCAATTTATCTTTTCGGTAAATCTTTACTAAATTATGGTAGAAACGATAAGCAAATTTTTCTTGACGCATATAACGACCACAAGAAAATATTTCAGTCATGCAAAATACAGAAGATTCATCTTCTAAATATATATCCATAGTATTTTCAAAAGCAGAATCTTTAAAAGGAATAGTTGGCTGTGGATTAAAGTAAAATGTAGCATTTTTAGCTACTTGTATCTCTGTATGTCTTTTGGCACAATCCGATTTCATTTGATGAATTTTATCATATGATTGAGAGACAAATTCTAATTTTGCTTCCTCTTGGATATGGAATTTAAATTCTTGTCTATCGCCTTCCATGATTCCGGCAGAGGCTGATAAAAGCATTACTTGGATACTGCCATCTTTTAATAGAAAAGGTTGCATAATTTTATATGGTGCAGTGAAGTATACATCATCTAAAATCGTTTTATCATCTTTTTTTTTAGCTTTTAGATAAAATTTTGATATCTTACCAAATTGATTGTTATCTATATTTTTTTGCATAAAAATCTTATTCCTACTACAATATTATTTTTATAAACCTTCAAGTAAAACATTTTGCTTTATCCATAAAATTACATCACCAATATGTTCATTGCCACGGATATTTGTAAATATAAATGGTCTATTTCCACGCATTTTTTTAGAATCATGTTCCATTACTTCAAGATTAGCACCTACATATGGAGCTAAATCTATTTTATTGATGATGAGCAAATCTGAACGAGTGATACCAGGGCCTCCCTTGCGAGGAATTTTATCTCCTTCGGCAACATCAATTACAAAAATTGTAGCATCAACAAGTTCTGGCGAGAAAGTAGCAGATAGATTATCGCCACCGCTTTCAATAAACAGCAATTCGATATCAGGAAATTTAGATATCATTTCATCTACTGCTTCTAAATTCATAGAAGCATCTTCTCTAATAGCAGTGTGTGGACAGCCACCTGTTTCTACACCGATAATGCGTTCTTTTGGCATTACGCTATTTTTACATAAGAATTCGGCATCTTCTTTTGTGTAGATATCGTTAGTGATAACACCAATACTGTATTCTTTTGACATTTGGCGTGTTAGAGCTTCAATTAAAGCTGTTTTACCAGAACCTACAGGGCCTGCTACGCCAATTTTTACATATGACATGGGTTTAGACACCTCGCATTATTTATTTTAGGACATATATAATCTTGAATATAGATATTCATGTTGAATACTTCGCAAATCAAATCCAGGAGTGGAAGCACAGAGCATTTCTTCAGTTGTTTCCTTTACTTTTTTTAGCATTTCTGAAAAAGTAGGATACAAAGAAAATAGTATTTTTTGTCCATCTGATTGACTTAAAGGGATTGTTTTTACACAATTTGTAACCATAGCAGAAGCTTGAGCATATATATAATTAGCTAAAGCTTCCTCTTGTGAAATTTCTGTGCAAGCACAAAACACTCCATAGGCACAAGGGTGGCAAGTTGTTTTGCTTTTGCGGATTTCTAAATATTTTCTAAAACATTCTCTTTTGTAAGGGATATTCATATGAGTCAATGTTTTTATAAAGCGATTACCTAGCTTTTTAGAAGCTTCACGAAGTTCTAAGGGTATTCGTGAAGCTTCCATGATATCTTCTAATTCATCTAATTTTATTAGCTCATTGTTTTTTGTATATTCAAAGGCAAGGCGTACAGCTAGTAAATCTGTGTAAAGAAAATTGTATCTGAGTTTTTTTTGGATATATTCAGTTGCTGTAGCGGTGTTATAAACTATATCTTTTTGAATATACGTTTCTAAACCATATGAATGAGAATATGCTCCGATAGGAAATAGGGAATCGTTTATTTGTAGCAATAAAAAATGACTTTGAAGGTTGTTTATCATCGTGATTTCCTAACTTATTTAATCCATATTGATTAGTGTTGGTGATTGTGTACTACAGCAGAAATGCGTTTATCAAAATCTAATTTTGTCTGTGTTTTTATTGCTGTTACACCATGCAAATTGTTAAGCATAATGAGCATAGGTTCATTATACGGTGTGATAAATGAAAAATTATCTTTGCCATAAAATAATGGTGCGTGGCGATTGCCTATTTCATAACAAGTTTTTGCAATCATAAAAGCATGGTCAGGCTGTATAGTGATTTTGATAGCTTTGCAAGGTGGTGTGTGGACTGCAATGATAGTTGTATCATCAGTGTAGATTACATCGCCTTCATATAATCCACGACTTAAAACGCTATCATCAAGGCGAATACCTATTTCACGACCTGTATTAGTTATTTTTTTGTGAATTCGTTTAAATGCTTCATGCCATTCTATTTCTACGTATTCAATAGTTTTATTTTCTGTATTTATTTCGTTTAATTTGCCAATAATTTTTTCACATATCATAATAAATTTCTCCCAATTAAGAACTCTTAAATTACCATTTATTAAGGAGCATTAATATTCCTGGAATCCAAGCAGTAATTATACCTTCAAATATCTGCAAATACGGTACAAAATTGCCGAGCTTTTTATTGCAAATATCTTCTACGAAAGCACTGCCCCATAAAATTGCCCATAAATACCAGATAACTGCCCAACGCCAATCTGGCGAGATATTTAAAGCAGTATCTCCGAATATACCTTCTACAGTGCCACAAATTATAGCATTTATAGCAACAAATGTGGAAAACCAAGCAAATGGTATCGGGCTTAATTTTTGAAGTTTAGTAAAAGCTACAAATAAGTAGGTAAAGCCAAATAATAGACCTGTAGCTGCTGCGTAATAATTTCCTTGTACAATACTCACTGCATTTATAAATACGGATAGTCCACCAGTGAATAGATTCATAACAGCTGTTGATTTGCCATCTAGTTTATATAATGTACATATGCCGTTGTTGATTAACACAATACCAACAAATAATAAACAGACTCCTAACATATATTTACGCTCCTATAAGTTAAATTTAAAATAAATTATAAATTTGTGTAAGTGGTAGTTTATTAGCTGGTTTAGATGTGATATGTTCGCCATCTATGCGAACTTCATATGTTTCTGGATTTACTGTGATTTGTGGTGTTTTATCGTTGAATTTCATATCTTTTTTACTGATATTACGACAACCTGATACCGGTAATATGGTTTTTTCTAATTTATACTGTTCTTTGACATTGTTTTCCATAGCTAATTTTGATACAAAAGTTATGCAAGTTTTGTACTTAGCTTTGCCTTGAGCAGCGAACATTGGTTGATAAATGATAGGCTCGCAGGTAGGGATAGAAGCATTAGCATCACCCATTTTGGAGGCTACAATCATGCCACCTTTGATAATGATATCTGGCTTAATGCCAAAAAATGCTGGGTTCCAAAGGACTAAATCAGCAAATTTTCCTGTTTCTACCGAACCGATATACTGCGATATACCATGGGTTATAGCTGGATTTATAGTGTATTTAGAAATATATCTTTTAACGCGGTAATTATCATTTCCGGTATCTTTATCTTCAGGCAATGCTCCTCGTTCATCTTTCATTTTGCTAGCAGTTTGCCAGGTGCGAGTTATAACTTCGCCAACGCGACCCATAGCTTGTGAATCTGAACTCATCATGCTGAATACGCCCATATCGTGCAGTACATCTTCTGCTGCAATTGTTTCTGGACGAATACGAGAATCAGCAAAGGCTACATCTTCAGGAATTCTCTTGTCTAAATGGTGGCATACCATTAACATATCGAGATGTTCATCAATAGTGTTCATTGTAAATGGCATTGTAGGGTTTGTAGATGATGGCAATACATTTGGTGAACCTGCTGCTTTGATGATATCTGGTGCATGGCCACCGCCTGCCCCTTCCGTGTGGTAGGTGTGAATAGTGCGTCCTGCGATAGCTGCAAGTGTATCTTCTACACAACCGCCTTCATTTAAAGTATCTGTATGAATTGCTACTTGAACATCATATTCATCAGCCACTGTTAAGCAATGGTCAATAACAGCAGGTGTAGCACCCCAATCTTCATGGATTTTTAATCCCATTGCCCCTGCTTTTATTTGCTCAATGAGAGGTTTTTCATCAGAGCAGTTACCTTTTCCTAAGAAAGCTAAATTTATTGGGTATTCTTCAGCTGCTTTTAACATCATTTTTATATTCCATGGGCCTGGTGTACAAGTTGTAGCATTTGTACCATCAGCTGGTCCAGTTCCGCCACCTACCATAGTAGTAACACCACTATATAAAGCACAATTAACTTGTTGTGGAGAAATATAGTGAATATGCGTATCAATTCCGCCTGCTGTAAGAATAAGACCTTCACCAGCAATAGCTTCTGTAGAAGCACCTACTGTCATACCCAAAGTAACTCCGTCCATAACAGAGGGGTTGCCTGCTTTGCCAATGCCAGCAATTTTTCCATTTTTTATGCCGATGTCTGCTTTATATATTCCTGTATAATCAACGATTAAACAATTTGTGATGACTAAATCTAAATCGCCATCAGCACTTGTTGTTTTTACAGATTGCCCCATGCCATCACGCAGTGTCTTTCCACCACCAAATTTTGCTTCATCGCCATATACGGTGTAATCTTTTTCTACTTCAATAAATAGATTAGTATCAGCCAAACGAACTTTATCACCTGTTGTTGGACCGTACATCATTGCATATTTTTCACCAGAAATTTTTATGCTCATATTGTAATCCTCGTTTTCTTTTTAGTTTTATTTTATAAAACCTTTTTCTTTAGCTTTGTTGAGTGCAGTTATTTTTGTAGCATTTGTAACTTGTGCACATGTTAAATCGTTTAAGCCAAATACTCGTTTTGTACCGCCTATAGCTGTAAGTTGAACATCTTTTTCTTCGCCAGGTTCAAAGCGAATAGATGTGCCAGAAGGGATATCAAGATGATAACCGTATGCTTTTTCGCGGTCAAAAGACAAATAGCGATTCACTTCAAAAAAATGGTAATGAGAACCTATTTGGATAGGACGGTCGCCAATATTTGCCACTGTAATAGTGATGGTAGGTTTTCCTTCATTTAATGTTATTTCTCTATTTAATGGTATAATAGCACCAATTTTCATTGAGATTTCTCCTTTTATCTAATTGGATTATGAACTGTAACAAGTTTTGTGCCATCAGGGAAGGTAGCTTCTACTTGGACTTCAGAAATCATATCGCTGACGCCTTCCATAACATCTTCTTTTGTCAATAATTTTGTGCCTAATTGCATAAGCTGTGTAACTTCTTTGCCATCTCTAGCTAATTCCATTAATTCTGAACTGATATAAGCGATTGCTTCGGGATAATTTAATTTTAAGCCTCTAGCTCTTCGTTCTTTTGCGAGATTTCCTGCCATATGAAGCATTAATTTTTCCATCTCTTTAGGTGTTAAACGCATTTTGCCACAATCCTTTCTTTTATATAAAATAAAAAAACAGACAGCTAGTCCGATAAATAGACTTCGTTGTCTGCTTTTAAAGCATAGCATTGTACTATGTTAAGTGTCAAATTTTATTTTCTTATGATTATGATATATTTTTCTTATTATATCGACAATGATACATAGATTTTTAGCTATTAACGAAATAAAATCCACATATTGTGGATAAGTATGCGATATACAGTGGATAAATATTATTTAATCCACATATTTTTTGAATTTATCCACAGAAGTGTTGACAATTAATTCTTCAGAAAAGTGCATTTCATCTAAGATTTGATGAATGTATTTGTGATTTCCTACATCATAATGAATATGAGCGTCGCTGTCTATGATAAGTTCTGTTTGATATTTTTCACAGTATTTGAGCATGGTTTTTATATTTTCTTGTGAGTTTAGGCGACCTGTTAAAGGATGTGCAGAGGAATTGTTTAATTCTAGGAGAACATGGTATTCTTTAGCTGCTCTGACAATTTTTTCATAATCCACAGGATAGTAGCCATTGTCTGGATGGCCGATGATTTTTACTTTTGGGTGTTGCATAGCTTTGATAATTGCACAAGTATTTTCTTCTTGAGAGCCTGGGTCAATGCAGTTATCATGAAGGCTCGCTATAGCGTAGTCTATTTTGCTATAGGCTTTTTCGGATAAATCAGTACCTCCTTCAAAGTCTATGATATTGACTTCTGCGCCCATGCGAACTTCGATGTCGTCTTGCAATCGTGGAATTACTTTAAAATTGTAGAAGTAAATTTCGTGGCAAGTTCCAGGCATTACATTTGTATGTTCTGTTATGCCGATTAATTTTAAGCCTTTTTTTCTGCCTGCATCAATCATTTCGCTGAGTGTGCTATAAGCATGACCACTAGCGATAGTATGCATATGAGCATCTAATAAATCTAACATAAAGTAGCACTTCCTTTGATTATTTTCTAAGATATTTTTATTTTGGTAGAAATTGCAATTGTTGTCAATACAAAATAAATACAATGTTTTTTGTATACATACATTTGTTTTATTTTTACATTGATATTTTAAGTAATTGTGATATAATTAACGTAGTCTTAATTATGTACAAATTGTATTAATACCATAACTAGAATGTATAGTTATAATTTATGACAAATCATAACTATATTAAAAAAATTTGATAATGATGGGCTTATGGCGTTTTAGATTTATGGCGTTATTAAAGGCTCTTTTATTATTTGAAAATTTTATCAAAAAGATGCTTTTGGAGAGGATGAATTACTTATGTTTAAAAGAGTCTTGATTGCTAATCGTGGCGAAATTGCCGTGCGAATTATCCGTGCTTGCCAAGAAATGGGTATTGAAACAGTAGCTGTATATTCTGATGAAGATGTAAATGCTATGCACGTTAGATTGGCTGACTACAGTTATAATATAGGTCCTGCCGATGCAAATGAAAGCTATTTAAACTATGAACATTTAATGGAAGCTGCTGAAAATACAGAAGCAGATGCTGTACACCCAGGATATGGTTTTTTATCTGAAGATGCAGATTTTGCGGAAATGGTAACTAAAGCAGGCATGACATGGATTGGACCATGGCCAGATACTATTAGAAAAGTAGGCGACAAAGACGTAGCAAGAGCTGCTATGGTGCCTTCCGGAATTCCTATGTCTAAAGGCAGTACGCCTCTTGAAGATGAAGAAGATGCTATTGCAAAAGCTAAAGAAGTTGGCTATCCTGTTATTTTAAAACCGGTAGCTGGCGGTGGCGGTAAAGGTATGCTCATTGCCAACAACGAAGACGATTTAAAAAATATCTTAAATATCATAGATATCCACAAAGTAAAATACTATTATGAACACTATATTGAACATTCTCGCCATATTGAAGTTCAGATTGTAGCAGATAATTATGGTCATGTTATTCACTTAGGTGAACGTGAATGTTCTTTGCAACGTCGCAATCAGAAATTATTGGAAGAATCTCCTTCTATTGCGTTGACTCCTGACCGCCGAGCAGAAGTTGGAGCTCTTGCAATTAAAGCGGCAAAAAGCGTTCACTACAATAATATCGGTACAGTAGAATTTTTGTTGGACTTAAAGACAAATCAATTTAACTTTATGGAAATAAATCCTCGTGTACAGGTAGAACATGGTGTAACTGAAGCTGTAACAGGTATTGACCTTGTGCGTACACAGATTCGCATTGCAGCAGGTGAAGCTTTGGAATTACAACAAGAAGATGTGAAATTCCAAGGTCATGCTATTGAATGCCGTATCAATGCAGAAGACCCAGACAACAACTTCATGCCATCCCCAGGTAAGATTGATTTCTTCTTAGAACCAGGTGGTCCTCGTGTTCGTGTGGACAGCGGTGTTTGTGCAGGTCTTTCCATTTCGCCATACTACGATTCATTGATTGCTAAAATTGTGGTTCATGGTCGCACTCGTGGGGACGCAATTAAAATCATGCGTCGTGCGTTGAATGAATTTAAAGTAAAAGGAATTAAGACTACAATTCCACTTCATCAGCGTATTTTAAAACATGAATATTTCTGCACAGGCGATATTGATACTAGATTTATTCGCAACCATTTCTCCAAATACGTTCAGCCAATGACACCTGCACAGCTTAAGGCTTCAAAGGCAGTTAAAAATGAAGAAGAAATCATCAATGCAATCAATGCAAGTATGTACTACGCTTGATTTTATTTGTGAATAAAAAACTAGAATGATAAAAAAATAAGGTTTAAAATAAATGTTGGAGTATAGACTAATTACTTCAACATTTATTTTTTTGTCTATTTAGATATTCAGGAGGTGTAGACAATGGTTAAAGTGATGACAAAAAAGAGCATTATTTTTATGTGCATACTGTGGATAAGTGCATTTTTATTCACAGGTTGTGGAAAAGATGAGCAGGTTGTAGATAATGTAGTATATGTAAAAACGCAAAAAATGGGATACAGCCTGCAATCTGGAGAAGATAATTATTCTGGCACGGTAAAAGGTCGCTATGAATCGAATCTATCTTTTCAGGTGAGTGGAAAAATTATATCTAGAAATATAAATGTTGGGGATAGCGTTTCATCTGGTGAGGTGCTAATGGAAATTGATGACAAAGATATCAAGCAAAATGTCAATATGTACAATGCACAGGTGGAATCGGCACGTTCAAAGGTGAATTTAGCACAATCAGATTTAGCTCGCTACCAAAAATTGTATGCAGTAAACGCTGTGAGTGCCCAATCTTTAGAGCAGTATCAAAATGTATATGATAGTGCAACTGCAAGTTATGAACAAGCCTTGGCACAGGCACAGCAAAGTTACAATTCACTCAATTATACACAGTTGATTGTGGATAATTCAGGCGTGATTTCTTCAGTGAGTGGTGAAGTTGGTCAAGTTGTAAGTGCAGGGCAAACAGTAGCTACTATTGTTCAAGATGGAGAGCGAGAAATTGAAATAGCTGTTCCAGAAAATAAGATTCAAACTATCAGCGTAGGTAAGAGTGCTAAAGTCAGCTTTTGGGCGTTGAATAATACTGTTGTAGATGGTGTTGTTAGAGAGATTGCACCTGTAGCAGATAGCGTATCTAGGACGTATAAAGTTCGCATCAGTTTGATTGATATGCCAAGTGATGTTCAGCTTGGAATGACAGCTAATGTTGTTTTTGCTACAGAGGGCAATTTAGAGATGACTTTGCCACTTACAGCTTTGTATCAAACAGAAAATAAAGTGCAAGTTTGGCTTGTAAATGGCGATTCTAAATTAGAATTAAAAGATGTAAAAGTTGAAAGTTTAGGCAAAAATGATGTAGTAGTAAGCGGTTTAAATAAAGATGATGTAGTTGTAATATCTGGTGTGCATAAATTGTATGAAGGTCAAAGCGTTAAATTGTTGGATGGTGATTCTCTATGATGAATTTGACGCAAGTATCGCTTAAAAATCGCAATTTAGTGTGGTATTTTATCGTGCTAGTTTTTGTGGCAGGGATATTTTCTTATACTAAATTGGGCAGAATGGAAGACCCCTCATTTACGATTCGCCAAATGATAGTATCTGTGGCTTGGCCAGGAGCGACTGCAACGCAAATGGAAGAACAAGTTACAGATAAGATAGAGAAAAAATTGCAAGATACACCAGGACTTGATTATGTAAAAAGTTACTCTCGTTCAGGAGAGGCTGTAATCTACGTATATCTATCTGATGATGTGGATTCAACTAAGATTCGCACAACCTGGACGGAAGTTCGCAATATGGTAGAAGATGTGAAAAAAGATTTACCAGAAGGTGTGTACGGTCCATATTACAACGATAGATTTGATGATGTTTACGGTTCTATCTACGCTTTGACAGGCGATGGCTATTCGTATGAAGAAATGCGTGAAAAAGCGGAAAAAATTCGCCGTATGTTGCTTGATGTAGATAGCGTGAGCAAGGTTGAGCTTATAGGTGAGCAGAGCGAAAAAATATATGTAGAGGCGTCTAAGGAAAAATTAGCTGAATTGGGAATAAGTCCCCAAGATATTATGAATGCGATAAAATCTCAGCAACAGATGACACCTTCGGGTATGGTAGAAACAGAAAGCGACAACATTTATTTGCGTGTAAGTGGTCAATTTGATGATATTGAAATGCTTAAAAATATGCCGATAAATGCAGGTGGAAAGATTCTTCGCTTGTCTGATATTGCAACTGTAGAACGACGCTACGTTGAACCTAGTGAGCCAAAGATGTTCTATAATGGCGAGCCTGCTGTTGGCATTGCTGTTTCGATGTCATCAGGTGGCAATATTTTAAAACTCGGCGAAAACTTAAAAAATGCGATAAATACAGCACAAAAGGCTTTGCCGGCAGGGCTAGAAATTCATCAAGTATCTGACCAACCACAAGTTGTAGAGGATTCTATCACAGAGTTTACAGGTTCGCTAAGAGATGCTGTAATCATCGTGCTTGCTGTTAGTTTTTTGAGCTTAGGTATAAGAACGGGCATGGTTGTGGCAGGCTGTATTCCCCTCGTAATTGCAGGCGTATTTACAGGCATGGAAATAGCGGGCATAGATTTGCACAAAGTTTCTTTAGGTGCGTTGATTATTTCTTTGGGTTTACTTGTTGATGATGCTATTATTGCCGTTGAGATGATGAGCGTAAAGCTTGAGGAAGGCTTAGGGCGATTTGAAGCTGCTTGCTATGCTTATAAAGCAACGGCAATGCCGATGTTAAGCGGTACGCTCATCACTTGTGCAGGATTTATTCCTGTTGCCTTTTCTAAAGGTTTATCATCTGAATTTTGCAGTGCTTTATTCCCTGTAGTTGGTATGGCACTTATTCTTTCGTGGGTTGTATCGGTAATGGTTGCTCCGCTCTATGGCTATAAAATCATCAAAGTAAAAGTAAAAAAAGATAGCGAGGGCAATTTAAATCCATATCAGAGTAAATTCTATCAAAAATTTAGGGCAATACTTGAATTTTGTCTATTGCACCGTAAAAAAGTGTTGGCGATTACAGTAGTCGTATTTATCGCTTCGCTGTACTGTTTAAAATTTGTCAGCCAAGAATTCTTCCCACCTTCTACTAGACCTGAATTGATTGTAGAAATGACACTTCCAGAGGGAAGTTCTATCAAATCTACAGAAGAGCAAGCAAAGAAATTATCCGATATCTTAAATCGAGAACAAGATAAGATAAATAATTTTGCCTATTATACAGGGCAAGGTTCATCACGATTTGTATTGACTTTTGACCCTGTACTGCCGAAGGATAATTACGCACAATTTATCATTACAGCTAAGGATTTAGAATCTAGGAAGTATTTGCAAGATAAATTAACTAGCGTTTTAAACGAAGATTTTCCAGAGGTGCAAGCTAATGTAAAACTTTTAGAACTTGGCCCACCGTCCCCTTATCCTGTGATGTTTAGAGTCTCCGGCTATGATAAAGATAAAGTAAAAGCTATAGCCAATCAAGTTGCTCAGATAATGCGTGAAGATAATAATATTTACAATGTAAATTTGAATTGGCAAGAAAAGAGCAAAACACTTCAGATTGATTTAGACCAAGATAAATTGCGTTCCATGGGAATTTCAACTCAAGCTGTAGCTCAAACGCTGTACACTGAAATTACGGGAGCTGTTGCTTCGCAGTATTATACTAATGATAGAACAATTGATATTGTATTGCGACTTCAAGATGAAGATAGAGATGATTTGACTAAAATTCGCAATTTGCCGATATATTTAGGTCAATATGGTTACGTTCCGCTAGAGCAGATTGCTAAGATTAGCTATAAAGCAGAGGAGGGTGTTATTTGGCGTAGGGATTTAAAACCAACGATTACTGTACAAGGCAGTATTTATCAAGGAACAGCAAATGATGCTAGCAATAAAATCAGTGCCAAATTAGCTAAATTAGAGCAGAATTTGCCGTTTGGCTACAGTATAAAAGTAGATGGAACGACAGAAAATAGTGAGAAATCCATAGGCTATTTAATGGAGCCTATTCCTGTAATGGTCATCATAATTCTGACGATATTGATGTTTCAGTTGAGAAGTATTCAGCTCGTCCTCATGACTGTATTGACTGCACCACTTGGCATTATTGGCGTCAGCTTTGGAATGCTCCTATTTAATAAGCCGATTGGTTTTGTAGCAATGCTAGGGATTTTAGCTCTTTCAGGCATGATAATCAGAAATTCAATTATCTTGATAGACCAGATTAAAAAACATTTAAAAGCGGGCGAAAAACCGTGGAATGCGATAATTGATTCTGCATTATTGCGTTTTAGGCCAATTATGTTAACGGCAGTTGCCGCTATTTTGGGCATGGTGCCATTAGTGCCAAGCAGTTTATGGGGCTCAATGGCGATTGCAATTTCCTGCGGACTTATTGTGGCAACTATTTTAACCTTGTTGATATTGCCTACAATGTATGCAACATGGTTTAAAATAATGCCAGATACAGAAAATACTTTGGAAAAAGAAGTGAAAAACTGATAAAAAAGGCATGAATTATATCTCATATAATTCATGCCTTTTAGACTTAATTTAGGCTTTGATAATGTCTTTTACTACTTCACCGGCGATAATTAACCCTGCTACAGAAGGAACAAATGCCACACTTCCTGGTATAGCTCTTTTTTCTGTGCATTTATGGGTAGCCCCTGGTGGGCAAACGCAATTATTGCGACAACTTGATGTATCATCATTTGAAGGAGCAGTGATAGCTTCTTCCGAATAGACAACTTTTAATTTTTTGATTTGGCGTTTTTTTAGTTCATGACGCATTACTTTTGCTAAAGGACATACTTTAGTTTTGTAAATATCGGCTACTTTAAATTGACTTGCGTCCAATTTATTTCCTGCTCCCATACTGCTGATAATAGGCGTGTTGGACTCATTAGCTTTCATTACAAGTGCGATTTTTGCTGTAACAGTATCTACGGCGTCAATGATGTAATCGTAATTATTAAAGTCAAATTCGTCAGCCGTTTCAGGTAAAAAGAAACATTTATGCGTGTGGACGATTGCATCAGGATTTATATCTAAAATGCGTTCTTTCATCACATCGACTTTGTACTTTCCAATACTTTTTCTAGTTGCAATGATTTGGCGATTTAAATTTGTAAGGCAAACCTTGTCATCATCTATTATGTCGATTTCGCCAAGGCCACTTCTGATTAATGCTTCCACCGCAAAACCGCCAACACCGCCAACGCCAAATACAGCAACGCGGGCTTTAGCTAATTTTTCCATAGCGTTTTTTCCGAGTAATAATTCTGTGCGAGAAAATTGATTTAGCATTTCAAACCTCCAAAGATTAAATGTAGAATATCATGATTAATTTCATAGTAAATTTATAGGTTATTAAATCGAATTATATTATAATACAAAAAAAGAAAAAAGGATAGCATTAAACTATCCTTATAATTGTAGTTGTATTAATTTGTACATTCTTTATGCATTCTCTTTTTTAGTCCTGTTGGAGGGTTAAAGTACATGATAGCACCTGTTAGTATCATAGCAAGACCTGCAAAGATAAAGACATATTTTAGACCAAAGAAGGTGCCGATAAAACCGCCAACTAATGGACCTACAGTAGAACCTATTTGTTGAGCAGAGAACATCAAACCAAATACACGGCCTCGATGTTCGCTAGAAGTATTTTTTACGAGTATGGAATTGATGGAAGGGTATACTCCGGAATAAAATAATCCCACGATAAATTGCAAAGCTGCAAATGGCACTAGCGAATCAGGGATTGATTGAATTAACAAGATGAAGCCTGTCCCTGCTAAGGTTAAGCACATCGTGCGGAAAAATCCATGCGATTGACCATATTTTCCCCAAAGTGGTGAAGAAATTGCACCAGCAAATCCACCTAGAGAAAAGACTATGCCAGATAGCATTACTACATTGTCCATGCTATGAGTCAGTTCGGCTACATATATAGTCAAAATCGGTTGCAAGATTAAGATTGCCATTTGAATAATCATTGCACAGATGAGCATGGCACGAATGACAGGAATTTTTAAGAGATGAACTTTTTCGTTAGGCTGATTAGCTTTTTCTGCTGTAGCTACTTCTCTTGGTGGCTCTTTGATGAATATTAATGTGATGATTGTAATTAAAGCTAATGCTCCTGCTGCTAAGAAAAAGGAAGTTCGCATACCAAAAGCACTAGCGAGCAGTCCGCCTAAAAGTGGGCCAATGACACCGCCGGCTGTCAAAGCACCTTGCATTACTCCCATGCAAAATCCCAATTTTTCTTTAGGTGCGTACGCTGACATGATTGCAAGTTCAGCAGGCCAAAGTCCAGCAGCAAAGCCTTGTAATATGCGGGCAATCATTAATTGAATTGGAGTGTTTACCATACCGCAGATAAAATAAGTTATGGCAAGACCTGCTCCAGCACGAATAGCCATTGGTTTTCTACCCTTTTTATCGGATAATTTGCCCCAGATAGGAGCCATAAATGCTGTAACAACAAATGAAACAGAGAAGATAAGCCCCGACCAAATATTTACCTCACTAGAGCTTACACCTAATTCTTGGATTAGATACATAGGTAAAAAAGGTATGAGCATGGTGTAACTAGCTGACATAAGAACAACGTTACATGTCAAAATAGATAACACGAATTTCCAATTCATTTAAATCCTTCCTTTCTATTTTATAATATAATTAGCTAATTGATTATTCATATTTATACTTTAGATGTAATCTATCTCAATTTGATTATACAACTAAGATGATATTATAGCAATTTTGTTTGATATAGAATAGATTTTGAGCAATAAAAAAACCACTCGTAAAGAGTGGTTTTTATGGCATTGATTAATCTTTAGCCATAGAGTTTAACATAGAGCTATCTTCAGCATTTTCAACTACAGACTTGCTATTTTTTTGACCTAACCAACCATATTTGAGGCTGAGTGTGCTTATACCAGCAATGAGCATGAAGACGGCCATAGCAAAATAGCCGATATCAAATGAACCTGTATGAGTTTTGATAAAGCCCATCATATAAGGGCCTACCCAACCGCCCATATTGCCACAAGAGTTGATAAGACCGATAGCACCAGCAGCAGCAGGTCCTGTTAAGAATGTAGTAGGGATTGTCCACCAAACACCCATGGAAGCATAGATACCGATAGCAGAAAGGCAAACTAAAAAGAGAGCAACAGACATATCTTGAGCAAATGGACTAAAACCTAAACCAATAGCACCGATGAACATAGCGATTGCTACGTGCCAAACTTTATCGCCTGTTTTTGTTGAAGTGTAGCTTACGATTAATTGAACGATTAAAGCAACAGTCATAGGAATAGCGATTGCACCGCCGAGAAGTGAAGTTGACCAGCCGGAAAGACCTTTTAATACAGTTGGCATCCAGAAGTTAAAGCCCCAGAAACCGATTACCCACATAAAATAGATAAATCCAAGTTTTAATACTTTTTTATCTGTGAGAGCTTGAGCGATAGTGTATTTTTTTATTTTTTGCAAGCGAGCTTGTTCTACTTTGAATGTTTCAGTTAAATATTTTTTTTCAGCTTCATTTAACCAAGATACTTGGTCAGGTCTATCTTTTACCCAAAAGAAGAAAATAACGGCAAAAACAAGAGCAGGGATTGCTTCTAAGATGAACAATTCTTGCCAGCCGTGAAGTCCAAGCAAAGAAGTGTTTAAGAGAACGCCTGCAATAGGAGCACCAACGATAGTGGAAAGAAGTAAAGAAGTGAGCATTAAAGAAGTAGCTCTAGCACGTTCTTTTGGTGTAAACCAACGTGGAAATAATACAGAATAGATTACAGGATAAAGGCTTGCTTCAGAAGCACCTAGTAAAAAGCGGTAGATGTAAAATTCAGTTTGCGTAGTCATAAAAGCCATTAACACGCACACAAGACCCCAAGTAAACATTATGCGAGCTAGCCATTTAGTCGCTGAAAATTTTGCGGCTATTAAAGAACCGGGAATTTCAAAGAGCAGATAACCCATGAAGAATATACCTGCACCGGCACCAAATATTTCTGGTGTAATCCAGTCTAAATCCTGTGTCATAGTGAGTGCTGCATAGGCGATATTTACACGGTCAATGCAGGCTATTATAGAAACTAAAAATACAGGTAAGATGATATGTAGGTCACGTTTTCGTTTTAAACTAGCAAAATTAATTGATGATGATAAGCTGTTCATAATAGTATAATTCCTCCAATATGTATTATAAAAAAATATATTAAAATAAAAAAAAGCTTTCGTCCGCATAGGGACGAAAGCTGTATTTCCGTGGTACCACCCAATTTTTGCACTGATTAATCGCCTATCGATATCAGAACAACACTTACTAACGTACATTATAATACGCGTTTCCTGTAACGTGGAACAAACGTTTTAGCTTACTGGATTTCAGCTATAATCTTCAAGGAAGATATTCTTCTTTATATCAACTGCCGTCTTTCAGCTATAAACGGCTCTCTGTAAGTATTTATTAAAGAGTACTTAGTCCTGTCATTAGATTTACACTATAATTAAATTTACAAGTTTACAAAACTTTTGTATAAATAATATACTAATATATTTTGAGAATGTCAAGAGGTATTTTAAAAAAATTTATGGTAAAATATATTGTATTGATTTTTTGTAGATAGAAAGGTCGTGTAGATTAAATGGATAAGAGAAATGAAGTTTTAGCACACAATCTCATAAATTATTCAGTGCGTCTTAAAAAAGGCGAAAAGCTCTTGATTGAATTGATTGATGAAGGATTAGAGCTAGCACAAGCACTTGTTAGAGAAGCTTATAAAGTAGGCGGTATTCCATTTTTGACGATTAAAAATTTAAAAATGCAAAGAGAATTATTGCTCCATGCGACAAAAGAGCAGATGGAATTTTGTGCCGAATATGAATCTTTGCGTATGAATAATATGGATGCCTACATTGCTATTCGTGGCAGTGAAAATGTCAGCCAATTATCTGATGTGCCAGCTGAAACTATGGAACTTTACTCTAAATATTGGATGAAACCTGTTCACAGCGATATTCGCGTACCAAAGACTAAATGGTGCGTGCTTCGCTATCCAAATGGAGCGATGGCCCAGCTTGCCAATATGAGCACAGAAGCATTTACTGATTTTTACTATAATGTTTGCAATTTGGATTACAATAAAATGGATAAAGCTATGGATAGTTTAAAAGCTCGCATGGAAAGAGCTGACAAAGTTCACATTAAAGCTCCAAATACAGACATTACTTTTTCCATTAAGAATATGCCTGCAATAAAATGTGCTGGCGATTGCAACATTCCTGATGGAGAAGTATATACTGCACCAATCAAAGATTCTGCAAATGGTACTATAACTTACAATACCCCATCGATTTACCAGGGTACAACCTTTGAAAATATATCCTTTACCTTTAAAAATGGAAAAATCGTAGAAGCAACATCAAATCATACAGAAGCGTTGAATAAAATTTTGGATACAGATGAAGGAGCAAGATATATAGGTGAGTTCTCTTTTGGCTTAAATCCTTATATCACTTTTCCTATGAAAGATATCTTGTTTGATGAAAAAATAAGTGGCAGTTTACACTTTACGCCAGGTTGTGCTTATGATGATGCAGATAATACTAATCGTTCTGCTGTGCATTGGGATTTGGTATTGATTCAAACACCAGAATACGGCGGAGGTGAAATCTATTTAGATGATGAATTGATTCGCAAAGATGGAAGATTTATTCCAGAAGAGTTGCAGTGCTTAAACCCTGAAAACTTAAAATAATTCATGATAAAATAGTAGATTTGTTAAGCTGTAAAATACGTTTTTTATGGCTTAAAATCTACTATTTTATTGTATTAGATAAATCACAGAAAATATCTAAACTTTACAAAATTGTATATATGTTTACAGATGATTGACAATCAAATTAGCTTGTTATACAATAGCAGATAAATAAATTAATATTTATGTCTATTATTAATCTCTAAGGCGTCCATTGTGCTGGAGGTGTATACAGTGTTGATTGATGGCGTAAAAGTGTTTGTGCAAAATGGTAAATTAGACGATGATGATGTGGCATATTATATCGACAAAATAAATAGACTAGCTAAAGGAAAAAAATTGCAACGCATATCGTTTATCATTGGCGATGAATATATAGACCTTCGCTATACTTTTAAAGGCTATCCTTTTGAACGTATTTGGCGAATCTCTACTTGCGAATCTGCCGAATCAGTCGTTTGATTTTGTTTCTTTATTTTTTAGTTGAATTTTAATAAGGTAAATTTGAAAGACTTTGCTATATTTATGGTAGTGGAGTCTTTTTTTATTTTGTAAATAGATAATGATATTATATGGTTAAGAGAATATGTAATAGGATTTTCCTATGTATTTGCAGAAATAAAAATAGATTGATAAAAATGAAATGATAGGAGGGTGATAGCTTTGGATACAGTGAATAAATTGGATAAACAAAAAATCACCTGGGCTGTGATGATAACTTCATTTATAGGTCCATTTATGGGAAGTTCGGTAAATGTAGCTGTTCCTAAAATGGCATTGGATTTTGCTAAAAGTCCTGAGCTTTTGACATGGGCTGTAACAGCATTTTTAATTGGTTCAGCAGCAGGTCTTTTGCCTTTTGGCAGATTGGCAGATATCAAAGGTAGAAGGAAAGTTTACACTATAGGGCTTGTCTGCATTAGCTTTACAACTATTATCTGTGCAATTAGCACTCATTTTTTGAGTTTTATTTTTGTACGATTTTTACAAGGCGTTTCAATGTCGATGATTTTTGGCACGAGCATGGCACTACTGGTATCTTGTTATAAGCCGGAAAATAGAGGCAAGATAATTGGTCTTTCAGCAGCATTTGTCTACACGGGCGTATCTGTAGGGCCTTTTATTGGAGGCTTTATCACTGATTATTTAGGTTGGCGAATGATTTTTTGGCTAACTGCTACAGCCTTGCTTGTAAATTTTTACATCATCAGCAAAGTTAAATCTGAATGGTATGGAGCAAAAGGCAGGCATTTTGATTGTCTGGGCGGTATTATTTATGTCGTGATGATTATACTATTTTTATACGGTATATCCGATTGGAATAGGCATCAATTCGTCCGCTATATGCCTTTTATAGCAATTTTTTTGTTTTTCTTATTTATAAAACAGGAAAAAAATACTGATTCGCCACTTTTAAATTTAGGAATGTTTAAAAGCACCGCATTTGCAATGTCTAATTTAGCCGCACTTATTCACTATAGTGCCACCTTTGCCATTGGTTTTGTATTGTCCTTGTACTTGCAATTGGTAAGAGGTATGGAGGCTTCTAGTGCTGGATTGTTTTTGTTGATTCAACCTTGTATAATGGCTGTTTTATCGCCGAAAGCAGGTGCTTTATCCGATAGATATTCGCCGAGAATTATCGCTTCTTTAGGTATGTTCATCATGATGATGAGCTTATTTTTATTATCTTTTATTGATAAGACTAGCAATATATATTATATTTGCTTTATTTTGGTTTTAATCGGAACAGGATTTGCACTATTTTCTGCACCGAATAACAATGCAATTATGGGAGCAGTTGAGCCTAGATTCTATGGAGTTGCTTCATCTATTTTAGCTGTGATGAGATTGGTCGGTCAGGCTTTGAGCATGGCGATAGTTACATTGATATTATCTTTGTACACGATGAATGTTTTGACCCATCAATACGTGCAATCGCTGTTAAATTCCTTCGATATGATTTTTAAATTGTTTGCTTGTTTTTGTATTTTAGCTCTAATTGCTTCACTGCTTCGCGATAAAAAAACGGTGAAAAAGGAAGATTAAAGACTAAATAAATAGCTTGCTTTAGCTGTTTTTGCATGATATAATTAAAAAGCTATATAAATAGCAGGTTTCAATTAAAGCAATTTATGCATTTGAAACTTTCCCTGCCCATCAGTGGGCCGATAGTCCAAAGAGGAGGTGATTTCGTGAGAAAGTACGAAGTCGTATTCATTATTAGACCAATGGAAGAAGAAGCAACTAATGCTGTTATCGAAAAGTTCTCTAACTTAATCGCTAACAACGGTGGTACTGTTGATAAAGAAGACCGTTGGGGCAAAAAACGTTTGGCTTATGAAATTAAAGACTGCACAGATGGTTTCTACTGCTTATTTAACTTCACAGCTGAATCTGCTTGTGCTGCTGAACTTGATCGTGTAATGAAAATTACTGATGAAGTGTTGAAGCACTTAATCGTTAGAGAAGACGAAAAATAATTATAAAGAATTGCCAGGGAGGAAATTACCATGAATAGGGTAATATTAGCAGGGCGTCTTGTACGTGACCCGGAAGTACGCTATACGCAGACAGGAAAACCTGTAGCAAGTTTCACTTTGGCTGTAAACCGCAGATTCAGTCGCAGTGCAGAGCAGAACACAGCAGATTTTATTCCAATCGTCGTTTGGGATAAATTAGCTGAGATATGTGGCAATAATTTGGTTAAAGGCAGTCAAGTATTAGTTGAAGGTCGTATACAAGTTCGCAGTTATGATGCTCAAGACGGCAGTAAACGCTATGTTACCGAAGTTATCGCACAAGATATCGAATTTATGGGTTCGAAACCGGCTAATGCACCTGCACCAGCTCAGCAATATGGTGGCGTTCCATCATATCAACAGCAACAAGCTCCAATGCATAGTGCAGCAGCTTCTTTCGGTTCAGAAGTACCCCCTGACGAAGAAATTCCGTTTTAACATATAATTAGATTTAGTAATTGTATGTACAATCTTTAAGGAGGTAACAACATTGGTTAAACGCGATAGAAACAGAAGACCAAAACGCAAAGTTTGTAGCTTCTGTGCTGATAAAATCGAACATATTGATTACAAAGACGTTGCAAAACTTCGCCGTTTCATTACTGAACGTGGTAAAATTTTACCTCGTCGTATTTCCGGTAACTGTGCTTGTCACCAACGTCAAGTAACAGTTGCAATTAAAAGAGCTAGAAACATCGCTCTCTTACCTTTCACAGCTGAATAATAAAGTGAAATATAAAAGCCGATATCTTATGATATCGGCTTTTTGTATGTTTTTTTTAGCTGAGATTTAGTTGTCAACTCGACAAATATCTGCACCAAGACCGCATAATTTAGCTACTAAATTATCGTAGCCACGGTCAATGTGATGAATGTAAGATACTTGTGTTTCACCTTTAGCAACGAGTCCGGCTAATACCATAGCTGCACCAGCACGCAAGTCAGTTGCTTTTACTTGGCAACCGGTAAGAGTAGATACGCCTTCAACGATAGAAGTACGTCCATCTACACGGATATTAGCTCCCATGCGTTTTAATTCGTCAACATGCATGAAGCGATTTTCAAATACTGTTTCGGTAACAAAACCTGTTCCTTCGCTGATAGCTAGCATAGCCATAAACTGTGCTTGCATATCTGTAGGAAATCCTGGATAAGGTAAGGTTTTGATATCAATAGCTTTAGGTCGTCTATCACAGCTCACGCGAATACCATCAATATCTTCTTCGATTTTTACGCCAGCTTCATTTAATTTAGCAATGACCGGTTTTAAATGCTCACTAATAGCATTTTCGATATAGATATCGCCACCAGTCATAGCTACTGCTACCATATAAGTACCTGCTTCAATTCGATCGGGAATGATAGTATAATTATGTCCAATTAATTTTGGTACGCCTGTAATTTTGATTACATTTGTTCCAGCACCGCGAATTTTAGCACCCATGATATTCAAGAAGTTAGCTAAATCAATGATTTCTGGTTCTTGTGCAGCATTTTCTAAAATAGTTTGACCTTCTGCCATGCAAGCAGCCATGATGATGTTTTCAGTAGCTCCTACACTTGGAAAATCAAGATAGATACTAGTTCCTTTTAAACCATTTGGGGCAGTAGCACTGATAAATCCATGTCCAATTTCGATTTCTGCACCTAGGGCTTCAAATCCTTTTAAGTGCAAATCAATTGGTCTTGTACCAATAGCACAGCCACCTGGCATAGAAATTTTAGCTTTGCCATAACGGGCTAAAAGTGGTCCCATGATAACAAAAGAAGCACGCATTTTTCTTACCAATTCATATGGTGCATCTACTGTTTTTAAAATAGTATTATCAATAGAAAGAACATGCTCTTCCTTATTAAGATTAACTTTAGCTCCAAGTTGACGCAGAACTTCAGCTATTGTGCAGACGTCGTTTAGATAAGGAACTTCGTCTAACACACATGGCTTATCCTGGGCCAGAAGAGTTGCAGCAATGATGGGTAGAACAGCGTTTTTAGCACCGCTAATTTTTACACGACCATGCAATTCATGACCGCCATGTATAATCAACTTTTCCAATTTTTATCCTCCACAAGACTCATATCTTTATTATTTTATCATTTCCATCTATGTATAGCAATAAAAAATTAAACATATGTAAATTGCATGATAATATAGCTAAAAGCCTGCTTATAAATTTGCAATAAGCAGGCTTTTTATCATTTATTTAACAGCTTTTCTTTTGCGGCTGTAAGCTACAATCAATGCAATAAATACTATAGGGAGAATGTAGTTTATGAGTGGAGTTATTGACAGTAGATATGAGCCGACAATTTTATCGTGAAGTATCATCGTAGCAGAGGTATAAGCTAAAATAGCTGAGCCAATGGTTATTAGAATAGGTGCTTTGTCCATTAAACTTGAGATAAATTGACTGCCCCAGACTACGATAGGTATGCTGATTAAAAGACCTGTTAAAACTAAAAGCATATTGCCATGAGCTGCACCTGCAATAGCTAGTACATTATCTATTCCCATAGCAGCATCGGCTATGATGATAGTCTTAATAGCAGTTAGAAAGTCATTAGATTTAGAAAAAGATTGTGTTTCTTCAAGGCTGGTGCTTTCATCTGATTTTAATAGTTTAAATGCTATTGGCAATAGAATCAATCCGCCGATTGATTGCAAAAATGGAATGGTTAGCAAATAAGTAGCAAGTAGTGTCATTAAAGCACGAATTACAACTGCACCAACTGTTCCAATGTAGATAGCTTTTTTTCGCAGTTTTTCAGGCAAAGAACGGGAAGCCATAGCTATTACTACAGCATTATCGCCTGCAAGAACTAAGTCCAGTAAAACGATTGAACATAATGCAAATAAAAATTGTGTTGATAAAATTTCCATGGTAATCTCCTTTTAAAATATTAGTAAATTTTATGAGCACAAAAAAAGACTTTTAATGCTCATAAATAATATGGGCATTAAAAGTCTTACTTATCGAATGTATTCGACGTCATTGCCAGAAGCGTATTGCTACAGTGATTGTTGACAATGACACGAGAAGTTACTCCCCTTTAATAGCTTAATAAAATTATATAGGAAGACAAAAGATTATGTCAAGATAGATTTAGGCTTTATATGTTTTGGCCAATTCAAGACATCTATCAATTATGGATTGCATTTCAGGTGGAATGAACTTATTTTTGTGGTAAACGATATTGAATTGTCGTTTAAATTTTAAATCCTCAATGCTAAAAGTGATTAGCGATTGTCTTTGCAATTCATCTCGTATAGCTTCCTTGGACATTACTGATACTCCAAGACCTGAAATGACAGCTTTTTTAATTGAGAGAATGCTATTGTAAATGCCAGCAGTTTGATAGTAGATATTATATCTATGCATAACCTGTTCAAATAACTCTCTTGTTCCACTGCCTGTTTCACGGATAAAGAATTTTAAATTTGCTAAATCATCAATAGTTATTTCATTGTTTAATGCTTTACTTGATAATGGGTGATTTTTGCCGATGATGAATACGAGTTCATCGTCCATGAACGGTTTAGTAATTAGATATTCTGAGTGAATTTCGCCTTCTACTAAAGCTAAATCTAAATCATCATTTAACAGCATTTTTTCTAGCTCGGAAGTATTGTGAATTTCGGAAAAGATTTCTTTTGAAGGGTCGGTATCATTAATGTCTTTTATCAGTTCGATTAAAAAGTTGCCACCGATAGTTATACTAGCACCAAGGCGTAAATGATATACTTCGTTAAAAGCACGCATTGCTTGCTCTGTCTGCAAATTTAAATTTATGAGATTTCGCGAGTAGCGAAGCAGTCGTCTGCCTGCCTCTGTGATGAAAATTCGGCGACCTAATCGCTCAAATAATAGTGTTTGATAATGTGCTTCTAATTCTTGAATTACCTGACTGACAGATGGTTGGGTCATGTGAAGTTTTTTGGCAGCAGCTGTAATGCCGTTTTCTTCACAAACTCGAATAAATATAGATAAATGTCGAAGTGTCATCGTATTTTCTCCATTAAATCTTAATAAGTATTTTTTATTCTATCAATAAAATGTTTCACGTGCAACAATCGCATTAAATTGTAAATTGCTAAAATGTTTCACGTAAAACATTTTAGCTTATTTGCTGACTTGAACCTTAGCTCCTGGCCCATCTGTAGCAATAGCTACTCCGGCTTCGGCAAAGGTTTTCATATCTTTCATCATTTGCAGAGAAGAGTCAATCAATTTCATTCCTAGAGAACAGATACAGCCACCACTAGTGGTGATATTTAAATCAAGGTAATCTGGATATACAAACATGATATAAGGTTTTATCTCTGGATTTATCATTAATGCGTATTTTAGAGCAATTACAGACATAAGTTCATCGGATAACAATAAAATTCCATTGCTCGCAGCACCTACAGCTATACCTGCCATATAAGCTATTTGAGCGAGTATAGGAGTTGGTTCAAGCGATAAAAAGGCTTTTTTGCTGTAACGCAAGCTATTATCCGGCGAGCAGAGGAGTTGTTGCACGCTAAAACTAGATGTTCCACAAATTTCTTTAGGGTGTGTTTCACAGCAAGATAAACCGAGAACCTCTATATCTTTGATATTAGAACCGTAATGCATACCTTGAACGAAGATATGAGATAAATTTGTATCTATCAAGGAAAATTTTGGTATAGTTGTAAAATGGTAACTTGCATTAGCATGACTAGCAAATGCTTGAGTTAAATGATGTTGCACGATACTGCAACTTTCTTTTGGTGTTAAGATGATGATTTTTTTGCTAACGAAGGTAGGCTTTACTTGTTTTGTAATACCTGCGATATTTTCAGCAATTTCTTCAATTCGTCCCAAGCTGTAGATTGGCTTAGTTAAATTATCTATGCGATAACGACATTTTTGTCGAATAGCTTCGTAAGGTTTAGGGATACTGCGAGTTTTCTTTAAAATGCCAGATTTGTTCGTCATGTATATTTGAGGAATATTTGGCTTGATTAATTTATCCAAAGTAGATAAGGAAGCTTGATTTACTGCTTTATATGCTTCGATAGCACAATCTAAGATATTTACAGCGATAGATGAACCAGTAGCTTCACCAAGGCGGAATTGTAAATCCATATATGGAGCTAAGCCTAATTTTTCTAAGATAGCAAAATGAGCAGGTTCAGCTGCTAGATGTGAAGCCATTAGATAATCTGTAATTTGTGGGCAAATAGCTTGAGCGACGAGAGCTGCAGAACCAGTATTAAAGCCGTCTAGCACTACAAAGCAACGATTGGCTGCTGCACCTAAAATTATGCCTGTTATACAAGCTAATTCAAAACCGCCAACCTTGCTCATAACATCTATGCCGTCTGTTGGGTCAGGATTATTTACTTTTAAGATTTGGCGAACGACATCAATTTTTATGGATAATCTACTATCAGAGATATTAGTACCTCGTCCCGTTGCCTTTTCTGGAGTTAAATTGCAGATACAAGCTACAATAGCAGCACTTGAGGTTGTATTGGCTATGCCCATTTCACCAGGTAAAAAACAGCGATATCCTTGTTTTACATATTCATTTACGAGTTCAATACCTGTTTCGATAGCTTTAATAGCTTGCTCACGACTCATAGCTGGTCCTTTAGCACAGTTATTCGTTCCATGAGCGATTTTTCTATCTATTAAATTTGGTATATCATCTACAGGTGCTTTGATGCCCATATCCACAACAAAGATATCTGACCCGCAAAAATTGGACATAGCATTGGCAACTGCTCCTTTAGATACGAGATAATTTTTAGTCATATGTGCTGTTGTTTCCTGTGGATAGGCACTTACATTCATTTCGGCAACGCCGTGGTCGCCACAAGTTATAATGGTGCATTTTTTAGGGATTTCAGGATTGATTTGACCTGTTATGCCTACGTAACGCAACAATAATTTTTTTAATTCACCAAGTCCTGATGAATTGGTCATGGTAGTATCTAATTTATGTTCAACAAATTTTATTGCCTTTTGGTCAGCAGGCAATATTTTTTTTAATGTTTGATTGAGTAACGACATTAAAAATCTCCTTTAATTTATAGTTTTAAACTAAGTCCTATGCGATTTCGCTTTGTATCTACATTTATCACTTTCACGGTTAAAATATCGCCTACAGAAACAACGTCTAAGGGGTGCTTTACATGGCGATAGCTGAGTTCTGAGATGTGGATAAGACCTGCAACTTTTATGCCAATATCGACAAAGACACCAAAATCAGTGATATTGCGAACCGTGCCACGCATGGTAGTTCCAACGGCAATATCTTCTAATTTAACGATGTTTTGACGTGCCAATGGCATGGGTAAATCTTCTCGTGGGTCTCTACCTGGTTTTACAAGTGCTGATAAGATATCTTTAACAGTAGGTTCACCTGCTTGCAATTTATTAGCTAAGGATTTGATATCTGATAAAGCAATTTTATTTTTTAATATTGCTAATTGTGCTTTATCATTTAAATCTTCAAGTGTAAAATCGAATTCTTGCAAAATTTTTTCTGCAAGAGGATATGATTCAGGGTGTACAGGCGTATTGTCGAGGGCAAGTTTAGCGTTGTTTATTCGCAAAAAGCCTGCACATTGAGTGTAAGAAACTGAGCCTAGGCGAGATACCTTTAAGAGTTCTTTGCGAGAGGTAAAAGCTCCGTTTTCTTCGCGATATTTAATGATATTTTTAGCTACAGTGCTATTTATGCCAGCAATATGTTTTAATAATTCGGCTGAAGCTGTATTTAATTCTACGCCAACGTGATTTACAGCGGATTCAATCACTTCATCGAGTGTTTTAGTTAATTCTTTTTGATTTACATCGTGTTGATACTGTCCTACACCGATAGCTTTTGGCTCTATTTTTACAAGTTCAGCTAAAGGGTCTTGAATGCGACGAGCAATGGAGATAGCACCGCGAATAGTAACATCAAAATCAGGAAATTCTTCAATCCCCAATTTTGAGGCAGAATAAACAGACGCTCCCGCTTCATTGGTGATTAAATAGTGTACATTTAACTTATGTTCGCTGATGATATTAGCTGTAAATTCTTCTGTTTCATAGGATGCTGTGCCATTTCCGATGGAGATTAAATCTACCTTGTATTTTTGTAGATAGTGGAGCATTTTTTCAGCTGATTTACTTTTGGCACTATCACTCATGGTGATGTAGAGAACATCATGAGCTAAAACTTGGCCAGTAGCATTGACGATAGCCATTTTACAGCCAGTGCGATAGCCAGGGTCTAATCCCATAACTGTATAGCCTGAAAGTGGTGCTTGAAGTAGCAACTGTTTTAAATTAGATGCAAATACTTTTATTGCTTGCTTTTCCGCCGTTTGAGTTAATTGACTGCGAATTTCTCGTTCAAGAGCAGGTAAGATAAGTCTTTTATATGAATCAATAGCTACATCGGTTAAAATTTGAGCGAATACAGAATTTTTATCTGCAATAGGAATTTTATTTTTGATAGTATTGATGTCTTTTTCGCTGTCTGTAATCAGCTTTACTTTTAAGATTGATTTTTGCTCACCGCGATTAATCGCTAGAATGCGATGAGATGGCAAGGTGCGAATTGGCTCGCAATAATCTTGATACATCAAAAAAGCTTTGCTTTCATCTACTTGTTCATCTCTAGTGATTGATAATTGACCTGTTTGCCAAATGTGATGGCGAAGCATATTTCTAATGTCTGCTCTATCTGAAATAATCTCTGCGATGATATCACAAGCTCCTACGATAGCCTCAGCTGTAGATAAAACATCTTCATTTAAATACGCTTTAGCGACCTTATTTAAATCATCAATATTTTTGATAGTATGTTCTTGTTTTAAGATAAGCTGTGCTAAATTTTCTAAGCCTTTTTCTTTGGCAATCATAGCACGAGTTCGCTTCTTTTGTTTATACGGCAAATAGATATCTTCTAATTCTTGGAGCTTTTCTACTTTATCAATAGCTAAAATAATATCGTCTGTCAATTTTCCTTGTTCATTGATACTATTTTTTATTTCTGTCTGTCGTTTGATGAGATTTCGTACATAGGCAAGTTTATCTGCAAATTCACGCAACTGTTCATCTTTCATTTCACCTGTCGCTTCTTTGCGGTAGCGAGCAATGAAAGGAATGGTATTATCTTCATCTAAAAGTTTGATGGCAGCTACAACTTGTTTAACTTTTAAATCTAGCGATTTTGCTAAATAAGTTGCAATATCTTGTTCTAGCATATAAACAATCCCTTCGTGTAATTTTTAGTCTGTTTAATTATACCACAATAGTAGGCAAATGAAGTATAATAAGGTACATACGATTAATTGACGATAATTAATGTCTATGGTAGAATAACGCCAAAACTAAAAAATTAATTGGAAAGAAGTTGAGATAATGCCGATAAAAGTTCCTAGTGATTTACCTGCTGCCCAAATATTAGAAAGTGAAAATATCTTCGTCATGGACGCAGATAGAGCTTATAAACAGGATATTCGACCGCTGAAGATTTTGATTTTAAATTTGATGCCTAATAAAACAATTACAGAAACGCAATTATTGAGATTATTGGGAAACAATCCTATTCAAGTGGAAGTCGATTTTATATATACTGAATCGTATTTGCCAAAACACACATCTATACAGTATTTATCGCAGTTTTACGGTACCTTTGAAGATGTAAAAGATAAATTTTACGATGGTTTTATTATCACAGGTGCACCTGTTGAACGCATGGAATATGAAGATGTAGCGTATTGGAAAGAAGTTTGCGAAATAATGGATTGGAGCAGAACACACGCATGGTCTACATTCCATGTCTGTTGGGGAGCTTTTGCAGGATTATATCATCATTATGGCATAAAAAAATACTATGAACGCAGAAAAGTCTTTGGCGTATTTGAACATCATTTAAATGCTAATGCAAGATGCGAAAAATTGTTCCGAGGTTTTGATGACGTCTTTTACGTACCGCATTCTCGCCACATTGGGATTCGTCGAGAGGATATTGAAACTGTAAAAGATTTGACCATAATGGCAGAAGGCGATGCCGGTGTTTATATCGTTGCCAATTTAAAGGATAATGAATTTTTCATCACAGGTCATGCTGAATATGATCCATATAGTTTAAAAAGTGAATACGACCGCGATATTAAGGCTGGCATGGACATTGATATTCCAGTTAATTATTATCCAAATGATGACCCAGAAAAAGAACCAATTGTAAAATGGCGTAGCGTAGCAAACTTACTCTTTAACAATTGGCTCAACTACTATGTATATCAAGATACACCATACATCATTGATAACTTTAAAAAAAATAAATAATTAGCATAATAACTAGAAAGAATGTGGATTTTAGAATGTATTTTAGTTTGAAAAAAAATATTGTATCATTTGTTTTAATTGTAGCTATAATGATAGGTTCAATAAGTTCAGCGGTGCAGGCTCAAGCTGTTGAACCAGACACTATAGCAGGTTCGGCTTGCCTCATTGACGCAGATGATAATGGAGTGCTATTTGGTAAAGATGAAGATAAAATCATGCACCCTGCTAGCACTACAAAGATTATGACAGCTATTGTCGCTTTGGAAAGTGGTAAATTAGATGAGCCTTTGGTGATTTCGCCTACTGCTGTAAATACTGAACCGTCTTCCTTGGGATTGCAGTTAGGCGATAAGATTACGCTAAGAGAAGCCTTAGCTGGCATGATGGTTGTTTCGGGAAATGATGCAGCAGTAGCTGTAGCGGAAACAGTTGCTGGTTCTGTACCTGCTTTTGCTAAGCTGATGAATGATAAAGCTAAAGAATTAGGGGCAAATAATACGCATTTTGTAAATCCACATGGTTTGACAGCTCAGGGTCATTACTCTACAGCACATGATATGGCAATAATTGCAAGCTATGCGATGAAAAATCCTGATTTTCGCCAAATCGTATCGCGAAGAGCGTATAATGTGCAGTATATGGACGGTCATACACAGTATGTAAGTACAACAAATCGCTTTTTAAAGAGCGGATTTAATGGAGCAAACGGCATTAAAACAGGTTTTACCAATGCTGCTGGTGATTGTTTAGTAGCTTCAGCAACTAGAGGCAAAAAGACGATGATTGCCGTATTTTATAATGATGATGACCGCTGGATAGACGCACCTAGTTGGCTTGAGTATGGATTTAGTTTTTATAGCCCTGATGAATTGAGATAAGTTGATATAAAATAAAAAAGTATTAATTATTATTGGCGTTTTGCTGGTAATAGTTAATACTTTTTTAAAATACAATATTATGATGAATAGAAAGAGGATAATTTATGGAAAAAACAGTTAGAGCTATGCAGTTTTCAGGTGAATTGTACGATGTTTTTGATGAAGAATTGATTGCGATAAGAGATAGAGCGTACGATATAGTGAGCAAATTAAGTAAAGTAAGCTTGCTCGATAAAGAAACAGCTTTTAACTTAGAAAAAGAGCTTGTGGGAAATATTGGCGAAGGTAGTTTTATCGTGCCACCATTTCGCTGTGATTATGGGATTAATACTTACATAGGAAAAAATACACATATAGATTATGACTGCTGTTTTCTCGATGCAGGAATTATCAATATAGGCGATAATGTATTTATTGGTACTAATTGCAGTATCTTTACGCCCTGCCACCCTATTCATGCTAGTCTTCGCTGGGAGAAAATCACAGAGTACGCTTTGCCTGTAACGATTAAATCTCACGCTTGGATTGGTGGCGATGTAGTAATCACTCCGGGAGTAACCATTGGAGAAGGTGCAGTGATAGGGGCAGGTTCGGTTGTTACGAAAGATATTCCACCATATTGCATAGCTGTGGGCAATCCTTGCCGTGTAGTGCGTACTATTGGAGAGCAAGATAAAATAGCCATGGAAAAATTGCAATTAAATAGTAGCGATGATGATGTGCACAAGCAATTAAACGGATATTTGTACAATGTTGAAGCTGAAACCTTGCGTACAAAACTGTATGAAACACTACATAATATAAATAGATTAAATAAGATATCTAATAGTAAGATTCAACTTCGTCGAGATTTTATCCGCACGTTTATCTCTGATTTTGGTGAAGGTGCGATAATCAATAGTCCGTTTTATCTAACTTATAGCGATAAACATCTCTCTATTGGCGAAAATAGTTATATAAATTATGATTGCATTATTTTAAATGAAGCAAATGTTACCATTGGCAATAATGTATTGATTGGCTCTAAAGTGAGCTTATACACTTCAAATTATGCAACACTTGCAAAACTTAGAGGGCAAATGCTCGCATATGCTAAACCTATAACGATAGAAGACAATGTTTGGATTGGTGGCTCAGCTACGATTTTAGGCGGGGTTACTGTGGGCAAAAATTCGATTATCGGTGCAGGTTCAGTTGTAGTAAATGATGTGCCGGAAAATTCGATTGTAGTTGGCAATCCGGCAAAAGTTTTACGCAAGATTACGAAAAAAGATGTTGAAGCATATAAAGTTGAAATGGACAAGCAAAGAGATGATTTGTCGCAAGAGGAGAAGATGTTAAACGGTGATTGGTACATGGCAATGGACTACTCAATGGTAAAATTGCGTCAGGAAAACAATAAAAAGACAGAAGCCTTCAGTCGCATTACTTCAAGTACAATATCGTATAAAGATAGAATGGCAAAAGCTATCTTAGGCAGTTATGGCGATGGAGCTAATTTATTGCCACCATTTACTTGCGATTATGGAACTAATGTGCATATAGCAGAATCAGCACTTGTAAATCATAGTAGTGTATTTCTCGATACAAATAAAATAAGTATAGGAAAGCACACTTTGCTTGGTCCTAAAATTGGGCTATACTGTGCTATGCACCCATATGATGTAGAGGCTCGCAATAATGGCATAGAAAAATCTAAACCAATTGAAATTGCTGAAGGAGCATGGCTAGGTGGTCGAGTAACAGTATTGCCTAATGTAAAAATCGGAAAAAATTCCGTTATAGGTGCAGGTTCAGTAGTTACAAAAGATATTCCGGATAATGTAGTAGCTGTAGGTAATCCTTGCAGAATTATTCGCCAAATAACTGATGAAGATAAAATAAATCCTATCAGAAAACGTGTGCCACAAATTCGACCTGAAGTTTAAATTTATCAATCGATGATTGGCACCCAATCAGGATTTTTATAAGCGGAAAAACAAAGTTCAATTTGCTCTTTTGTATTTTTGCCAACAGAAAGAGGTGGAAGTTCATCTAGAGAGAAATAAGCACTTTCGCTCGTTTCGATATTAGCTGTAAATTCACCTGAGATGACTTCGCACAACATAAAGATTTTTGTTATACCATAAGCATAAAGTGGCAAATTGTGGCGATTGCGGTCATGAATAGCTATCAGACGAGTTGGCACTACATTTAATCCAGCTTCTTCGTAAGCTTCTTTGATTAGATTGTCGCAGATAGATTGATTTACATCTACCCAACCTCCTGGTAGCGACCAGCGACCGTCCAATTCTTTGGCTAAAAGTATTTTATCATCTTTAAAAATAACACTGCGAGTATCGAGTTTTGGCGTTTGGTATCCTGTTTCATTGCAAAACAGTGTTGTTACTTTTTCAACGGGTAAATCGGTGTATTCGCTCATGATTTCGCCTGCCATTTCACTCAATCGGTGAAAACGTTCTTGGTCAAATACATCTTTGCTGTAGGTAATGCCAGCTTGAGCAATAAATTGCATTTCCATAGCAGTGGTGAGCCATTTCATATTTTTATAGGGATTATCAATACTAGTTATGAGGTTTAAGATATCATACGGTTGGCGAAAATAGTAATCAGCTTTTAGATGTTGACGCAAAATCTTTGTATCTTGCCAAAGTGCTAATCCAAAAGAGATATTGATTTCTTTGCAAACAATAGCTTCCTTTAGATTTGCACCTATGAATAAAATACTATTTGCCTTGTCTATCTTTGCCAAATATGATTTAATATCGCTCTTTGAAGATACAGTAAGAACATTTATTTCTAGCTGTTTTAACTTAGTTATTACTTCGTTTAAATTATCGTTATCGTTTAAATCTGTTGAGAAAATAAGATGTTTAAAACTCATTTATAATCACCTGCAAAATAAAATTGTATATATTTAACCTATTGTGCTAGTTAAAAATTTTACTTGAAAAAAAGGTTCAACAAGAGT
>Cebus_capucinus_imitator_PRJNA485217_SSR118__coassemble_113_pt1 | contig 50253 bp, 47 predicted proteins | sample Cebus_capucinus_imitator_PRJNA485217_SSR118__metabat2_high_PE_012 | metagenome-assembled genome bin Cebus_capucinus_imitator_PRJNA485217_SSR118 | reverse complement strand
AGGATAGGAAGTTGCCAGTTAAGAAAAAAGCACTGATAGTATTATCAGTGCTTTTATGCTGAGAAAAGCTATAAATTTTGTTGTTTCTGAGAAAAACAGCAAAGTTTATAGCTTTTTTTGTTGCAAAAATTTAATTTTTATTTTTTAGGAGGTTAATCATGAATATTGGCTGGATAAAAATTATTGGAGCGACTATTTTTGAATTGATGTGGGTTACAGGATTAAAATACGCTGAACTTCCCTTAGAATGGGCAGGTACTTGCCTATCTATTTTAGGTTCTAGTTATTGCTTGATAACAGCAGGAAATACTTTGCCTGTGGGAACGGCATATTCTGTTTTTGTAGGGCTTAGTGCTGTAGGAACGTTGATGATTGAGTTTTTAGGTTTTGGAGTAGTTCCTAGTTTGTTGCAAGTATTATTGATTACACTATTGATTATGGGTGTAATCGGTCTTAAATTGTTGAATGAAAAGCGTTAATACAACTTTTTAGAGGTGATATTATGGAATGGATTTTTGTTGTTCTTGCAGGTTTATTAGAAGTTTTGAGCATAAATTACATGAATAAATGGCAGATTAAAAAGAGTGCTTTTTTAGTTGTAAAAATGATATTAGCCTTTGGTACTAGCTTAGTTTTACTGAATTTAGCACTTAGAACTTTGCCGATGAGCATTACGTATGCTGTTTGGTCGGGCATTGGTTCAGTAGGCGGTGTGGCTGTCGGTATTTTAAAATATGGTGAAAGTGCAAATTGGCGACGTTTAGTGTGTATTTGTATGATTTTATTTTCCGTAGTAGGTTTAAAGCTGATTTCTTGATTTAAAAAATTTATTTTTTTGTAGACACTTCTTTTCTTTGTGGATATAATATGTATTTGTATCTAAAAAATAGAGAGGTGTTTTTTTATTGTCTAGTGCGGAAAATCATTTGAAATCTTTTAGCATAGGAATAAAGGAGCAGTACGCTGCCCGATTGATATTTTTTATATCTGGTTTCGGCTTTTCTACTTGGGCTCCGATGATACCGATTATAAAAGAGAAATTGAATATTGGCTCTGATGTAATTGGTTTACTTATTTTATGCATCGGTGTAAGTTCCTTTTTGATAATGCCTATTGCGGGAATTTTTGCTCAAAAATTTGGCTGTAAAAATGTTTTGCGTGTCATGGGATTTTTAATGGGCATGGAAATTATAATTTTATCTATGCTTCCTAGCGTATGGCTGTATGGCGTGTTTTTATTCGTGCTTGGAGCTTTAGGTGGCACGATTAACGTAAATATGAATATACATGCTGTTATCGTAGAAAAATTATCAAAAAAGCGAATGATGTCTAGTATGCACGCTTTTTGGAGTGTAGGCTGTTTTGTCGGTGCAGGATTATTTAGCATATTGGCTAATTTTGGCTTAAAGATGAATATGATAGGAATTGTTCATGGGATAATAATTTTTATCGTTATAACTATTATCAGCAGATATTTTTTGCCGTATAAAGGTGCGAGTAACGAAAAGGCTTTTGCTCTGCCGAAGGGCATTGTCGTTTTATTTGGCATACTAGCTATAATTTCTTTTTTAGGCGAAGGTGGTATGATGGATTGGAGTGGTGTATTTTTAAATGAAGCGAAAGGTGTTGAATTATCTTTAGCTGGCATAGGCTACGCTGTCTTTTCTGCGGCAATGCTCGTTGGGCGATTGACTGGCGATAGGATAGTACAATTTTTTGGCGAGAAAAAAGTTGTTATCTGCGGTGGTTTGGTTTCTGCATTGGGCTATATGTTAGCGATTGTAGCGGATAATTTCTTCATCATTCAATTTGGCTTTGTGCTTTTAGGTTTGGGTGCAGCAAATATTGTTCCCGTTGTCTACACGCTTTTAGGTAGGCAAAAAGTTATGCCGATAAATTCTGGCGTAACAGCTGTAACTTCCATGGGTTATATGGGTGTCATGTTTGGGCCTGCAATTTTGGGTTTTATCGCTCATGGCGTGGGCATTGTTATGGTATTTTGCATTTTAGCAACCTTGTTTTTCATTCAAGCCTTAGTCGCTCGATATGTATTTAAAATTTTAGCATAGCATATTTTAATCTAGCTGTAAGATTATGGCTAGATTTTTTATTTATTTTGAGAAACATCAAGACAATTTTTTTCAACAAAAAAGACTAGATTTATTTTTCATTATCAGTATAATATACTGTACATATAGATAAATGGAGGCGAGATTTTTAAATGGGCGTTGAAGAAAAATATTTAGCTCAATTCAATGTTGGAAAGAAAGAGATATATGCGGCAAGAGTGGCATTTTTTATTCCCGGTTTTGCTGTTTCTACATGGGCACCTATGATTCCAATGGTAAAAGAGCGTTTGAATATAGAAGCTGATGTGCTTGGATTACTACTTTTGTGCATTGGAATTAGTGCATTTTTTGTAATGCCGATAGCAGGGCTTTTAGGGCAGAGATTTGGCTGTAAAAAAATCATGATAATCGGCTCTATCTGCATGATAGTCAACGTATTGATTCTTTCGTTACTGCCAAATATTTGGTCGTATGCTATTTTTTTAGTTTTGCTAGGTGCGTTTATGGGTGCTTTAGATGTAAATATGAATGTGAATGCTGTAATAGTGGAAAAAATAGCAAAAAAGCGTTTGATGTCTGGTATGCATGCTTTTTGGAGCATAGGTTGTTTTGCTAGTGCAGGGCTTTTTAGCTTGTTGGCAACATTGGGCGTAAATATCACTACAATAGCTATTATTCACTGCGTGATTGTATTTATTATTTTAGCCATATTCGGTCGCTACTTTTTAGAATATAAAGGTGCAGGAAATGAAAAAGCTATTGCTATACCAAAGGGCATTGTAATTTTATTTGGCATTTTAGCTTGCATTTCTTTTTTAGGCGAAGGTGCTGTTATGGACTGGAGCGGTGTATTTTTAAGTGAAGTTAAAGCTGTAGATTTATCGCTTGCAGGTTTAGGATATGCTATTTTTTCTGTAGCAATGCTAATAGTTCGCTTGATTGGCGATAAGGTTGTGCAGATTGCAGGTGAAAAAAATACCGTTATTTTTGGCAGTATTTTGGCTGGTATAGGTTTTTTATTGGTGATTTTAATTGACGAATTTTATTTGATGCCTCTTGGTTTTATCTGTATTGGTCTTGGTGCAGCAAATATCGTACCAGTATTGTACTCGCTGTTGAAATATCAAAATGATATGCCAATAAATGGTGCAGTTACAGCGATTACTTGCTTTGGCTATACAGGCGTTATTTTAGGGCCTGCAATCTTGGGTTTTATCGCTCATGGAATTGGCATTACCGCTGTATTTTATATGTTGGGATTTTTATTGATTGCTCAATCGATTATTGCATTGTATATTTTTAATAAGTTGAAATAAAAAATAGAGTTACAACAGCTAAAGAATTGTTGTAACTCTATTTTTTTAGGCGATTTTAACTAAATCTTTTTGGGAGTAGACGACTATTGTATCGCCTTTTTTTATCATGGTTTCTCCGTCCGGAATGATATCTTCACCATCTCGCTGAATAAGCACGACGAGGGAATCTTTGTGCAAGTCGATATCACGCAATTTTTTGTCGATAAATGGGTTTTTTTCATCTATTTGAATCTCATTTAAAGTTATGCCGTCTTTATCTTGATAGCTCTTTGCACAGATGATGAGACAATCGCCTTCTCGTAAAAAGGTATTGCCTTTTGGGGTGATAGTTACGCCCTTTCGGATAATAGCTGCAATCAAAGCTCCAGGGATAGCACCAAATTCACGAATTTGTCTATCTATCCATGGGTGATTGTTTTTTATCTCTAAGCGAATAAATTGAATATCGTTTTCTTCGGAGTAATCGTTAAAGGTTTTTAATACGTTTTCATTATCATCAATCATATTCAATTTTTTAGAGGCAAAGGGGAGAAGTGCTCCTTGAAATAAGAGCGATAACAGCACTACACAAAATACGATAGAGAAAATAGAATCATTGCCGTAATTTGGAGAAACGACAGCCACAATAGCAAATACAATAGAGGCTGCTCCACGAAGTCCTGCCCATGAGATGATGAGCTGTTGATTTAAAGGTGCTTTAAACGACGTTAAAAGTACAGCAGTTGCTATAGGGCGAGCAACTACAGTTAAAAATACAGCAATGCAAAGTGCAGGGATAAAATACATAGGCAATTTAGAAGGGTAAACGAGCAGTCCCAATAAGAAGAAGATTACCATTTGCATCATGCCATTGAAGGCATCAAAGAAGTTTACGAGATTTTTCTTTTTAGGGATTGTTTGATTTCCTAAGATGATGCCTGCAATGTAGGTGCTTAGATATCCATTGCCACCGATTAGTGAAGGCAGTGCATAACTAGCTAGGGCAATAGCAACTAATAAGATAGAGTCAAAGCCGTCTTCGCCAAATTGCACATTGCGAAGTAGCCAGCCACCTATATAGGCTAAACTCACGCCGATTAATAATCCATAGGCAAGTTGAGCAAAAATATCATAGCCGATAGTGCCGACAGATATATTTGCTCCCATAGCCGTCAGCAAAATAATCGTCATCATATAGGCACAAGGGTCATTACTACCGCTTTCAATCTCTAAAAGCGGTGCAGTATTGTATTTTAAATTCAATCTTTGTGAACGCAAAATAGAAAATACTGAAGCTGCATCAGTAGAACTTAGCACAGCACCGATTAACATACTTTCCAATAAATCTATGCCGAGGATAACATGGCAAAAATAACCTGTAAGCGTGGCAGTGATTAATACCCCTAGAGTACTAAGGAGTGTAGCCTTTAGTGCCACAGGGCGAGCTGTACTCCACTTTGTACCAAATCCGCCGTAAAACATGATAAAGATGAGAGCAGAAGAACAGATTTGTTCGGCGATAGAATAATTTTCAAAGTGAATTTTAAATAAACCGTCAGAACCAAATATCATGCCTAAAGCGATGAAGAATAACAGTGTAGGAACACCTAAACGAGTGGAAATTTTACTACCGATAACGCAAGCAATTAATACGACAGCAGATAACAATAGTATAAGATTAATCATAGGCTATCACTTCCTTTTTTTTTGATATATATTTTTCTACAGTATTTAGTATATCAGTTAGGCAGATAGCCTTTCATTAGAATTAGATTAAAAAGAAAATGTGCTAGAAATTTTATTTTCTAGCACATTCACTATCTAAATTTAGCATGATATCTAATCCATGTTTTAGCGTTGGCAGTAAAAAATCAAGACATTCTTTTACTGCTTTGGGGCTACCAGGCAGATTGATGATTAAGCTTTGCTTTCTAATTCCTGAGGTAGCTCGGCTCAACATCGCACGAGGCGTTATCTTCATGCTGTAGGCACGGATTGCTTCTGAAATCCCAGGAGTTTCTCTTTCGACTACATCTTTTGTCGCTTCAGGCGTATTATCTCTTGGAGAAAAACCTGTGCCACCTGTCGTCAAAATCAGGGGAATATCTCTATCGGATAGCTCAATTAATTTTTGCGAGATTAATTTTCTATCATCAGGCAAGATATCGGCTGAAACCACATCGTAATTATGCTCTTGCATGATTTTTTTGATACAAGCACCGCTTAAATCTTCTCGCAGATTTTGTGAGCCTTTGTCGCTAGCGGTGATGATAGCTACTTTTAGCATAAAATCATTCCTCATCTACTATTTCTATAATATCATTTTCTCGCACCACTCCACCGTGAAGTACAATGGCAAAAACGCCTTCATTTGGCATGATGCATTCGCCTGTTTGCTCTTTGATATTGCAACCTAAATGGCATTTTTTGCCGATTTGTGTGATTTCTAATAGTACTTCATGGCATTTTAATTTTGTGCCAATGGGTAAATTTTTTAAGTCAATACCTTCAACGAGCAAATTTTCACCAAAAGCACCTGCAGGAACGCTTATATTGTACTTTACAGAAAAATTACAAACAGCTTCTTTGGCTAATAAGCTTATTTGACGGTGCCAATTTCCTGCATGAGCATCATTTTCTAGTCCATAATTTTGTATCATTAAACCTTTTTGCTGTGATTTTTTTAAAGTTCCTTTTTTTTCGCTGATACATACAGCTAAAATTTTTCCCAACGAAAATTCTCCTTGTTTTGTGATTAAAATATTATTTTCTATCGTAGATGCCGGATTTTCCGCCTTCTTTATGCACTAGATGAATATTTGAAATTTCCATACTGCGGTCTAGTGCCTTGCACATATCGTAAATAGTGAGAAGTGTTGCCGATACAGCGTGCAGAGCTTCCATTTCCACTCCTGTTTTGCCCGTTACTTTTGTCTGAGTAATAGCTTTTATCGTCAAATTTTCTTCATCTAGTTCAAAATCCACTGTTGCTTTGGTGATGAAAAGCGGGTGGCAAAGTGGAATGATATCGCTTGTCTTTTTTGCTGCCATAATTCCTGCTAATCGAGAAATTGCAAGCACATCGCCTTTTTTGGCTGTATTATTTTTTATCGTGGCAAAAACTTCTTTATTTACTTTGATAGAACCTTCGGCAACAGCAATGCGAGAAGTTATCTCTTTATCGCTGACATCTACCATGATAGCCTCGCCCGCTTGATTAAAATGGGTTAATTTCATGATTTTAATTTCTTAGCTACATCTGTAACATCTTTTACTTTTTGAGCCGTTTCTGTTATATCAGATGTGGAATTGCGAAATTCTTTAATGCTTTTGCCAAGTGCTTTGCTAATTTCTGGCAATTTTTTTGGCCCAAATACGACAAGGGCAATGATTAAGATTAAAATTAATTCAGGAATACCAAGACCGAACATAAAAATCTCTCCTCTTTTATTTAATATTTATATGAATAATAATGTATAGGGCGAACTATTTAAATCGTATATTATTACTATAGCATATGTATTTTGGTTTATGTCAATAAAAAAATAGGCATACACTTATTTTTTAGTGTATGCCACAATGTAGAGCTTGTGAGATTTTATATTTTAATAATTTTTATAGAGAATTCTAATTGAATTTAGAATGCATAGTATTGATACACCTGTATCAGCAAATACAGCTGCCCACATGGAGGCAAAGCCTGCTAAACCTAATAGCATGATAGCAACTTTTACCACAAGAGCAAATACTACGTTTTGCCAAGCGATAGAGAGTGTATTTCGGGAAATGTGGATTGCTTGTAAGATAGAATCCACTTTGGAATTCATAAATACTACATCTGCAGCTTCAATAGCAGCGTCAGCACCACTGCCCATGGCAGCTCCGACATCAGCACCAGCTAAGATTGGAGCGTCGTTTATGCCATCGCCTACAAATAATATACTGCCGTGTTTTTGGCGGATATTGCCAAGCTTATTTAGCTTGCCTTCAGGCAAGAGCTTAGCATGAACTTCATCGATGCCGACAGTTTTTGCTACAGCGTTGGCGGAATTTTCATTGTCGCCAGTGAGCATAGCTGTAATTAAACCTAAGGATTTCAATTTTTGTACAGTAGGTTTAGCATCTTCTTTGATTGTGTCGCCGATGATGATAGAACCTGCGTATTTATTGTTTACAGCGATATAGATTTCTGTATCTGCATGAACTGAACTGTTTTCAGGTAAATTGATATTGTGGCGGTTCATCAAGCGTTTATTGCCACACAAAACAGATAAGTTATCTTCAAGTGTACAAGCTAGACCTTCGCCTGCAATTTCATCGCTTTTTGTACTAGCTAAGAGCTTTAAATTTTTATCTTTGGCATAGTTTACAATGCTTACGGCAATTGGGTGAGTAGAATACGATTCACAGCTTGCACAGATTTTTAAGAGTTCGTTGCTTGAAAATTCGCCTGCAGGTTTGATTTCTTTTACGGTAAAGCTACCTTTGGTAATTGTACCTGTTTTATCCATTACGATAGCTTTTACATTTTTAATAGCTTCAATAGATACTCCGCCTTTGAATAAAATACCTTTTTTTGAACCTGCTCCAATGCCAGAGAAAAAGGCAAGCGGTACGCTTAAAACTAAAGCACAAGGACAGCTGATAACTAAGAAAGTAAGAGCTGTATAAATCCACTGTTCCCAATTTCCTGTGATTAATGAAGGAACAATGGCAGTTAAAAGAGCCACTGCAACGACAATAGGAGTGTAAATGCGAGCAAAGCGAGTGATAAAGCGGTCGATTTTTGGTTTTGTTGCTGCTGCATTTTCTACAGAAGACAAAATGCGAGTTACCATTGATTCAGATAATGGTTTTTCTACACGCATTTTGATTACGCCGGAGATATTTAAGCAACCAGAAGTAACTTCGCTATCTACGCCGACTTTAACAGGAACAGGTTCGCCCGTTACAGGTGATGTATCGACACGGCTTTCACCGTTGATGACAATGCCGTCTACAGGGATTCTATCGCCTGCACGAACGAGTACGATATCGCCGACTTTGGCATTTTCTGCAGGAATTGTAGAAGTATTTCCATCTTTATCCACTAAATTTACAGTTTCAGGTCGCAAATCGACAGCTTCCATGATTTGAGAACGGCTCTTTTCTGTAGCACGATGTTCAAAATATTCGCCGATTCGATAAAACAGCATAACTCCAACGGCTTCAGGATATTCGCCAATACCAAATGCACCAAGAGTAGCAATGCTCATCAAGAAGTTTTCATCAAATATATTCCCTCTGAAAATATTTGTTAGAGCAGTTTTTACGATTTTACCGCCTAAGATTACATAAGCTACAATATACAAGCCGAGGATATATTGTTTAGGGACAAGCGAAGTAAATTCGCCAATGATAAATAAGATAGCACCAATGATTATTTCAAATATAGGTAGATTTTCTTTACTGAAAAATCCATGAGATTGTTTTTTTGTCAATTCTTTAATATCTTTTCGCTCAGTAATAATCGTGCCAAGTTCTGTTTTATCAGCAACTTGGCGGATTGTTTCTAAGAGCTCATCAGGATTTTTAGCGATAATTCGCAACTGTTTTGTAGCAAAAGTCAAAGTCGCTTGGTACACTTCAGGAATTTTATTTATAGCTTCTTCGACTTCAGCAGCACAGTTAGCACAGTCGATATTATCTACGCTGTAGATTTTTTGCACATATCCTGCTGGAATATTTTTTGCAGAATTTTCGATACGAGGCATAATTGTTGTGCCAGGTTCTGTTTTATCTGCCACTTGGCGAATTGTTTCCAATAATGAATCAGGGTCTTTAGCTACAATTTTTAACTGCTTTGTAAAAAAGGACAAAGTAGCACTTTCTACTTCAGGAATTTTGTTTATAGCTTCTTCAACTTCAGCAGCACAATTAGCACAGTCGATATTGTCTACTAAATAAATTTTTGTCTGACAGCCATTAGGTATATCATGTTCATGTGTATGATTATGTGCGTGAGAATGTGCATGATTATGACCGCAACAAGAGCCATGTTCATGAGAGTGTTCGCCATGGGAATGGTCGTGTTCGTGATTATGACCACAGCAAGAAGTATGATTATGTTCATCGGAATGCTTATGATTTTTATTATCAATAGATAAATTTGACATAGTAAGCCTTCTTTCTCCATTTATGTAAAATATTTTGCGTCTGTTTTTATACCCTGAGGGGTATCTCTGATTACAATTAAAGTATACCCTATGGGGTATAAAAAGTCAATGATAAAGAGCTGTGAAATAAAATTTTTTATTGTCTTTGACTAAAAGGCGATTTTGCTTAAAATATAAGGTGAGGTGAGATTATGCAACAGAAAATTAATTTCCGTTTAGCGAGATTAGATGATGTAAAAGCTCTTTTGGAGATTTACGCTCCCTATGTAAAAAATACAAATATCACATTTGAATACGAAGTGCCAACTGTAGATGAATTTAAAAATCGCATGAAAATGGTATTGGAAAAATTTCCTTATATCGTAGCGATTAGCAAAGGAAAAATTGTCGGCTATGCGTACGTTTCAACTTTTCGCTCTCGAGTTGCCTATAATTGGGGAGTGGAAACTTCTATTTATATCTCAAAAGCTTTTCAAAAAAATGGCCTTGGCAAAAAATTGTACAAGCTCTTAGAAGAAATTGTGCAAAAGCAAAATATAACGAATCTAGTTGCCAGCATTACTTATCCAAATCCTCAGAGCATAGCTTTTCATGAACAAATGGGTTATAAAAAGATTGCACATTTTACTAAATGCGGTTATAAAGCTGGAACGTGGTTAGATATGATTTTCATGGAAAAATTTATTAATGAACACACTGTTCCCGCAAGAGAGATAATTTATCTGCCAAAATTAGATAAAGCTATTTTGGATAAGATTTTTGCAAAGTACAATGAAGAAGTATAAGTTGCAGTATTAAAAAATAATGCCTATAATATTGTTATGTTATTTATCTAAAAAATTTCATACAAATAGGTGCGTTAGCTTAATAAAGAAACTGGAAAGCCAGTACGGTCCCGCCGCTGTAAGGGGAGTTATTTTCAATTATGCCACTGGATTTTATCTGGGAAGGCGAAAATCAACGATGAACCTAAGTCAGAAGAATTGCCTATTAGAGAACACCGTGAAATTTAAAAATTTCGGACTCACGATAGATGGGCAGGTGAAGATATGTGGTATTAAATTTTAATTTTAAATTTAATATAGATAAGATATGTCTTCCCTGTTTAGGGGAGATTTTTTTATGCGTAAAGAGATGAAAAGTGGTTATACAACAGGTTCGTGTGCAGCAGCTGGAACTAAAGCAGCTATTTTGGCACTGCAAGGCAATGTAGTCGATGAAGTAGAATTATATGCTTTGAGCGGTGAATTGTTGCACATTCCCATAAAGAGCCTTGAGTTTACAACAAATGGAGCTAAAGCTGAAGTTGTAAAAGATGGTGGAGATGACCCTGATATAACACATGGTGCGTCTGTGTTTACAGAAGTTGTCATCGACAAAAAATCTGATGAGATACGCTTTCACAACGGAATTGGCGTGGGTAAAATGACTGAACCAGGACTGTCCATTCCACCAGGAGAACCTGCGATAAATCCTGGGCCGAGAAAGATGATGACAAAAGCAGTTAGAGAACTTTTGCCACAAGGCTATGGTTGTGATATCACCGTTTCTATTCCTAAAGGAGTAGAGCTTGCAAAAAAAACGCTAAATCCTATTTTGGGAATTGAAGGCGGAATTTCAGTTATAGGTACAACGGGAATCGTTCGCCCCATGTCAGAAGAAGGTTTTAAAAATTCGCTGACTCCGCAAATTTCTGTGGCAAAGGCTAAAGGCTATGAAGATATTATCTTTGTTCCAGGAAAAATCGGCGAAAATATCGCTAAGACTTTGAATTTGCCGACTGAAGCCATGGTGCAGACTAGTAATTTTATCGGTCATATGTTGGAGTTTGCAGCAGACGAAGGCGTGCGTTCAGTATTGCTATTTGGTCATTTGGGAAAACTCGTAAAAGTTGCAGGCGGAATTTTTTACACGCATAGCAAGATAGCTGACGCAAGACTTGAAATTTTAGCTTCGTATGCTAGTTTGTTGGGCATGGATAGCAAAGGCGTTGAAGAAATTTTTAATGTTAAAACGACAGAAGCTGCTATGCCGATTATTGATAGATATGATTTAGCAAAAAAGGGCTATTACGATTTATTGGCAAAAAGGGCAAGTCTTAGAAGTCAGCAACACGTCTTTAATGCTTTAGAAGTGGGAACTGTGATGGTAACTTTAAAAGGCGAGATATTGGGAATGGATGATAACGCTAAAAAGATAGGAGCTAGATTGGGTTGGAATTTAAAATAATTGTGGTTGGCATAGGCCCAGGTGCAAAAGAATACGTAGTACCACTAGCGATAGATACGATTGATAAGGCGAAAGTTTTAGTCGGAGGAAAGCGTGCTTTAAGTGAATTTTCGCATGAAGGCCAAATGACTTTTGCCATAAAAGCTGATATAAAAGCTGTGATGGATTTTATCGCTGAAAATCTAAAATCGAGTGATGTCGTTGTAATGGTTTCAGGCGACCCTGGATATTATTCTCTACTCAGTGCTTTGAGAAGAAATTTTTCTTTAGATAAGATAAAAGTTATTCCAGGGCTTAGCTCTGTGCAAGTGGCTTTTGCTAAAATTGCTCTGCCTTGGCAAGAGGCAAGTTTACTTAGTTTTCATGGGAGAATCCCGTCTGAGGAAGAATTGATTTACCATGAGGGAAGAATTATCGGTATGCTCACAGATAAGAAATTTTCTTCGGCAAAGATTGCAAAATATTTGCTGGAAAGAAATTGGGCAAAAACTGCTAGAGCATATATTTGTTCAAGAATTTCCTATGAAGATGAGAAGATTATCAGTTTATCTTTAGAAGAGGCTAGTAAAATGGAAGATACAGCTTCATGCGTTATGATTGTTGAGGGGTGATTTTTTGTATTTACCAGGTATTTCAGACGAGGAGTTTTTGCGAGATAAGGTGCCGATGACTAAAGAGGAAATCCGCATTTTGACTTTGTGCAAGGCCCAAATTTGCCCAGATAGCATAGTCTGGGACGTAGGAGCTGGCACAGGTTCACTATCTATTGAGTCGGCGATGATTGCAAATAAAACAGGTCATATTTTTGCCATAGAGAAAAAACCGCTTGCCGTAGAACTTTTGCATAAAAATGTGGCTAAATTTAAATTAGAAGATAAAATCACTGTCATAAGCGGTGAGGCACCAAAGGCACTTTCTGATTTGCCAAATTGCGATGCAGTATTAATTGGTGGCAGTGGTAAAAATATGTTTGATATCTTAGAGGTGATTGATAGCCGTTTGAAGATTGGCGGTCGCATTGTAGTAAATGCCGTAACTATTCAAACGATTAGTCAAATCACTGAGTACATGAGCAAAAAAGAAAATTATACCTATGAAGCTATGCAAGTACAAGTAAATCGCTTGAGAAAAATCGGTTCCTACGATATGTTTAACAATGCATTAAATCCAGTATTTATCGTTACTTGTATTAAAAATAGCTAATTTGACTTGAGTTTTTATATTGAAGGGAGATTTTTGTAAATGGTTTATATTATTGGTGCAGGTCCTGGCGACCCTGAATTGATTACAGTAAAAGGAAAAAGATTGTTAGAAGAAGCAGATGTAATCATCTATGCAGGTTCTTTAGTAAATCCTGCTCTTTTAGATTATGCTAAAGCAGATTGTGCAATTTACAATAGTGCCTCTATGACTTTGGGCGATGTAATCGAAACTATTGATGCTAGCGTAAAAGAAGGCAAAAAAGTAGTGAGATTGCACACAGGCGACCCTGCAATCTACGGTGCGATTCAAGAACAGATGGACGAATTATCTCGTCGTGGCATTGAATATACAGTTGTTCCAGGTGTAAGTTCTTTCTTGGCGACTGCTGCCGCTTTAAAACAAGAGTACACTTTGCCTGAAATTTCTCAGAGCGTAATCATCACTCGTGCAGAAGGCAGAACACCTGTTCCAGAAAAAGAAAAACTTCGCCTTTTGGCATCTCATCAGGCTACCATGTGCATTTTCTTGAGCGTGCATATGATTTCCGATGTAGTAAAAGAATTAATCGAAGGCGGTTATGATAAAACAACTCCAATCGCTATTGTGCAAAAAGCGTCTTGGCCTGAACAAAAAATTGTTCGTGGCACTCTTGAAACGATTGCTGATATCGTAAAAGAAGAAAATATCTCTCGCACAGCTATGATTGTTGTCAGCAAATGCCTCGATACTGAATACGCTAAATCCCGTTTATACGCTCCAGAATTTAGCCATATGTATCGTCAAGCAACTGAAAAATAAATTATTTTATAGTTGATTATGATGAACGATGACAATAAAAGATACGCTGTTATTGCTGTAACTGAAAATGGCACAAATTTAGCTTTGAAACTGCAAAAGCTATGGGGAGAAAAAATATCAATCTATGTAAAGCAAGGGCGATATACAAAAGAGGCTAAACAGTTGGCTATCAATTTTAATGAATTTGATAAAATGCGTGATTTGATAGAAGAGATTTTTTATCGCTATGATGCATTGATATTTTTTACTTCAACAGGTATAGCAGTCAGAATGATTGCTCCGTATCTAGTGCATAAAGCTAAAGACCCCGCAGTAATTGTTTTAGATGAACAAGCTCATTTTGGCATAAGTTTATTATCTGGTCATTTGGGCGGAGCAAATGAACTCACAAAAAAAATAGCACAAATTTTAAAAGCTCAAGCTGTCATTACCACGGCGACAGATAGCAATAATATTACAGCTCCAGACATAGTGGCAAATAAATTGGATTTAATGGTGTATCCGCACAGCCATATTAAAATTGTAAATTCGGCATTAGTTCAAGGCAAAAAAGTGAATTACTATGTAGAAAGTAATTGGAATAAGGCAGGTTACTATGTTGAAAAATTGGCTGATTTAGGATTTAAAGCAGAAAAAATAACAGCAAGAAAATTAAATCGTGCGTATACTCCTTGCGTGTTTATCTCGCCAAAGCGATTGATGATGACAAATATCTTAATTTTATCGCCTCGCCGTCTGATTTTAGGTGTGGGCTGTAGAAAAGATACACCTTGCGAGTTAATTGATAAAGCTATAAAAAAAGCCTTGAATTTAATAGAGGAAAAATATCGCAATTTGAAAATCAGTGTTTTAGTTTCTACTGTAGTAAAAAAAGATGAAGTTGGTTTATTGCAGTGGGCAGATGAGCATAAAGTAAAAATGCGATTTTTTGAAAATGAAATCATGAGTAAATCTATTTTAAAGTTTCACCTTGTTGAATCCGATTTTGTGAAAAAGCAAATTGGCATTGGCAATGTCTGTGAAGCAGGAATACTATCTTATAATGAAAAGGCAAAGATAATTTTGCCAAAAACTAAATTTGAGAAAGCGACGGTGTCTATAGGATGGGAATAATTAAAGTTGTAGGTATTGGCCCTGGAGGAATGGATGAAATGACTCCACGAGCATTGAAAGCAATTCAAGAAGCAGATACGATTGCAGGCTATACTACTTATATAAAATTGGTAAAGCATTTATTAGAAGGAAAAAATGTAATCGGTACAGGAATGATGCAGGAAATTGACCGTTGCAAAATGGCTGTTGAAGAAGCAGTGCAAGGTCATAATGTAGCTGTAATTTCAAGTGGTGATTCTGGCGTATATGGCATGGCAGGTCTTGTTTTAGAAATCTTACTAAAAATGCCAAGAGAAAATCGTCCGCAGGTGCAAATCGTAGCAGGACTTAGTGCTGTAAATGCTGCTGCAAGTGTACTTGGTGCACCGCTTATGCACGATTTTGCAGTAATCAGTTTGAGCGATTTATTAACGCCTTGGGATTTAATTAAAAAACGTGCTGACTTAGCAGCTCAGGGCGATTTTGTAATAGCACTCTACAATCCAAAGAGCCATAAACGCGTACAGCATATCGAAGAAATTAGAGAAATCATGTTAAAGCATAAAGACCCTAAAACTCCTGTTGGCATTGTAAACAGTGCTAGCCGTGAAAATGAAAGTTTTGTAATATCCGATTTGGAAAATTTCACCAAAGAAGAAATCAATATGTTCTCTTTAGTCATCATCGGAAACAGCAAAACCTTTGCTAAAGAAGGCTTTATGATTACACCACGAGGCTATGAAGTATGATTTTTGTAGCTTCTGGCACACAAGACGGTAGAGGTCTAGTTGAAAGATTGCTAAATGACGGATATAAAGTAATGGCTTCTGTGGTAACAAATTACGGTAAAGTATTGTTGCCACAGCACCCTAATTTGATTATCAATGACCATAAATTAGATGAAGAAGCCATGCAAAAATGCTTGAAAGAACACAGTATTTCCGTTTTTGTAGACGCTACGCACCCCTATGCTGTAAATGTATCTAAAACAGCTATGCAAGTTTGTAAATCCTTGAATTTACCCTATATAAGATATGAGCGAGAAGTAACACCTTTGCCTAAATACGATAAACTGCACTTAGTTAAAACGTATGAAGAATCGGCAGAACTTGCGATGAAATTGGGGCAGAACATCTTTTTGACAACGGGTAGCAATCGCTTAGAGTTGTTTGCAGATATGGCTAGAAAATATAATCGCCATATCATTGCTAGAGTTCTTCCTGCTGTAGCTTCTCTTGAAATTTGTGAAAAAGCAGGTGTTTTGCCAAGAGATATCGTGGCAATTCAAGGACCTTTTTCAGAGAGCTTGAACATAGCTTTGTATGAAAAGTATAAATCCGATGTTGTAGTCATGAAAAACAGCGGAACTATGGGTGGAACAGAGAGTAAATTAACAGCTGGTATAAAGTTAAATTTGGAGATTGTAATCATTGATAGACCGCGTATTGAATACAGTAATTTAGTTCATGATTACGATTTAGTCAGCGAATTTGTAGCTAAATTTGAATAGCTTAAAATTAAAATCGAGATTATTTGAGGTGAAGATAAATGGAATACATTAAAGACCCTATGGCGATTGAAGTTCGCAGTTTTGAAATAATTAAACCGTATATTGAAAAATATAATTTAGGCGAAGCTGAAACAAAGATTTACTCTCGCATAATTCACGCTTCTGGTGATGTGGAATATGCTCCGATTATTCGCATGCATAAAGATGTTGTAGAATCCATGAAAAATGCACTTTTAAATGGTTGTAAAATCTACACTGATGTAGAAATGGTTAGAACAGGTATTAATAAACGCAAACTTGCAACTTGGGGTGGCTCGGTTGAATGTAAAATTGCAGACCCTGAAATTGCAACCTATGCTAAAGAACATAAAATAACTCGCTCCATTGCCGCTATGCGTCATTTTGGCAAAGATTTAAACGGTGCAATCGTAGCTATTGGCAATGCTCCAACAGCTTTATTTGAAGTTATTCGTTTGATGAAAGAAGAAAATATTCGTCCGGCAGCTATCATTGGAACTCCTGTAGGATTTGTCGGTGCGGCAGAATCTAAAGATTATTTAATTCAAGAATCACCTGTTCCATATATAACTGTAACGGGAACAAAGGGTGGTAGTCCAATCGCTGCTTCTTGTATCAACGCTGTAATGTATTTAATCGACAATACTCGTATTTGATAGGTAGATATTATGGAGCAAAAGTCAACAAATTTAAAAGAAGTGAATATGCCTCGCATTGTCATTGCCGCAACGCAGAGTAGCTCAGGAAAAACGACTGTAGTTACGGGATTGCTTCGTGCTTTGAAAAATAGGGGGATCAATGTAGCTCCGTTTAAAGTAGGCCCTGATTATATCGACCCTTCTTACCATGGCATGGCAGCAGGCAGAGCAGGTCATAATCTCGATACTTGGCTAGTTCAAGAAGATAAGATAAATGATTTATTTATCAAAGAAAGCCAAGGTGCAGATATTGCCGTTATCGAAGGTGTTATGGGATTATACGATGGTGGAAAAAACGGCATAAGTTCAACTGCACAACTAGCAAAAAAATTAAATGCTCCTGTAATCTTAGTAATCAATGCTCAATCTATGGGGGACTCTGCGGCTGCTATTGCATTAGGGTTTAAATTGTACGATAGCGAAGTTAATTTAGCCGGAGTGATTTTAAATCGCTTAGGTTCGCCTACGCATAAAGCTCTTATTAAGGAAGCCATGACTAAGCTAAATATCCCCGTATTTGGAGCAATTTATCGAGATGATAGCGTCCATATGCCAGAACGCCATTTAGGGCTTACTCCTGCACAGGAAAATAATGCTAGAGAAGTAATAGATATTATTTCGGAAAAAATAGCTAAAGAAGTTTACTTAGATAAGATAATCGAGATTAGTAAAACTGCACCTAGCATTGTTGTTCATGATGAAAAAACAGACGATTTAAATTGTGATATAAAAATTGGTGTAGCATATGATAAGGCTTTTTCTTTTTACTATCCTGCTAGTTTAGAAGAACTTAAAAAATGTGGTGCTAAATTGGAATTTTTTAGTCCCTTAAATGATGAATCTATTCCTAAAGATGTAGACGCACTTATTTTTGGAGGGGGATTTCCAGAGGTTTTTGCAAACAGATTAGCTGAAAATAAATCTATGCTAGAATCCATTCGCCGTGCTAATGAACAAAAAATGCCGATTTATGCTGAATGTGGTGGTTTTATGTATTTAATGCAGGGGATTTTTGACTTTGAGGAAAAATTTCACGAAATGGCAGGGATTATTCCTGCTAAAGCACAAATGCATAAAAAATTGCAGACAGTTGGCTATGTTAAAGCTAAAAATTTCAAAGATAATATTTTAGGTTTAAAAGGTGAATCTTTTAATGGCCATGAATTCCATTTTTCAACGCAGATAAAAGAAACAGAAGATTTTTCGTGGGCTTTTGAGTTTACGAAAATGCGTAACAATGCCAAATACTGTGCCGGATATGCTAAAGATAATGTATTAGGCTCGTATTTGCACTTGCATTTTTTAGGTTCACCTACAGCTACAAAATCATTTGTAAAAAAAGTACGAAATTATAAATATAAATTAAAAAATAAATCGGAGGAACAATAATATGGCAAAACATATTATGCTACAAGGCACTTCCTCTCATGTAGGAAAGAGCATTTTAACTACAGCCTTGTGCCGAATTTTTTATCAAGATGGCTACAGTGTAGTGCCCTTTAAAGCACAGAATATGGCACTTAATTCTTATGTAACTAAAGATGGTGGCGAAATGGGTCGCTCGCAGGTGGCACAGGCAGAGGCTGCTGGCATTGAACCATTTGTTGAAATGAATCCCGTTTTGTTAAAACCTACAGGAAATTCTTGCTCGCAAGTTATTTTAATGGGAAAATCAATCGGCAATATGTCTGCAAGAGAATATCATAAGGGGTATTCTTTAAAAGCTTTTGATACAGTAAAAGAGGCTATTCGTCGCATTGAAGAAAAATACGATATGATGGTAATTGAAGGGGCAGGTTCTCCTGCAGAAGTCAATTTAAAAGCAAATGATATCGTAAATATGCGAATTGCTAAATATTTAAAAGCACCTGTACTCTTGATTGCCGATATTGATAGAGGGGGAGCATTAGCTTCGCTTGTCGGCACCTTAGAATTATTAGAACCAGAGGAAAGAGATTTAGTAAAGGGTCTTATTATCAATAAATTTCGTGGCGATGTAACTATTTTGCAACCTGCTTTGGATTTTCTTGAAGAAAAGACAGGAAAACCTGTTTTAGGGGTAATTCCGTACTTGCCAAATATTAATATTGAAGATGAGGACTCTGTTTCTCTTGACGATAAAAAAGCACAGGTAGATAAGGCTAATGCACCGATTAAAATTGCTGTAGTGCAAACTCCTAAGATTTCCAATTTCACAGATTTTGATGCACTATCTAAAGAAAAAGATGTGAATCTTTATTACATTCAAGAAGGCGAACCTTTAAATAAATTTGGTACTCCTGATTTAATTTTGCTCCCAGGCAGTAAAAATACTACAGAAGATATGTTATACCTTCGCCGTAGCGGTTTGGAAAAAGAATTAAATGAGGCTAAAGTTAATAATATACCGATTATTGGCATTTGCGGTGGATACCAAATGCTCGGCGAAAAAATCAGCGACCCTTACCATACTGAATCTGATAATGACAGCGTAAAAGGTTTGGGGTTTTTGCCGATAGAAACTACTTTTGCTGAGCAGAAATTGACTTCGCAGGTAAAAGCTAAATGTTTAAATTGGCAATTTATGGGAACTACACTTCAGGTAAATGATTTATTTGGCTATGAAATTCACATGGGCGAAACAAAATTTACTGGAAATAAAAAATATCCATTTGCTATCACTGAGCGAGCTGGAAAAACTGTAGATATTGTCGAAGGCATGATAAATGATGAAGGCACAGTGTTAGGGGCATATATTCATGGCATTTTTGATAATGACGAATACAGACGTGGCGTCATCAATATCTTGCGTGAGAAAAAAGGTTTAGAGCCACTTGCTGTATCTACAAATTACGCAGCAGCTAAGCAAGCAGCGTACAATAGATTGGCTGATACAGTTCGCCAAAATATGAATATGGAAAAATTAAATCAGATTATCCGTGAAATGCAACAAGCTTAAATTTAAATTTCTCCAATAGTTACTAAAAAGTGCGTACTTGATTAAAATATAGCTCGCTTTTATAATGAAAAATGTAGGATATAAAACAACATTGATTATAAAATAAATTTTTAAGGCGGTGCATTTTAATGGATAAACAAGTATTGGATTATGTTGTAGAACAAACTCATGCATTGATGAATGCTCATTCTTGCAGTAAAGAAGCAAAAAAGGCTGCACAAGCTTGGCTTGATGCTATCGGCACAGAAAATGAAGTTTTGCAGACTAAAAAATATATAGCAGAACTTGAAGCAGATATCATGCCTATTGATAATTTAATTGGCTTTGCAGACTCTGAGGCAGGCAAGGGAGTTTTTGGTGAAGAACTCGCTAAAAATATTTTAGCTCATGCTAAAGAAATCAAAGCAAATGGTGCAAGCTATTGCGATTGCCCTGCTTGCGTAGCTGTTGGCAATATTCTTAAGCAGAAAGATAAAATGATATAATTTAAAATTGGCATAAAAAAAGTTCACAGTTATTTTCTGTGAACTTTTTTATTTTATCTATTATTTTAAGATAGTCTAGAGAAATGGTCGATAGCTTTAGCAAATTCTTCAACTGTTTTTTCGGCATCGCCGTGTTGGATACCGTCTATCACGCAATGCTTTAAATGTCCTTCTAAAATCACTCTGCCTACGCTGTGAAGTGCAGATTTTGCAGCATTGACCTGCATTAACACATCTTCACAGGGAATTGTTTCATCATCAACCATTCTATCTATCGCATTTAATTGCCCAATGATGCGTTTTATACGACGATGAAGTTTTTCTTGCTCCATGCATTGTTTCATCAATAATCAAACCCTTCTATTATTGTTATTGTTTTAGCAAAAAATTTTAATAAATAATTATAAAATAATTATAGCATAGTCGTCTAGTAGGGCTAAGTGCGAAAGCTAGAGATATTGCAAAAATTTTATAGGCAAGGTGTTGTTTATTTGATATAATTTTATTGATAATTGTTTTCAATTAAAGTAATGAGATAGACTTTTGCATGGAGGTTTTTATATATGGCTTTTGAAAATTATGGAAAAAAACATTCAGCTAGTGAACGTGCTAGAGAATTTTTGCGGTATTTAGGCCCAGGGCTTTTGATTACAGTTGGTTTTATCGACCCTGGAAATTGGGCGTCTAATTTGGCAGCAGGGGCAGATTTTGGCTACTTACTGCTGTGGATTGTAACGCTGTCTACGATAATGCTCATCTTATTGCAACACAACGCTGCTCATTTAGGAATTGTAACGGGTCTTTGCCTATCAGAGGCAGCAACGTATTTTTTACCTAAGTGGCTTTCTCGCCCTGTGCTTTTTACAGCGATGATTGCCTCTGTAGCTACAGCACTTGCCGAAATTTTGGGCGGTGCTATTGCTTTGAATATCTTGTTTAACATTCCATTGACGATAGCGTCGGTGCTTACTGCTGTATTTTGTGCTGTATTGCTTAAAACAAATTCGTACCATAAAATGGAAAAAATAATTATTGCTTTTGTGTCGATAATTGGACTGTCTTTTTTGATTGAATTGAATATGGTTCCGGTACAGTGGGACAAGGCCTTTTTTGCTTGGGCAGTGCCTTCATTTCCAGAAGGCTCGATTATAATTATCATGAGCGTATTGGGGGCTGTGGTAATGCCTCACAATTTATTTTTGCATTCAGAGATTATTCAATCAAGGCAGTGGAATTTAAAGGATGAAAAAATCATAAAAAAGCAGTTAAACTTTGAATTTTTAGATACGCTATTTTCCATGGTTATTGGCTGGGCAATCAATAGTTCGATGATAATTATTGCAGCTAGTGTATTTTTTACAAATAATGTCGAAGTAACGGATTTATCGCAGGCAACTGATTTACTTCGCCCACTCTTAGGCGATGGTGCAGCTATTATTTTTGCTGTTGCACTTTTATTTTCGGGAATTTCTTCGACAGCTACTTGCGGAATCGCAGGTGGCAGTATCTTTTCGGGAATTTTTGGTGAAGATTACAATATTAAAGATTACCATTCTTGGCATGGCGTTTTAATCACTTATGGCGTAGCACTTTTATGCATATTTTTTATCGCTGACCCCTTTCAAGGTCTTATCTATTCGCAGATGTTTTTGAGCGTTCAACTGCCGATTACGATTGCTCTTTTAGTGTATTTAACTTCTTCCAAAAAAGTTATGGGAAAATTTGCGAACACTTTTAAAATGAAATGCATTTTAATTTTTGTCGGAATTGTTGTGGCTATTTTGAATATAATTTTGTTGTATCAGACTATTTTTAGTTGATTATATTTAGTTTTAGACATTGGCTTTAAATTTTATTTATATTTGAAGCTGATGTCTTTTTTTGTTTTAGCAGGACTTATCAATAGATTTTTAGAATATAATTTAGTAAAATATAGATAATGTTCGTCTAGGTATTGGAGTGATTTTTTATGGCAGGAAATAGAGAGGTTATTACAGGAAATGATTTTAAACGCATGATTGCGGGTGCATATAGTGCTTTTTTATTGGAGTATGAAAATATAAATGCTCTAAATGCTGATTCACTGAAAGATACAAAAGCAGGGACACATATTTTACGCACTATTGGTGCAACTGCAATGTCTTTGAGGGATTTGCAAGCAGATAGCATTGGCGGTGTATCAAAGCGAGTGGGCAATGCTGCCGTTTTAGGTGCTAGAGGAAATGCAGGTGTTTTGATTTCACAGATTTTGCGGGGCATAGCTAAGGGCTTAGCAGGAAAGTATGAAGCGTCCTCTTCAGTATTTGGCAAGGCTTTTCAATACGGTATTTTATACGCTCAAAGAGCTGTAAATGATGAGATTGAAAGACCGCTCATCATCACAGCTAAAGCTGTTGCTAAAGGTGCTTATGAAGCTGTTCGTGCCAATTTGCCGATTGCTGAAATTTTGACTAAAGCAATACAAGCAGGCGGAATTGCACTTAGCCACGCTGAACGAAAAGACGGTTTTGTCGATGCCGGAGCAAAGGCTTTAATGGTATTTTTGCAAGGTTGTAGAGCAGGTTTGGATGGCAATTACGTTTCACCTGTATTGTTATTTTCTTCTGGATTTAAAACTTCGCATGAAGTGCCAAATCCACGCTATGATATTGTATACGGCTATGCGGTATCATTTACTTTGGCAAAGTGCCGTGCCAATACAGCTGATGTGGAAAAAATCTTAAATCCACTCGGCAAAAATCTTGTGTTAAAATACGAAGGTCGCAAATTGTACGTGTATTTGCACACTGATTGCCCAGGTAGTATTTTAGAACAAGCTGTTGATTGGGGCAGTATCGAAGATATTAAAATTCAAAATTTAGCTATGCCACATGATTTAAAAGTATTAGATAAAGCTATTATGGATACAGCTATTTTGGCTATTGCAGAAAATGAAAATGATGCTAGAGAATTAGAATATTTAGGTGCTATTGCAATCATCGCTCAAGATAATGTAAGTGGACCATCTGTTGGCGATATCATTAATTTGATTCACAGCGATATTGCCAAAAATTACATCGTGCTTTCTAATAATCAAAATAGTTCACTTGTGATGGCACAGGCAAAACGCTTGCTTAAAAACAATATTGAAATAATCTACAGCACCGATTTTACGCAACAGATAAATGCATTAGAAAATTTTTCCCAAAAAGATGATTTAAAGACAAATATCAAAAATATGTATAAGGCTATTGGCTTGGAAAATTAAAAATTTAAGTTAGTTGATATTTTAAATTTAGAAAGGATTTTGCAATTTATGATAGCAAAAAAATCGCATACTATTTATCGCATTGTGGTATTTTGTTTGGTGGCACTGTGCTATTGCAATGCTGATGCATTAGCTGCACCGATTTTAAAGCTGAATTCGCACGGCCATGATGTGGTAATTTTGCAACAGAATTTGCAAAAAATGCGATATAAGATAAGCACTGTAAGTGGCAATTATGATGATGAAACGCAGGCAGCAGTGAAGGCTTTTCAAAAAGACCATCAGATAAGTGTAACGGGCGTGGTGAACCGTGAAACCTGGTGGGCAATTAAGGGCGGAAAAAGTCCAGTTAAAAAGAGTTCGCAAACTGCTAATACATCAAGTTCTAATAATAGCACTAATAGGGTAAACAACAATATGATATGGAATGATTTATCCTCAGTGCCATATGGTTCTACCTTTTTATCTAAAAAAGAAGTTGCGTCAATTATAAGCACAGCCAAAAATTATATGGGTGTTCCGTATGTTTTTGGCGGAAATTCTCCGCAGACGGGATTTGATTGCTCTGGCTATTTGGAATATGTCTTTGCTAAAAATGGCATTAAGATACCACGCACAGCAGATGAGCAATACAGATTGGGCGAATTGGTAAAAACTTCGCAATTAGAGCCAGGCGATTTAGTTTTCTTCACGACATATGAACCAGGAGCTTCGCACTGTGGCATTTATTTAGGAAATGATAATTTCATCCATGCTTCTACTAGCAAAGGCGTTAGAGTGGATAATTTAAATAATTCATATTGGGCTTCGAGATATTATGGCGGTAAACACATTGTAAAATAAGATTTTAGATTTGAGAAAAGATACTGTTTGATTTTGTAGCAGTATCTTTTTCTATAAAAGGGGGCAGTTATCACCAATGAAACGAATTGATAAGATTTTGGACTATTTACAAGAACATAATTCTCCTAGTGAAGGCTTAACAGCTACTGAAATTGCTGATAACTTGGGCTTTTTAAGAAGTAATGTCAGCAGAGAGTTAAACAAGCTCTATCGCATGGGAAAAATTAATAAATCATCAGGTAGGCCTGTGCTATATACCATTAATGATATCGAGCAGATGAGCGAAAAAATTGAAATTGATAAGGTTAGCGATTTTAAATCAAACGATGAAGAAAAAAGAGGCGACTCTGCTTTTAGCAATTTGATTGGAGCAGAAGATAGTCTAAAGACGCAGATTGAACAGGCAAAGGCTGCCGTAATTTATCCGCCAAATGGATTGCACACTTTGATTGTGGGGCAAACAGGTGTAGGCAAAACGCTTCTAGCTCATATGATGTTTGAATACGGCAAAGAAGTTGGTAAATTTGCCAGTAACGCACCTTTTGTAACTTTTAATTGTGCCGATTATTACAACAATCCACAACTTTTAATTTCGCATATATTTGGCCATAATAAAGGAGCTTTTACAGGAGCGGACAAAACATCGCCTGGACTTATCGAATCTGCAAATGAAGGAATTTTATTTTTAGATGAAATTCATCGCTTGCCGCCGGAAGGGCAGGAAATGATTTTCTATTTTATGGATACAGGGACATTTAATCGCTTGGGTGAAACAAAGCGTGAACGAAGTGCTAAGGTATTGATTATCGGTGCTACTACAGAAAATCCCGATTCTGTGCTTACAAAGACTTTTAAACGTCGCATACCGAATATCATATCTGTGCCATCGCTTGCTAGCCGTTCGTTAAAAGAAAAGTTAGAAATTATGACAGTATTATTTACAGAAGAATCACGCAGTATTAAAAGACCTGTAAAAATATCTTCAGATGCGATAAAAGCGATTATCGGCAGTATTGGAAATGGCAATATTGGTCAGTTAAAATCGAATATTCGCCTGTTGTGTGCTCAAGCATTTTTAAATGGTATCAAGACGAATGGTCATATAGATATAACGTATCAAATGCTTCCTGCTAAGATTAAATCGGGAATTTTATCTATGAATCAAACTCGTGAGGCTACAGTACTGATTGCTAGCTATATTAAGAAAGATTTATATGTAACGCCTTCTAGCAAGAGCAAATTGCCAAAAGATAGCGAAGATGAACCTTTTAATTTATACAAAATGGTAGAAGATAAAGTTAAGTTGTTAAAGCATGAAGGCATTGCAGAAGAAATCATTCAGCAGATTATCGTAGCTGATGTAAATACTTACGTTAAAACCTTTTACAGTCAAAAAGATACGGTATCGCTATCTGTCTATGATAGACTTTTAAAGATAATTGACGCCGATATGGTGGATTTTGCTCAGCAGATAGTAGACATAGTGCAAAAAGATATCGCTTTAATCTCTAAGGAGCGTTTTTTATACGCTTTTGGCTTGCATTTAAGCTCACTATTAAATCGTGCTAAGGGAAAACAAAGTACATATAATTTGCTCGAAGGTACAGTGGATATAAACTGTGTAGAATTTAAATTAGCAACAAAGATAAAATCCATGATTGAGCAACAGTACAGCGTTTCTATTTCAGAATCAGAAACAAATTATTTTGCTATGTTGCTGCAATCGCTAAAGCAAGAGGATAAATCGCAAAAAGTAGTAGTCGCTGTCGTCATGCATGGAGAGTATACAGCAAGTTCGATGGTGAATGTCGCTAGAAAATTATACAGTGCTAACAAAGCACCACTTTTAGCTTTTGATATGCCACTAGAATGTCCGCCTGATGATATGTTAAATCAGATTGTAGAGCAACTTCAGAATATAGATTGTAGAGCAGGTGTACTCATTCTTGCCGATATGGGTTCGTTGTGCAGTTTTGGGCCTATTTTAGAACAGCGACTTGGTGTGCCGGTTAGAACGCTCGGCATGGTTACCACGCCGTTTGTATTGGAAGCAATGCGAAAAGTGGATATTGCAGGCATTAATTTATTTACTGTCTATGATTCGCTGAAAAATTTCAATGGATATGGTCACAACAATTTAGCGATAAAACAGCAAGAGGATACAAATGAAAAAGAACAAGCTGTTGTAACTATTTGCAGTACGGGAAAAGGTACAGCAGAAAAATTGCAGAATTTAGTTATAGATATATTAGTTGACGCTTCTTTGATGCATATAAAAGTAATTCCTATTGGGCTTTTTGAAATGCACAAAAAACTTTCTGAAATCGGCAATAAGTACAAGATAATCGCTGTAGTTGGCATTAAAAATCCACATATTGATGCACCGTTTATTCCTATTGAACAGATTATCAGCGGTCAAGGTGATGTGATACTTCGTGAAATTGTAGGAATCAAAGATGTAGTGCAAAAGCCGAAAGAAACGAATATAGTTTTGAAACGCTTTTGTGAAGATGGATTGCAAGAGATGTTACTTTATTTAAATCCCAATAAAATTACAGATATTTTGCTAAAATTTATCCATGAATTAGAAGAAGCTTTAAAGGTGAAATGGGACAATCCGCAAAAATTAAAATTAGTAATTCACGTGGGTTGTGCATTGGAACGCATGGTGGTAAAACAATCGCTTATTTATGATGAAAATAGTGCTGGGATAGTAGATGAACAAAAGTTTACAGTAGCTAAAAAAACAGCAGAAATATTTAACAATACTTTACGTATAAAACTTACAGATGATGAACTAAAATATATATCAGCAATGATTTAAGTTAAGTAAGTGAACAAAACTAAAAGAACTGCACTTCAAGATGAAAATGAAATGCAGTTTTTTTTAGTTACATATTATTCTTAGAATATACTTGTCAATATTTTAAAAATGATGTATACTACTAAAGGTACATTTGTACTATTAATATATTCAAGAGGTGTATTCATTATGTTAAGTCGTATATGGAATAAATACCAAGAGATGGCTTTGTTAAAACTTATAATTGTTGGACTTATCATTGGTATTGGTGTAGCTCTTATCGTTCCTCCTGCTGTGCCTGCAATATCTATTTTTGGCGACCTTTTTGTAAAAGCATTGAAAGGAATTGCTCCACTTTTAGTATTCATCTTGGTTATGAACGCTATGGCACAGAAAAAATCTGATGATAGTGCTTCCATAAAACCGATTATTAAACTCTATATTTTGGGAACTTTTTTAGCTTCTGTAGTAGGTGTTTTCGCATCTTTTGCTTTCCCAACTACCTTACAGCTTCAGGTAGCTGATGCAACAATTGCTCCACCTAGTGGCATTGTCGAAGTTTTACATAATTTATTGTTAAGCGTAGTCGACAATCCTGTAAATGCGTTAGTAAATGCAAACTACATCGGCATTTTAGCTTGGGCAATTTTAGCTGGTATTGCCCTTCAACACGCAAATGATGCTACAAAATCTGTTGTAAATGATTTAGCTTCTGCCGTTACCAAAATCGTTCAGTGGGTTATCCGCTTTGCTCCTTTTGGTATCATGGGCTTAGTTGCAAATTCCGTAGGAACAAGTGGTTTAGGTGCATTAGTAGGTTATGCTCATCTGCTTTTAGTTCTCCTTGGTTCTTTCTTTGCTGTTGCTTTAATCATGAATCCATTAATTGTATTCTTATACATTCGTCGCAATCCATATCCATTAGTTTTAACTACTTTGCGTGAAAGCGGTTTATACGCATTTTTCACTCGCAGTTCCGCTGCAAATATCCCTGTAAATCTTTCTTTGTGCAAACGCCTTGGCTTAAATGAAGATGTGTACTCTATTTCCATTCCACTTGGTGCAACTATCAACATGGCAGGTGCTGCCATCACTATCGCTGTATTGTCTTTGGCAGCTGCTCATACTTTAGGCATTGAAGTAGATATCTTTATGGCTCTTTTATTATCCATTGTTGCAACAGTTGGTGCGTGCGGTGCTTCCGGTGTTGCAGGTGGTTCACTTCTTTTAATTCCTGTTGCTTGTGCTTCTTTTGGTATTGGAAATGATATCGCAATGCAAGTTGTCGGTGTAGGTTTTATCATCGGCGTACTTCAAGATTCTTGCGAAACAGCACTCAACAGTTCTACAGATGCACTTTTCACAGCTACAGCAGAATTTGCTGAACGTGCTAAAGAAGGCAGATTAGAAGCAAAAGATATGGTTCCAAATCACGTTGAATAATAGATAAAATTAAAGCTCTGCATTTTGGCAGAGCTTTTTTTATGAGAAAAGCCCCCAATAGCTAACTAGATTAAACTATTGGGGGCTTATTTTTGTTTAGCTTATTCTTCGCTTGTCGCTCTATTTCTCATGTGTGGGAATAAGAGTACATCACGGATTGATGGGCTGTTAGTCAAGAGCATTACTAAGCGGTCGATGCCGATACCTAAACCGCCTGTTGGTGGTAAACCGTATTCTAATGCTGTGATGTAATCGTGGTCCATCATATGAGCTTCAGCATCGCCACTTTCACGAGCTGCTTGCTGGTCGATGAAGCGTTGTTCTTGGTCGATTGGGTCATTTAATTCAGAAAAGCCGTTTGCAAGCTCACGTCCGTAAACGAATACTTCAAAGCGGTCTGTGATTTCAGGATTTTCTTTGTTGCGTTTTGCAAGTGGAGAAACTTCTGTTGGATATCCTGTTACAAATGTAGGCTGAATTAAAGTAGATTCTACTTTTTCATCAAATACAGCGTACATTACGCCACCGATTGTTTTTGCTCCTTCGTATGGAACGTGGAGTTCATCTGCTAATTGTTTAGCTTCTTCTAAAGTTTGAACTTTGCTAAAGTCTTTTCCTGTTACTTCAGCTACAACATCAACCATATCTACACGGCGGAAATTATCAAGGTCGATATCCACGCCTTCGTAGTTGATTTGAAGTGTACCACAAGCGTCCATAGCAGCTTGTTTGATAATGCCTTCTGTTACGTCCATTAAATCGTTGTAATCAGCGTATGCCTGATAGATTTCGATAGAAGTAAATTCAGGATTGTGGCGGTTATCTACACCTTCGTTGCGGAATACACGGCCAAGTTCATAAACGCGTTCTAAACCGCCTACAACGAGTCGTTTTAAATGCAATTCAGTAGCTATGCGAAGGTACATATCCATGCCAAGTGCGTTGTAATGAGTGATGAATGGACGAGCATTTGCACCACCTGCGATTGGGCTTAATACAGGAGTTTCAACTTCTAAGAAGTTGCGTTCATCTAAGTAGCGACGAACGGACTGAATGATTTTTGTGCGTTTGATGAAAGTCTGGCGTACATCAGGATTTACGATTAAATCGAGGTAACGTTGACGATAGCGAGTTTCTACGTCTTTTAATCCGTGGAATTTTTCAGGAAGTGGACGCAAGGATTTAGCTAAGATAGAGAAATCCAATACTTTGATTGTAATTTCACCACGGTGAGTTTTAAACAATGTACCGGATACGCCAACGATATCGCCAATATCCAATAATTTAAATTCAGCGTATTTTTCTTCGCCAAGGTTATCTAATCTAAAGTAAGCCTGAATTTTACTGCTGAGGTCTTCAACTACAGTGAAGCTAGCTTTACCATGGCCACGAACTGCCATTAAACGACCTGCAATGCGTACAGACTGTTCTTCGCCGATAGTTTCAAAGCTATCTAAAAGTTCTTGAGCGTGATGAGTAACGTCGTATTTTCTGCCAAAAGGTTCAATGCCTTTGTCGATAAAAGACTGCATTTTGTTGCGACGAACTTGCATTAGCTCATTAATATCTTGTTGTTTTTCTTCGATATGTTGTTTAGCCAATCTAAATTCTCCTATACAAATTTATTTTTATGCAAAAATTATTTTTTGATTTCTACAATTTTATATTCTAAAACGCCAGCTGGCACTTTAACCTGTACTATTGTACCAACAGTTTTACCTAAAATAGCTGCACCTACTGGAGATTCATTGGAAATTTTGCCTTCTGTAGTATCTGCTTCTGTAGAGCCTACAATGGTGTAAGTTTCGTCTTCATCAAATTCTAAGTCTTTGATTACTACAGTATTGCCGAGATGAACTACGGATTTATTGGAATCGTCAGCTTTGATGATTTCGCTATTTCTGATTTGGCTTTCTAATGTGAGGATTTCACCTTCGATAAAAGCCTGTTCATTTTTAGCATCATCGTATTCGGAGTTTTCGCTCAAGTCCCCGAGTGCAATAGCCGCTTTTAAGCGGTCAGCAACTTCTAAACGGCGGACACTTTTCAAATATTCGAGTTTCTCTTCTAACTTCTTTAAACCTTCTTCGGTTAAAACAACACGTTTATCTGCCATGTTAATTCGTCCTTTCAGTAAGTTGAATCTTATTTTGTCATTTAGATTTAATTTACATACAAATATTATGTAATTTGTAAAATAATAGAAGTAGTGTCAAGCTAATGCCTGACACTACTGATTTACCTTTGTGTAATCGCTACATATTATATATTTTTTAAGCCTTTTTGTCAATTTTTGACAGAGAAAATCAATGTATTTATACTGAATTATAGGGAAAATTTTTGCTGAGTATTTTTAAGAAAAAGAGGTGCTTTTTATGCGACTATTTATGATGGTACTTTGTCTTTGTTTTGCTGTATTTTCTATGGGTATGAGTTATGCTCCGACAAGTAGCAAGTTATCGTACAACAATTTATCCATTGGCGATGATTACAACGATATGATTGAGCATTTTGGCAAGTATAGGTATACAGAATCTGATTATGCTTGGGGACAAAAATTGACGTATTATATCTATAAAAATGGAAATAAAATCGCCATAGATGACAGTAGTAAAAAAGTTGTGGATATCAATATAATCGACGATAGTTACGAGCGAGGCGAAAAATTAAAAATGGGTATGACTTCGTTTAAAGTCGAAAAGATTTTTGGTTCAGCCCCTCGCCAAGCTATTGAAGGCAAAAGTTGCTACGCTTATCAAGATGAACATAATGTGAGAATAATTTTGCAGATAGAGCCTACTGACCGCTGTTTAGAGGCAATCAGAATAACTTGCCTTCCCGTAGAACTTCCGGCAGATAATACAGAGTATTTGCCTGATGAAGCAGGAGATGAGAGCGAAAATCCCATGATTGCAGATAAAGTAATTGATACGAGTGCAGTTCTTCCCGATAAAGGTCAGGGAGGATTTAAAATCCACTACAATTATGCTATTACGAAATGAATTTTACTTTAAAGCTTTTTAAAATAATTTTTAGCTGTTTTAACATCTTTTTTCATTTGGGTTAATAACGCTTCGACTGAAGAAAATTTTATTTCGTGGCGAATTGCCTTTAAAAAGTTCACTTGAATTAATTTTCCGTAGATATCTTGATTGAAGTTAAAGATATTTACTTCCACTCGGCGACTGATATCTTTAAAGGTTGGATTGGTGCCAATGCTGGCGATTGCATCATAGCGAATGCCGTCTACATAGGCGTAGACGATGTACACTCCATTTGGCAACATGATTCGCTCCTCTGAAATATTTAAATTTGCCGTAGGATAGCCAAGTGTTCTTCCACGCTTTTTGCCATGAATTACTTCTTCATTGATTGCAAAGGATTTTCCTAGCATTTTATTTGCTATGTCTAAATCGCCTTCTAAAATCGCTTTTCTGATAGCTGTACTGCTCACCATATTGCTTTCGCAGTAGACGAAATGGTACATATACGATTCAAAGCCGTAGGTTTTGCCTTCTTTTGCTAGCGTTTGTGGTGTGCCAGCTCCTTTTGCTCCAAAGGTGTAATTTGGGCCTGTAACGACAAACTTTGGTGCTAAGTAATTTTTGAGCATTTGCATAAATTCTTTAGGTGAAAGAGTGCTAATTTCTTTTGTAAATTCGATGTTGATTAATACATCTACACCTAGCGAGGCGATATCGTTGACTTTTGCTACAGTGTCATTGATAAACGGTGGCACTTTTTTTTGTGCAAGCACGGATAGCGGATGATTTTTAAAGGTGAATACGGCACTTGTGCCATCATTTTGCTTTGCCAATTTAACCGCCTTTAAGATGACATTTTGATGCCCGATATGAACTCCGTCAAAGGTGCCTAGTGCCAAAGCTAAATTTTTATATTTAATTTGCGAATTTTTTAGTTCTGTAAGGGAAGAAAAAACTTGCATATTTTTTACCTCTTTAAATTGTGATTTATTAATTTGCTATTATAATTTTTGATGTTATAATTTTTCTTATCTACAGAATAGCATAATTGATAGCAAAAATAAAATCTAAGATGAATTTTAAAGGAGCTAAAAAAGATGGGGAAGATAATTTTAGTTACTGGTGGAGCTAGAAGTGGAAAGAGCAGTTTTGCTGAAGAATATGTCAGTAAAAACAGACAAGCTATTGCCTATGTGGCAACCTCGCAAATTTACGATGATGAAATGGCTTATCGAGTTAAACTTCACAAAAAACGCCGTCCAAGTTCATGGGAAACTTTTGAAGCTCCATTTAAGGCACATGAAGCTATAACAAAGGCATTTAAAAGGCATGATACAATTTTATTTGACTGCATAACTTTGTATTTGAGCAATTTTATCTGCCAAGAAACTATGGAGAATAGCTCTATGAAGGAATTGAGCGAAGGTGCAAAAAAAATTATGCAAGAGCTTATTGAAGCTGTGAAAAATAGCAAGGAAGATAAAACTTGCGTCTTTGTAACAAATGAAGTCGGTGCAGGAATTGTTCCAGAAAATGCTTTGGCTAGAAAATATCGAGATTTAGCAGGTCTTTGCAATCAGCAGATAGCTAAAAACAGCAAGGAAGTTTATTTTGTCGTATCGGGAATACCGGTAAAGATAAAATAAGAGCATAAAATTTAACAAAGGAGAATTTTTTAATGAATAATTTTCTTGTAGGTCTACAGTTTTTGACTCGTCTAACGATAAGTAAAAATGTAGATTGGTCGGAAAAAGCCTGCGGAGGTAGTGTAAAATACTTTCCTGTAGTCGGTGCTATACTAGGATTTTTTTATGCAATAGCAGGTTATATCATCTATCATCTTTTGCCGAGCTACGGTTATGTACTATCCGATAATTTAGTTGGCTTTATTTTATTAGCTTTAAATATTTTTTTGACGGGAGCCTTGCACTGTGATGGCTTTGTCGATACTATGGACGGTATTTTATCTGGTAGAAATCGTGAGCGTATTTTAGAGATAATGAAAGATAGCCGAGTAGGAGCTCATGGTGCTACAAGTTTAATTTTGCTCTTGATTGGAAAATTTGCCATGTTTAGCGAATTGAATAGTAGCATAGCAATGATTGTCTTATTTATAATGCCGATTATTCCAAGGTACAGTATGAGCGTTGCTGTCGTTAATTTTCCTTACGCTAGAAAAGAAGGTTTGGGAAAGGCTTTTCATGAATATTCAGGCTCAAAAGATCTAGTTATATCAGCAATTTTTACACTTTTGGCGTGTGGCTTTTTCGGGCTTATTGCCTCTATAGCGCTTACTATCACTATTTTAATTATGTACTTTTTTGATAGATATGTGTCTAAACTTTTGGGTGGTTTAACAGGTGATGTATACGGAGCTACGAGCGAACTTGGTGAATTTGTAGTGCTGTTTGTATGCGTTGTAGCTCAAACTTTTATCGTTTAACTTAAATTGATTAGGAGGATTTTCTTTTGATAAAACTTATTTTAATTCGTCATGGTAGAACTTTGTGGAATAGTTCAGGTCGCTTTCAAGGGCAATCTGATATTGAATTATCTCAAGAAGGCTTAATTCAAGCAGAAAAATTAGCAGAAAATTTTCCTGTAGACCATGTGGATATAGTGTATTCTAGTCCACTAAAGAGAGCTTTTGTTACAGGCAAATTGATTGCCGATAAATTCAATGCACCGATTATTGCAGATGAAAATTTTCGCGAGATTACCTTTGGCAAGTGGGAAGGGTTGACTTATGAGCAAATCAGCCAAAACTGGGGCGAGGAGTTGCAATTCATGTTCGACCGCCCTGATATGGCAAAAATACCGGAAGGCGAATCATTTACGCAGGTGCAAAACCGTGCTGTTGTAGGTTTAGAGAAAGTCATCAAAAAGGCTATGAAAAAAGATGAAGATACAGTGATAGCGATTACAGCTCATGGCGGAATTTTAAGAACAATGCTTGCTTATTTTTTGCATATGCCACTTCAATATATGTGGTCGCTTCGCCAAGATAATACGGCTGTAAATATCATCACTTATTATGAAAAAAATAAATATAGTGTAGAGCTTATCAATAGCACAGCTCATTTAAGCACTGCTCAACTTCCTAAATTGGGTCGTTTTTCTTAAATAGTGAGGTTTACTTATGTCGCAAAAATATTTTATTTTTCCTCAAGATAGTGGAGCAAGATTTCGCCAGATACTAGCTTCTATCAAAGGAACGCCAGAAGAAAAAAAGATTTTGCAAGAGGCTTTGATTAAGCACGTAGAAATTGATGTAAATAATAACTCGTGGGAAATTTTGCTTGAAAGTTACAATGGAATACCTGATGAATTGTTAAAGCGAGCATCAATTCACATTGCCAAATCGTGCCATATTCCTACTGTTATTTTCTATCAAGATATAATTGATTTATCGCAAGAAGTAGCTCGCCGTTGGCCTTTGATTGCTCAACATGCCTCTCAAGGAAATTTGCCAATTCAGCAGATTATTTTGCAAGCAAAGTACTTTGTAGACGGAAATAAAATCACTGTTGATTTTAAAAATACCCATATTGAAGAAATTTTGCGAGTGCAAAGTTTACAGGAGAATTTAAATCAAGCAGTTGCGGTGATTTTGCACTGTCCCTGCACTGTTATTTGTCAAATTGATAATTCTAGTAATATAGAGGATTTTGATAAAGAGGCATATTTGCGTAAACTACAGCAACAAGTGCATAGTGCTGTGCCAAAAACTGCAGGAAATAATAGCAGTAAACCTGCTGAAAATACAAATGCACCAGTAAAAATGTATCGCACTAAAGCAGAGCGAAAATTGATTGTGCCTGCAACTTCTATCGTAGGTGAGCATATCGCTATCAACACCTTAGACGGCGAAATGAAAAATGTAATTTTGCTAGGTCGTATTTTCAACATCAACAATCGTGAATTTAACACCGGAACAAATCTTCTAACTTTTGATATCGCAGATGAAACAGACGGTATTTCTTGCAAAGTGTTCATCAAAAATAAAGAAGAATTTGAAGAAGTTATTTCGGCTCTGAAAAAAGCTGACACAGTAAAATTAAAAGGTGCAATTCGCTTTGATTCGTACTTAAATGATTATGTGATGATGCCGATTAATATTTGCCTTGCAGAAATTCCCAAAAGAGAGGATAGAGCAGGCGAAAAGCGTGTAGAACTTCATGCACATACGCATATGAGCGTACTTGACGCTGTAGTTTCCGCTAAAGAGCTTGTATCAACTGCCGCTCGTTGGGGCTGGAGTGCTATTGCCATTACAGACCACGGCGTAGTTCAGTCCTTTCCTGAGGCAATGAAGGTGGCTAAAGATAAGAATATAAAAGTAATTTACGGCATGGAAGGCTATTTGACAGGTGATGATTACGAGCAAAAGAGGGCAAATCACATCATCTTATTGGCTAAAAATGCTATCGGATTACGCAATATCTACCGTTTAGTATCGCTATCTCATTTAAAATATATGTATGTCGGCAGGGGCAGAAGTCGCCCAAGTTTACCTAAGAAAATAATCGCTGAATATCGAGAAGGCATTATAGTAGGTTCTGCCTGCGAAGCTGGTGAATTGATTCGTGCTATTGTAGACAATCAGCCTGAAGAAAAATTATTAGAAATCGCCTCTTTTTATGATTACTTAGAAATTCAGCCAATCGACAACAACGAATTTTTAATCAGAGATGATAGATTTCCTGATGTAAAAACGAGAGATGATTTAATCAAGATAAATTTAAAAGTAGCACAGCTTGCACAGAAATTGCATAAAATGCTCATAGCGACTTGTGATGTGCATTTCTTAAACCCAAAGGACGATATTTATCGTGCTATTTTGCAAAAATCTCGTGGTTTTAGAGATTACGATAAACAGCCTCCGCTGTATCTTAGAACGACAGATGAAATGCTCGCTGAATTTTCCTATTTAGGTCAAGAAAAAGCGTATGAAGCAGTAGTTACAAATCCACGCAAGATTGCCGATTCTGTGGAAGTTTTTAAACCGATACCAGATGAATTATACTCTCCCATGATTCCCGGAGCAGATGAGCAAATTCACGATATGTCATACGCTAAAGCTCGTGATATGTACGGAGAAAATCTGCCAAAAGTCGTTCAGGATAGATTGGAGCTAGAATTAAATTCAATCATCGGCCATGGTTTTGCTGTACTTTATTTAATCGCACATAAGCTCGTAAAAAAATCGCTAGACGATGGCTATCTCGTAGGCTCTCGAGGTTCTGTTGGTTCATCTTTTGTGGCTACGATGACGAATATAACAGAAGTAAATCCACTGCCACCTCATTGGCGTTGCCCTCACTGTAGGCACAGCGAATTTATCGAAGATGGAACGTATGGTTGCGGATTTGATATGCCCGATAAAGCTTGCCCGTACTGTGGCACAGTGATGATAAAAGACGGACACGATATACCATTTGCTGTATTCATGGGTTTTGACGGCGATAAAGTACCGGATATCGACTTGAATTTCTCCGGTGAATATCAGCCTGTAGCTCATAAATACACTGAAGAATTGTTTGGCAAAGACAATGTATTTCGTGCAGGAACGATTGCTACCGTTGCAGATAAAACAGCGTATGGCTATGTAAAAAAATACTTTGAAGAAAAGGGTATTAAAAAGCGTGATGCTTATATCAATAGTTTAGTCAATGGTTGTGTTGGCGTTAAGCGAACTACAGGTCAGCACCCAGGCGGTATCATGGTTATCCCTAGAAATATGGACGTGCATCATTTTACACCGATTCAGCACCCCGCAGATGATAAAGATACGGCAACTATTACCACGCATTTTGATTACCATTCAATCAGCAGTCGTCTAGTAAAACTTGATATACTAGGCCATGATGACCCGACTGTGATAAAGATGCTAGAGAATATAACACATAGAGACCCTAGAAGTATTCCGTTTGATGACCCTGCGACCATGAGCTTATTTTCTTCGACGCAAGCTCTCGGCGTTTCACCTGAAGAATTAGGTGCTACTTCGGGGACTTTCGGCATACCAGAGTTTCGCACACCGTTTACTCGCCAAATGCTTGAGGATACTAAGCCGAAAAAATTCAGTGATTTAGTGCGTATCAGTGGTTTTTCTCACGGCACGAACGTTTGGCTTGAAAATGCTCAAGAGTTAATCGTAAATGGAACTTGCACCGTATCTGACGCAATCTCTTGCCGTGATGATATTATGATGCATTTGATTCACAGTGGAGTTGAGCCATTATTTTCATTTAAAACTATGGAAAAAGTCCGCAAGGGTAAAGGTTTAAGTGAAGAGGACATAAAGGTGATGAAAGAGGGCGGTATACCGCAGTGGTATATTGATTCTTGTTTGAAGATAAAATATCTATTCCCAAGAGCTCACGCTACAGCTTACGTTATGATGGCGTATCGTATCGCTTTTTGCAAAGTTCACTATCCACTGGCTTTTTACGCTGCGTATTTTTCCATTCGTGCAGCAGAATTTGACGCAAATATAATTTCCAAGGGCAAAGAGGCTGTAAGAGCAGAATTAGATAAAATTGCTGAAATGGAAAAGCAAAAGAAGCTCTCTGTTCGAGATAAGGATTTTCAAATCATCTTAGAGCTTGCTTGGGAGATGTATTTGCGAGGCTATTTTGTAGAAAAAGTAGATTTATATAAATCTGACGCAGATAAATTTATTCTACATGAAAAATCCTTGTTGCCACCGCTTACAGCTTTAAACAGCATAAGTACAATGGCAGCAAACAATATCATGCAAGCTCGTTTAGAAGGTGAGTTCACATCTATTGATGATTTAAAAAAGCGTGCTAGTTTGACAACAACTATGATTGATAGCTTGCGTGAACACGGTTGCTTAGAGAATATGCAAGAGAGCGACCAAATCGCATTATTTAGTTAAAAATTTTTATTTAAGGACAAATTAATTTATGAAACAGATGAAACAATCACTATCTTTATCGCAATGCTTATTAGTCGGTTCAATGTTATTTGGAATGTTTTTTGGAGCAGGGAATTTAATTTTCCCTGTGCACATGGGACAAGAGGCAGGTTACAATGTTTGGGCAGCTAATATTGGTTTTATGCTCACAGGCATAGGGCTTCCATTTTTGGGAATTATAGCAATGGGCATATCGAGAAGCAATGGCTTATTCGATTTAGCTAGTCGAGTGAATAAAAAATATGCTCATTTTTTTACGGTGTTGTTGTACTTGAGCATCGGGCCATTATTTGCACTGCCTCGCACGGCTGCTGTGTCATTTGAAATCGGCTTTGCCAACAATATAGATAGTTCTATGCAAACTGTGTTGCTTGCTATCTTCACTACTGTATTTTTTGTTGTAGCATTGATGTTTGCTCTAAAACCGGGAAAAATCATCACATGGATTGGCAAATTTTTAAATCCGCTGTTTTTGATTTTTATCGCTATTTTGATGATAACCTCGTTTATAAATCCTATGGGTTCGCCGGAAAATGCCAATCCGCAAGCACTGTATCAACACGGTGCGATGTTTAAAGGTTTTACTGAAGGCTATAATACTATGGATGCACTAGCTTCTTTAGCTTTTGGTATCATTGTAATTCATGCTCTACAAGATTTAGGACTTAAAAATCCAAAGGATATTGCAGTTGGCACACTAAAAGCAGGCATTGTTGTGCTTTTATTAATGGGTGTGATTTACAGCTTTTTATCTTACCTTGGAGCTATGAGCTTGGGACAATTTGTTTTGTCGGCAAATGGCGGTATTGCCCTTGCTCAAATTTCTAGTTATTACTACGGCGATTTTGGGCAGATTTTATTGGCAATTACCGTAGCTATTGCTTGCTTAAAGACTGCCATTGGTCTTATAAGTGCTTGTTCTACAACCTTTAGTGAATTATATCCGCAGACAATCAGCTACAAAGCATATGCGTATTTAATCACTATCGTATCTTTGCTCATAAGCAATGTCGGTTTAACGAGCATAATTTCGCTGGCTATCCCTATTTTAATGCTTTTGTATCCGCTTGCTATTACGATGATTTTACTTGCCTACATTCAATCTGTGTTTGGCTATCATAAATCAGTTTACATTTCAACTACAGTGTTGACACTGGTTGCTTCACTTGGCGATATGTTAAATGCTTTGCCTGATAGTTTAAAGTACACAGAGGCAGTAGTACCTGTAATTTCCCTGTATAAAGATGTGTTGCCATTTTTTAATATTGGCATGGGCTGGATAGTTCCGGCTATTTTAGGAATAATTATTGGCACAGTAATTACAGTTATTAAGCAAAAATAACACACTGTGTCAAAAACAAGAGTGTTCTGTGTTAATTTTAGAATTGACACAGAACACTTTTTTGTTTTAGTGTGTCATTTTGTGTTGTCTTTTTCTTAAAATATATATCATCTTAGCGAAGAAAGCCTTAAAATACAATATTTTATTTTGACACAAAAAATTGGCACGTGAATTGCATTATATATTGAGTGAAAATAAAACGAAGCTACATAAAAAAGGAGTGGAAATTATGCTTGGTATTATCGTAGGTACTCATGGTCATTTGGCTGAAGAATTAGTAAACACTTGTGCAATGATTTGTGGAAAACCAGAAAATCTAGCAACAGTAACTCTAGTTCCAGGAGAAGGCCCTGATGATTTGATAGCTAAGTACAATAAAGCTATTGAAGAATTAGATTGCTCAAATGGCGTGATTATTTTAAATGATTTATTTGGTGGAAGTCCATATAATGCAGCTTGCCGTATTGCTATTAACGATGATAAATGCGGTATTGTTACAGGTGTAAGCTTGCCAATGCTCGTAGAAGTTATCAATTATCGCTTGTGCGGTGGCGAAAATGCAACTGTAGAAACTGCTATGGAAAAAGCAGTAGAAGCAAGTACTGTAGGGGCTCAAAAATTCCATAAAAGTCAAGTTGAAGAAGTAAATGAAGATGAAGGAGACGATTTATAATGAAAATTGTATTAGCAAGAATTGATGACCGTTTAATCCATGGACAGGTTGCCACTGTATGGGCAAAAGTTACAGGCTGTCAGCGTATTATTGTCTGCGATGATGATGTAGCAGCAGATACTATCCGTGCTACACTCTTAAAACAAGTAGCTCCTCCAGGCATCAAATCAAGCGTAATCAGCGTAGATAAAGCTATTCGCGTTTACAACAATCCTAAGTATGAAAACGATAAATGCTTGCTTTTATTCACAAATCCAACAAGCGTTTTACGCATGGTTGAAGGTGGCGTAAACATCACAACTGTAAACGTTGGTGGCATGAGCTTTAAAGAAGGCAAACGCCAAATCAATAATGCCGTTTCTGTAAATGATGAAGATGTTGCTTCTTTTAAAGCCTTGAGCGAAAAAGGAATTGAAATTGAATATCGCAAAGTTGACACAGATAAACGCGTAAACTTGATGGAAATTCTTAAATAATTTTTATAAGTTAATACAAATAAAAAGAAATTGCACTTAAACGTTTTAACCTAGAGTGCAATAAATATATTTTTGAATGGAGGTATTTTCATGGAAATTAGCGGTGTACAAATTATAGCTATATTTATCATTTCCGCTATAGCAGGTATGGGCAGTGTTTTAGATGAAGCACAAACACATCGTCCACTCATTGCTTGTACATTAATCGGTGTAGTTTTAGGTGATATAACAACTGGTATTATAATTGGTGGTACTTTAGAAATGATTGCACTTGGCTGGATGAATGTTGGTGCAGCTATGGCTCCTGACGCAGCTTTAGCTTCTATTATTTCTACAATCTTAGTAATAGCAGGTCATCAGAGCATTGGTGCAGGTATCGCTATTGCAATGCCACTTGCGGCAGCAGGTCAGGTTTTGACAATCTTATGCCGTACAGCTACAGTATTTTTCCAGCATAAAGCTGATGATTTTGCCCAAAGTGGCAATTTGACAGGCATTGATATCTGCCATATTACAGCTTTAGGACTTCAAGCACTTCGCGTTGCTATCCCTTCTGTTTTAGTTGCTATGTACGTTGGTACAGATGCCGTTCAAGGCTTATTAAATGCTATTCCTCCTGTTATTACAGGTGGACTTCAGGTAGCAAGTGGATTTATCGTAGTAGTTGGTTACGCTATGGTTATCAACATGATGGATGCAGGTTATTTAATGCCATTTTTCTTCCTTGGTTTCGTTACTGCTGCTTTTACTGAGTTCAATTTAGTTGCTTTTGGTGTTATTGGTCTTGTTTGTGCAATTGTTTACATTCAGCTCAGCCCTAAATATCATCAAGTGCCTCAAGCTCCAGCAGCTGCTGCGGCAGGCTCTACTAGCACTGTTGACGATGACCTTGATGATGATTTAGATGACTGATTAAAAACGAGGAGGGGAAATTTATGAAAAAATTGAGTTCAAAAGATTTGTTTTGGGCATTTGTCCGCTCTAATTTCCTTCAAGGTTCTTGGAATATGGAACGCATGCAAGCTCTTGGCTTTTGCTTTGGCATGATTCCAATTATTAAAAAACTCTATGAAGGCGATGAACGCAAAGCCGCTTTAAAAAGACATCTTGAATTTTACAATACACAACCATTCGTTACAGCTCCTATCATTGGCGTTGTATCGGCTATGGAAGAACAAAAAGCTAACGGCAAAGATATTCAAGACGGTGTAATCAACGGTATTAAAGTAGGTATGATGGGACCTCTTGCTGGTGTTGGCGACCCTATTTTCTGGGGTACACTTCGTCCTATTTGTGCAGCACTTGGTGCTTCTTTAGCAATGGGCGGTAGCCTTTTAGGGCCACTTTTATTCTTTATCTTATTCAATATTGTGCGTTTGTTGATTCGCTGGTACGGTATTAAATACGGTTATACAAAAGGTACAGATATCATCTCTGATGTAGGAGGGAACGCTCTCCAAAAAATTACTGAAGGTGCTTCTATCTTGGGGCTGTTTGTAATGGGGGCATTAGTTAATAAATGGACGACGGTAAATATACCAGTTGTCATTTCGCAAGTAACTATGCAAGATGGCAGTGTTGTTACAACTACAATTCAATCTATTTTAGACCAGTTAATGCCAGGTTTAGTACCTCTCTTGCTTACTTTCTTATGCATGAAACTCATGAAGAAAAAAATCAATGCAATCTGGATTATCTTTGGCTTATTCGCTGTAGGTATCCTTGGTTTCTGGGCAGGAATTTTAAAATAAGACCTATCTAAAATCAATATAAAAAATGCTGTCAGTCATAAAATTTGATTGACAGCATTTTTTATAGCGAGTGGATTATTTATTTTTTGCAGAAAAGATATCTATTTGAGGCATTTCATCGATTAGTTGCAGTTCATATGCATATTGATAAAACAATTTTAGTGCTTGTAAATGTCTATCCTCTAAATCCCACTTTATCACGTGCAAATATTCATACAGTTGCTCTCTAGTAAATGGCTTATCTTGGCACAGTGTATCAATAGCATTGTACAAATTGTTAAAGCCATGCTTAAATCCATTGACTAGATAGCGTTGCATTTTTAAGGTGGCTTGCATATTTTCTTTAGCAAAATTGCGATTTACAATCCACACAGCAAAGACCATGCAAGTTCTGGTAAGTTTGTGCCATTCATGCCCTAAATCGTAGTAGTATAAATTTTCTTTTTGATGGTGTTTTAAATACAGTGCATCATCGCCGATAAAAAGCGAAGCCGTAGCGTCCTCATCAGGTATGATATCATCTAAAGCGAGCGTGCGAATTTCATAATTTGGTGTAGCTTTGTAGGATTTATTCATGATGATTTTAAGTAAGCAGTGCGAAGTTGCCGATTTAGTTGTCAGCAAAATTTTGTCTGTCGTTATTTCCTCAATAGGTTTTTTGCTGACTAAGATAATGCTTTGCACCTCATCATCTGTGGTAATGCTCACCTTGGGAAGAATCATAAAATCTTGCCAATTTCGAGCGTAAATGATAGAGGATACAGGGCTTATATCTAAATCGCCATGAGTTATAGCCTCGTTTAATTTGCTAGGAACATCTTTATATAGTAAAAAATCTTTGTTATTATCCTTGTTAAAACTGTAAGTTAGTGGTAGACAGTTGAGAAAGTCTATATGACCAATACGCATGAGAACCTCCTTGTAACTTTATAAAGCACAAATTTGAATATGAATTGAATATAAATAAGAGATATTGTCAAAGAAACAATAATATAATATACTATATCATTATATTATTCCAGCAAAAATTAGAATCATTGTAAACTTTTTTTATAGCATATATATACACAGTGTCTTAAATATATGTTAAAATAAATCTGTATATTTTCGCTATTTATAGTTATTTCATAATAACTGTATCATATTTATAGATAGAAAATGAGGAGGAAATTATTAATGTCGAGAATAAAAGACGCAGTAGAGCACATTGCACAAGCTGTGATTGCACAAAAAGATTATTTGAATATGTTGGATAAAACTATTGGTGATGGTGACCATGGAAATAACATGGCTATCGGTTTTGAAGAAGCCTTGAATGCTATTGATAGCATGGACGATGATGGCGACCCATCAAAAGTATTAAAAGCAATCGGAACAGCTTTTGCTGAAAATGTAGGTGGAGCAGCAGGCCCATTGTATGCAGCAGCATTTACTCGTGCGGCCAAAGCGTGTGATGAACATACACCATTTACTATAGATTCTATTATCACTGTTTTAGGTGCAGCAGTTGAGGCTGTAAAAAAACGCGGTCGTGTGCAATCCGGCGAAAAAACTATGTTAGATGTATTGTTGCCAGTTCATCAGGCATTCGTTGAAGGCAAAGAAAAAGATTTAACATTATTTCAGTGCCTAGGAGCAGCTTCTCGTGCAGCTAAAGAAGGTGCAGATTACACACGCACAATTTCTGCAAGCAAAGGTCGTGCAAGCTATTTAGGTATTAGAAGTATTGGTCATCAAGACCCAGGTGCTACATCTGTACTCATCATGGTTAGAGAATTATATAACTTTTTTCAACGTTAAACCTAGATAAGGTGTCTACTTTTAATTTTTAGTAGACACCTTATTTTTTTATCTTTATTGAAAAAAAGTTATAAAAAAAATAATCAGATTATTGTTATTAGCATAAAAATATGGTATAATATTAATTGCAAAGGGGAAATATTTGAAGGCAGTATGATGAATACTTTTTAGGGAGAATGAGCAATTTGTAATTGTACAGAGGAACCCAAACTAAATTATTATCTTCTGCATTCGAAGGGATGTGAGGCGTTATAGTAAAAACGAGTAAATGCCTTATTGATAACTGTGCTTAGATATGTCATTGCTGTTGAAGAAAGCAAGCCCAATAAATTGCAAAGAAAATTTATTGAGTATTTATTTGAAAGAACATCGTAAGACAGAAATCATTAATAGCATCAAAATTTCATTCTTATGCATGCAAATTATTTTGTGCAATCCTTGAGATTGTTGCATAAAATAATAGAAGTAACGTTACGAACAACTTTAAATCTCAAAAAATTAATTAAGTGGTATACAATACCTTAACCATGGGAACTATGGGGATTGCTTGATGTACGAGATAACAGTTTGTGCATTTGTCTAGTGTATAGTAGTTGTTAGCTATATCGAGAAAGTTCACAGTTAGTTGCAGGATTTTAAATCAATAGTTTTCTATAGTGAGATTATATGCATATTACGCACGTTAGCTAACTGAAAGATAAAGTAACAACTTCTAACTTAAGGGAAGCTGTTGCAAGAAAAAAATTAAATAAAGAGGGATTCGATGTATACAGAGTATACTAAATAAAAGCGATTAACATGAAGAATGTTAATCGCTTTTATTTTTTTGCAAAAAATTTCTCCCAAAATGCCAAGTATGCGTTTTTATCTACAGTATATATAGTGAAAGTAAAAAAGCTATGCAAATTATCTGCATAGCTTTAGATGAACACAGCATCTGTTACGGTTTATGAAATGAATATAATTATTTAAGCATTTCAAAACATAAATATTATGGTTTATGGATAATATGATAATCTATCTTAGAAAAATTATCAAATTATAATATTATTATTTAAGCTGACTATTGACAGAGGGTTTTGATAGTATTATAATAAAGTCAAGTTAGAGATGATTTTAGGAAAGTGTGGTCGATGTTATGATAGAGATATATAAAATTAAAATTAAGGTGTATATGTTAGAAGATGTTTCGTTTAATGATATCCAAAAGAAGATAACAGCATTTTTGGATTTAAGTTTTTTGGTAGATGATGAGTTAGTTAAAAAGCACAAAGAGAATAATTACAAATGGTACACCTATGATTTACTTTACCCGTTTGAACAAGATAGGGTTTATAAGAAAGACAAAATATATACGCTAACTATTAGAACTGTAGATAGAAAATTAGCAGATTTTTTCTTGAATAAATCCATTAATGCGTATAGTAATGAAATGAAAGGTTTAACTGGAAAAATTAGCATTATACCAAGAAAGCATATTGAGCAAATCTACACCTTAACACCTGTAGTGATAAAAAATGAAGAAGGCTATTGGCGTAGATGTATGTCTTTAAAAGAATTTGAACAAAGATTAAAAACAAATTTAATTAAAAAGTATAATACTTTTAAAGGGGAAAAGATAAATGAGAATTTTGAGCTGTATAACTCAATTGAGTTTTTAAATAAAAAACCTGTAGCGATAAAGTATAAGAATATAAAATTATTGGGAGATAAGATTCGCTTGCATATTGCAGAGAATCCAACAGCACAAAAAATCGCTCTATTAGCCCTTGGTACGGGAATTGGTGAAATGAATGCAAGAGGTTTTGGTTTTGTGAATTTTAAATGGTTGTAGTTTATGGAGGATTTATATGCTAGAAGAATGTTTAGCTGTATTTGAGAAAGTCTTAAATAAAAAAGGCGAGAAATTAATTTTAAATAAATATATTCCGGCAGAGGGCAGTTATATTATTGTTGATAGAGATGGCAAGGTAAAAGATGTTATTGATATCAAGATGGATAAAAAAACTCGTGAAATTGTAGATAAAAGTAGTGAATATTATATAGATATTATTTTATACGATTATTATAGCAAACTATTATCTATGAATAAGCCTATAGATAGTAAGAAAGTAATTCATAGCAATAATTATCTTTCATTTTTTGTAAAAAAAGAAAATGTAAAAAATGGTAAATTGACAGAAGCTATTATAGATAATTATTACAATATATTAGCCAATCCGCTTGATAATAAGTATAAAAAATCTAAAGAAGCAAGTAGAATTTATCAAGAATTTGTTAAATCAAATGGGAAGCCTGATGAAGAGGTATTGAATAAAAATATGAAGTGGATAAAAGAGCATATTTTTAAATTAGAGGAAATCATTCCTGCTACTAAATCCATTGATATGACAAAAAAAGATTATCTGAAAATATTCTTTGAGGCTGATAAAGAAGATTATGAAAAAGAATCAAATCGATATATTTTGCCTAATATATATAACTGCAATGATTATAATATAGAAGTAAATGGCAAAATCTTAGGCTTGGCAGATAATAATATTTCGATGAATAGCAAAAAACCATTCCTTGGACATAAGAATAAAAAAGTAGTAGCTCCTTATTTGATTGACGGTCAAAGGGCAATAATTCAAAAAAAATTCTTTGAATATCTGATGAATATGGCTTCTTTAGGAAAATATAATATTTATATAAACACTGAAAAAAATCGCATTGAGGGCTACAGCGATGGTGAGCCAGTTGATTCTATGGAATGTGGTTATTTTTTACACATAGCAAAAGGAACAGAATTAGAAATTGTAACACAAGATAATATCTCAGGATATGAGAAAAAATTGAGTGAAGATTTTATTTTAGAACATGTATTAAATATAGAGTATAAATATCACCCTGAATATGAAGATTTTTATAAAAGATACGATTATCGCTATCAAATTGCTGATGTATTAAATGATATCTTATTTTTTAAATTGCTAAAAAGTAATTATTATACTTCACCAAATGATTTAAGAATAAATGATACAGTTATAAAACAAAATATATTAACCTATAGAAATATGATTTTTGACTGGGTTTATAAAGGCTTTAATAATGGTTTTATAGATAGAATAGAAACTTGTTGTAAAAATATTATAAAGAATTCTATCTTAAATGATTATAAAGAGCGAGCAATTTTGCAATTAGATTTGTATTATTCGCTCAGAATTTATTTTAAAGGAGAAAAAAATATGTCGGAAATTATAAGTGATTTAAGAAATAGCGTAAAGGATAAGGTTTTATCTAAAGATGTAGTGAATTTATCAAATGACAAGGAATATTACTATGCAATTGGGCAATTAGCAGGTTATTTAATTTCTCGCAATAAATCCGGTAATAAAGCACAATCTTTAATCAATCCATTTTTAAATGCCACCTCAGATGTATTGTTAAAAGCAAGATTAAAACAGCTTTATAAAAAATACAACTACGATATTTCAGAGAATTCTCGTAGAATAAAAAACTTAGTTACACTTATATGGGGGTATGAAGCAAAAAAAGTTGATGAAGATATGATTTTATTGGGTTATGCGGACAATAATATAATGTTTACCAAAAATGATAATGAATAATAAAAAATGATTTTTAATATTGGAGGAATAATTTTATGAATAAGAGTATGGATAAAAGAGTATATGGTATTTTAGGGATTTCTTCTTTGATGAGCAATTGGAATGCAGATTTTTCGGGATATCCAAAGACCTTGAGCAATGGAAAAATATTTGGTTCAGATAAAGCCTTAAAATATCCTATGAAAAAAATGTGGGATAGCGAAGGAAAAAGTGTTGTTTACATTAAATCTATGCGTTTTAATTCTAAGGATTCTTCACCGACTGTATTGATTCCAAGAACATTAAAAGAAAGATATGAATATGTATTTAAAAATGATGATTTAAAAGACAGTAAAAAAATTGATACTAAAAAAGTTTTAACTAATTTGATGAGTGCCGTTGATGTAAAAAACTTTGGTGCAACTTTTGCAGAATCGGGTTGCAATATCTCCATCACTGGAGCTGTGCAAATTGGTCAAGGTTTTAATAAATATGAAAATAGTGTAGCTGAAGAACAAGCTATTTTATCTCCATTTAGAGATGGTAGCAATGAAAAGAATAAAGAAGGTAATGAGGCTAAAAATTCTACCTTAGGTAGCAAAATTACAAGCAATGAAGCTCATTATTTTTACCCATTTGTAATCAACCCATTGGCTTATAAAGAATTGATAGAATTAGATGTTACAGAAGGTTATACACAAGAGGATTATTTGAACTTTAAACGAACAGCTCTTGTATCTGCTACATCTTTTGCTACGAATTCTAAAGTTGGCTGTGAAAATGAATTTGCGGTATTTGTAGAAACAGAACAAGATGTGTATTTGCCTAATTTATCGGAATATGTTGATTTCCAAAAAACAGATGATAAGAATATAATTGAATTAAAATTTAATGATATATTATTAGGTGTTAAAGATAGAATTAAATCTGTAGAAATTTACTACAATCCGCACACTACTAAATTAGAAGGCAATGTTGATAATGCAAAATACTACAATATAATCACTCAACAAGAGGTGTAAGGATTTATGGAAATATTGAGATTTACCTTGAGCGGTAAAAATGCTTTTTTTAAAAAGCCTGAAGTAAACACATATTGTTATTTTACCTATGGAAATATCCATAAAGTAGCACTTTTAGGGGTATTTGGAGCTATACTGGGACATAAAGGTTATGCTCAAATGCAAAATATATTAGATATAAAAAAGAAGAAAAAAATAGAGCTAGAAAAATCATATCCTGATTTTTATAATGAACTAAAAGATTTGAAAATATCTATTTTACCCCTAGATAAAGAAAGAAAAGGTTTAATAGCGAAAAAGGTACAGACTTTTAATAATTCAGTGGGATATGCTTCTGGTGAACAGGGCGGAAACTTAATCGTAAAAGAACAATGGCTAGAAAATCCTGCTTGGGAAATTTGCTTGTTGATAGATTCACCTATGGCTGAAAAAATAAAAGAATCAATAACAAATCATAAATGCATTTTCTATCCTTATTTAGGAAAAAATGACCATTTAGCAGATATAACAAATATATCTGTTGAAGAGGCTGTAGAAAATAAAAATGATAAATTTATTATGGATTGTTTTGTGCCTAAAGATATGTTTTCCGTTTATGAGGAAGATGAAAGCGAAACAGTTATCTTTAAATATGAAGAGGCATTTCCTTATGAAATAGACCCTTATACAAATAATTATATTTTTAAAAGATTTATTCGCACAAATAATTTCTTAGAAAAAGAAACTGAAGTAGCAATTTATACCTTAAAAGATAAAAAAAATATAATGTTTTATTGATAAAATACCAAGTGGTTTTTATAAAATATTGATTTTTAAAGCTAAAAAGCATTAATATAAAATATAAAAATC